>OMEA01000136.1_pt1 | contig 37897 bp, 37 predicted proteins | sample 1645321 | NCBI WGS metagenome assembly OMEA01 (sample SAMEA103958151, study PRJEB25191) | human gut metagenome
TTTACGCATACCTGCAGGATGCGTTTCTTTGTTGGTTCGCTTAAACTTGTTGCCAATTGTCCCCGTCCTTATTCTATGTGACTATCTTTGTTTCTTCATCTGGTCTATATACCAAATATAGCGGGAAATAGAGGTTCTTGTCAAGGAGTTTCTGGTTCGTGTACCAGTGCAGTGTGACAGACCAGAATTTAATATTGCTAACAATCTTCAAAATCTGTCAATGTTATTTCGAGTGCTATGGTTAGTATATCCTAAGCAGAATAAAACATAAAAAAAGATCTGTCACCCTTAGGATTCTTCCCAAAGTCAACAGATCTTATTTTTACCTTACATCTTCACAGACTCGTCAGCAGGGCTGCCATCTCCGGATTTGCTGAGGATCTTTGCCAGAAGCTCAGGATCTACGCCAGCAGGGGCAGCCGGTCCCTTATCTTCCGGCTCTACCGGTTCCGCTGAGCAGCGGAGGATTTCATCGCGCAATCCCTTCAGAAACTTTTGTTCGTAACTGTCGAAATTTGCAGAAATATAGATTTTATCAGTTATATCTTATATTTTCATGAATATGTCTTTGAGTTTCAGACGTAAATGTGTTACACTAGGTTCAACCACAGGCAAGGAGGTTTATGATCGTGATTAAACGTGAAATGTATATGAAGCGCATCCGTCCGTTTATCGGAACGGAGCTGATAAAGGTCATGACCGGTATTCGCCGGTGCGGTAAATCGGTCATGCTGGAGCTTATAAAAGAGGAGCTTGTGGAGTCCGGTATCAGCTCTGCTCAGTTCATCTCTATCAACTTTGAAGATTTGAACTTCTCTCATCTGCAAACCGCAAAGTCACTGCATGATGAGATTACGAAGAGAGCCGCAGAAATCAACGGCAAGTTCTATCTGTTTTTTGATGAGATTCAGGAGGTAAAAGACTGGGAGAAGTGTATCAATTCTCTCCGTGTATCCCTTGACTGCGACATCTATATCACCGGTTCAAACGCAAAGCTTCTGTCCGGTGAGCTTTCCACCTATCTCGGCGGACGCTTTGTGGAGTTCGTTATTTACCCATTCTCCTTCGCGGAATTTCTGGAACTGTACCGTCCCATCGCACCGGATGAGCCGATCCAGAAATGCTTTCAGAAGTATCTAGTATCCGGCGGTATGCCGTACCTTGCCAACATCCGCTACGAGGATGCTCCTTCCAAGCTCTACCTTCATGACCTGTTCAACTCTGTCCAGCTCAAGGACATTGTGAAGCGGAACAAGATCCGTGACGTGGACCTGCTGGAACGCATCATCGCTTATGTGATTGCAAATGTGGGTACGACCTTCTCCGCAACTTCTCTGGCGAAGTTCCTCAAAAACGAGAAGCGAACCGTTGCACCGGAGACCATCCTGAACTACATCAGATACTGCTGCGACGCATATTTGTTCTATCAGGTCAAGCGGGAGGACTTGCAAGGAAAGCAGATCCTTGCCTCCAATGAGAAGTATTACATTGCCGACCACGGCATCCGGGAGGCTGTTTTCGGCGGCAATATGCGTGACATCAACCTCATTTTGGAGAACATCGTGTTTCTGGAGCTGCTGCGCCGGGACTACAAAGTGACAGTCGGGAGAACCGGAGACAAGGAGATCGACTTTGTATGTGACAAGAGTGGAGAAAAACTGTATGTTCAGGTTGCCTATCTGCTGGCATCCGATGAGACTGTTCAGCGTGAGTTCGGCGCGTATGACAATATCCGCGATAACTACCCGAAATATGTTGTCTCTCTGGATGAGTTCGACATGAGCAGAAACGGGATCAAGCACCGCAACATCCGTGATTTCCTGTTGGCAGAGGAATGGAATTAAAATGAAATCAGCTTTTTGGGTGGGTCTATGGAAGTTTACAAGCTGAGCTTTTAGGACGTTTCCCTCGGTGCGCTGACGGTAGATACCGGCGCGGTGAGAAGCCCGCAAGGCCGAGTGGGAATCGTAAAACCGGATAGAGCTGCACGGGGCTGTCGCACTAACGTGCGACAGCCCCGTGTAAAACGATTATTAAATTGTTTATGAGTCAGATAAACTGAAAGTTTCACCTTATCTGGTTAAAACATGTTTGCAATATTTTGTACATCCACATTTTGGACAAGTTAACTTTCTTTTGGTAATTGTATGAGGTCCCATAACATAGGATTTCATATCAGGAACAAATCGCTCCTTGCATTCAGGACATTCAAAGGCTCCTGCTTCTCTGTCTAATACACATGCAATAGCGATTCCAATTACCATTATTACAAATCCAATCCACATCAATAGCACTCTAGTCCATACCTGCATTTCAAACATTCCCGCAACAACAAATAAAGGTACTGCTGCAACAATTACCAAAACACCAACCATTGCAGACATTATAATCTTCTTTTTACTCTCTTGAGCTTCTTTCACTAAATTCACCATATTTTCCTCCGCTTTCTTCTTATAATCCATCGCTTGCAATCTTTCACCAGATAGAAGTTCATTTACTGTAATTTCTAGTTCATTGCAAAGTGGAAGTAACAATGATACTTCTGGGAAACCATTACCCCTTTCCCATTTTGAGATTGTTTTATCGCTGATACTAAGCTTATCTGCCAATTCCCGTTGAGTATATTTTTTTACTTTTCTTTCTTCAGCAATAAATTTACCTATCTTAATTTGGTCCATAGGTTCGTGTCCTCCTTTCTGGATTCATTGTATAAATTCCCACTGTTTATTTACACCCACGTAACGTAGAATATGGTGAGTTTTAGCGGTTTCTATGCTCCGTAGAGTTGTAATTTACTTAAAAACTTCAAATTTGTACATATCTTTTTGCACAGTATAACACATACCTATTCTTTCTGCCTGCTTTCTTTTTAATGGCATCATATTTCATCTTGTAGGCATATGCTTTTTCACTTGCTGTAATCTGCTCTCTCTGTAAATTAGAATCCACCATAGTTACTACAGCTTCATCATCCTGCATCATGCGGATAATCACAGGAATTTTCTTATACCCTAGTCGCTCCGCTGCATATTTCCTTCTGTGACCTGAAATGATTTCATAGTAACCTTCTTTTCTCGGCCGGACGATCAATGGATTAAGAACTCCATATTTCTTAATACTGCCCTGTAGTTCAATCATCTGACTGTCACCGATCACCTTGAATGGATGATTCGTAAAAGTTTTTAACCGCTCCATTTCAATTTCAACTACTTTTTCATCCGAATCTCTGATATCCATCTTTTCTGTCAATGACATTTCCTCCTTTTCCCTGAACGAAAAAATCGCCCAGACTAGAATTTTTAATCTAATCTGAGCGATACTTCGTCAGGCCTGTTTTCTTCAAGCAAGAAAACCATTTTTACATTCATTGACAACCTAAATCTTATCCTACACTTTAGTTATCTCCATTAGGTGCTTGGATAGATTTAGTTCTCGGTGCCCGTTTTGTCTTTTCGGTGCTCCAATTACTCATTTTTATAATTTTTCGGTGCTCGCAAGCACCATAAAATAAAAAAAGCAACAATGAATTTTTACGATCATTGTTGCAAAAAATCGATGTTCCCAAGGGGAATCGAACCCTCAACTAGTGCTTAGGAGTTCGAGTCACCTTAGTTCCCACATGTTACCTGATGTCAACCAAAGTCAGTATTTATCAGGAAAGTAGGCACTTAATTGAAAATCCTTGTCAATATAAATTAACAGGTATAATCCCATTTTTGATATTCACTGTTAGCAGTTTGTTAGAAATGCTAACGCGTGGGATTAACCACTGTGTGCATCATAATCCATAAACATGACCATCATTCCCCTGTTACTGACGGTAATGACTGATCAATATTTCTATTAGATTACTTACATTATATCGTGTGGTAGGTCGGTTGTCGATAAGTTTTTGACCTTTTTTTCCTATCCCAAAAGTCAGGTAACTTACCCACACTTTATCTTCCAGCTATGATTTTTTCTTCACGCTCTCGCTCCTTCACATATTCCCAGAATGCTTCCAACGATTCCTCGGCACTCATATCCGGTTCCGGTAATGGCTCCAGTTCATCCAGTCTTTTCAATAATCTTATCACTTCCTCTGCGTCAAACTGATCATCCTCAGCCTCCATTGTGTAATAATCAAGTCTTTTTTTCAGCAATCTGATTTCCTTACTCTTACTCATGCTTAAAATCTCCCTTCACTGTATACGTGACAGTTTTTGACAAAATCTTACAAATTTTTTATTAATTTTTGACGCAAATAAGCGGCATACGTCTCTTCGCCAAGACATACACCGCTTGTCATATTTATGTTTATGCTATTACACCCTTTGCCAATCCTGCCAGCAAAGCTGCCATTTCCGGATTGTTCAACACCTTCATAAGTGCCTCTGCATCAATTCCATCTGGCACTTCGATTTTCTTCTTTCCTGCATCTGTCCGCTTCATATCCGGATTCAGATTTTCTTTCTTATAAAATGCATCCTCGATCAGCTGTGCATTTTTCTTACGGTCTTCATCCAGGATATGTCCATACACTTCTGTTACCATATCAGCCTGTGCATGTCCTGAATCTCCCTGCACGGCCTTGATATCTCCTCCGCTCAGTTTCAATTTATATGTTACACTCGTATGACGCAGACTGTGAAATACCACATCCGGCAGTCCTTCCCTGTCTATGACTTCCTGCATTTTGTCACGCAGATAGCTCTCGCCAAGAGGCAGTCCGTAGGACGTTGCCATGACCAGGTTGTAATTTTCATACATATCTCCAAGAGCCTCTATTGTTTCATTCTGTTCTTCCCGTAGTTCTGCAAGAAGTAGGGCCACGGAGGAAGGAATGTATACTTTTCTGACACTGCTTTCTGTCTTAGGTGTTTTCAACACTCTGACCGTATGGTTATTCTTTCTCATTGATGGAAATACCTGAATGATATCTTTCTGATTCAATACCTCAACTGCCTTCTTTGATATTCTCTCTACTTCCTTATTGATGATAATGTACGCACTATTGCTCTCTATCGCTTCCTGCGAAATCTCCACGCAGTCCCATGTAAGCCCTAAGAGTTCTCCCAATCTGAGTGTTGCCGTGAAGCACAGATGAAAAGCTATCTTAAGCCATTTGTTTTCGCATGCTTCTATGGCCTGCATCAGCATTTCTGCTGTCCATATCTCGCGCTCCTCTTTTTTATGTTTTGGCACCGTTGCATCCGTTGCAGGATTTTTCTCCATGATGCCCCACTTTACTGCCTGCCGGAAACAGCTTCGCAGTATCTTGTGTATCTCCTTAACGGTTGCTGCTGTGATCTTGCCGCTTTCATCCATATTTCTTGTGCTCTTTACAGCCGGCATATCCAAAAGCTCCTGATAATACTTTTCTATGAAATGATTATTGATCTGATTCAGTTTTGTATTGCCTATGGTAGGAATGATGTAATTGTTGATCGTGCTGACATTTCCATCATAAGTAGAAAAACTCCACTTTTCCCTGCCGTACAACCGGACATATTCATCAAGCATTTCCTTTACTGTCACACACTTAGGAACCTCAAAAGTTCCAACCGACAGCTTATATTCTACTTCCAGCTTTCTCTTTTTTGCCGCAGCCTCCGTATCATAGGTTTCCCATTTCTGCTGTGCCTTTCCCTCATCATCATAAATTCTGTATATTACACAGTACTTTTTTCCTCTTTTTTGAATTGAAGCCAAATTGATCACCCTTCCCGTATTTCTAACCAGTTTTCAAATGAATCCCTCTTTATCCGCAATATTTTATCTGTCTTCGTGTACCTGAAATAACCTTCATCGACCCATCTACTTATCGTTGAAGGTGCCACTCCTGCCATGCGTGCTGCTTCATTCCTTGAAATGTAGCTGCTCCTTTTGGCTCCCACATGACTTCCATACCGTCTCTTCTGATATCGTGTCTGTCCGGCATACCATTTTTCAAAGACTTCCTTCGGTATCCTTTTCACAAAATCCACCGTAAATGTTTCAAGATTGTTCTTATCCCATATCTCATATACTACCGCACTGCTGACACCGAGCATCTTTGCCACCTCTGAAAAGGAATATGACCTGCTGGTCAGTTCAGCACCCGGTTCAGGACCATCCACTTTTCTGTGCTTGACCTGATTGGCATACCATTTCTCAAAACTCTCCACATCTATCATCATATGACCATTGACGATATCGGTCTTGAAAAAGTTACGGTGTACCAGCCAGTAGCTTTCCGTTTTCTTTACTCCAAGCATTTTCCTCATCTGTGGAACTGTCATTGTTTTTCTTACTTCACTCAATCTGCTGTTCCTCCCAGTTCATAATAACACAGCACCTATGAAACCTTTTAGAACGTAAATTTTCCCTACGACACCTGTTCATCAAACCATTTATCAAAGCTGTTTTTCGATATGCGGTAGGTGGTTCCAATCTTAACCCAGCTGAATACTTCCATCTTTAACAGTTCATATACTGTCGGTCTGCTGATTCCAAGGATTTCCTGTAATTCCTTTACTGTATAACATCTCTTTTCACTGGTATTGTTTGTGATTCCATCCATTAAGCAATACCTCCCATCTTACCATCCATAAATCCGATGACCTGTCTTCTTACACGGCTTCTTATTTTATGAATTTTCTGCTGTGCAGATTCATAGGAAATGTTCTGTAATTCAGCAATATCACTTAAAGACATTTCTCCTGTCAGATATTTCTCAAACACATCCTTCTCTGCTCCCAGAGTCTCAACCTGCTTATTAAACAGCTGATAATCATTTCTCATTTTTCTTAAAAGATATGCGTCACTCACAAACTCTTCCGCACGGTCAACACCCTTTAAAACATCTCCTGAAAAATCGCATTTTATCAGGGCTTCTGTTGTCATGATCTTTGCAACCGCTTTATTCGCTGTCGGATCACTCTTAATGCTGCCTCCCTGCACACGGACTCCAAGCTCTCCGATATCATGTCTGTGACTGCTTTCCTTTTCACATTCGATCATGTACCTGAGTCCTTCCGTATATCCTTCCACGATTCCAATAAAATCATTATAATTTTTAATGATCAGATTCACTCTCGTTGATGATGATGCATTTACATATACTTTAATCAGGTTCTTCTCTGCCATGTCAATCTCCTTTGTCTTGCTTAATTGGTAAGGCTTTTCTTATCTTTACTCTTCCTTACAGAAATTATTGTAGATTAACAGGGCAGAAAAATCGTTCCCCAAAGAATGGACAAAGTACAGTAGGAATGGACTTTCATATATCAGGACATAAAAAATACAGCATACATGAAATTGCTCTCACATATGCTGCATCTTATTTAGCTGTTACAGATTATCTTACTTTTCTTCTTTTTTCTTAACTACAAAGAACACTCCAAGTCCTGCCACGATGACAATGATTCCGATGATAATGATCCAGAGAGGATTCCAAGCATCTTCTTTTGTCACCACATCTCCGCTTCCGGCTTCCGTGCTGTCAGCACTGCTATCTTCACTGCCGATTTCTGTACTGTCGTCTGCCTCACTTCCGTCCATCGGTGCTTCATCAATCGCGATAGTGTAATCAGAAGCATGAGTGAAAGTCAGGTCAGCAGTTCCATCCTCTGCAATCTCATCCGCACAGATAAACTCAAGCTCTCCTGTGGTTTCATTGTAGTAGAACAGGTTCGCATAAAGTCCTGCGTTCTTTGCTTCCATGTTAATAGAAAGAACTGCGGTAAATCCGAACTCGCCGTCATAGGCAAGGCTGATCTGGATAGAATATCTTTCTCCGGTCACATTATTGATAACATCCACAGGTATGGTGTTGCCGGCTTCTTCTCCAACCTTTACGCTGAAGTCGATGTCGCTTACCTTGTCAGCAGTAATGCTCTTTCCGTTTACACTCCAGGTAATTCCATTACCCATGTCAAACACAATGGTTACATCTTTGCCTGCGATAGTGTCAAGAACATCTCCCGGTACTACGGTAGCACCGTTCATATCAACCTTTACTACATCGCCATCTTTTGCACCAGAAGTTTCGGTTTTGATAACATCCCAGCCTTCTTTTCCGGTTTCATCCTTGATAAAAGGCTTTCCGGTATCCGGTGTTTCCGTCGGCTTCTTATCGCCGCCTTCTCCCGGTTTATTATCTCCCGGCTTATTATTTCCCGGTTTGTTATCTCCCGGCTTCTTATCATCCTTTAGCTTCTCGATTGCGGTGGTGTAGCTGTGTCCACAGTTCTTGCAGGTGTAAGTCATCACACCTTCCTGCGATTTTGTAGGTTCTTTTGTTACCCGGCTCACATAATTATGTCCGATTGCCGGGATGCTCTCCGTATAGCTGTCACCACAGGAGCAGGTATAGGTCTTTGTTCCGTTTTCCGTACAGGTTGGCTGTTTTGTTACAGTCTCTTTGTAGGAATGGGTATGCTTCTCTTCCGGCAGCTTTGGAATAGATTCCGTATAGCTGTGTCCACAATTTTTACAGGTATAAGTACGCACACCTTCTTCGTTTGTGGTTGCCTCTTTGGTTACTGTGCTTGTATAGCTGTGTCCTTTTGCTGCAATAACCGAACCGGTTCTGATTTTTACTTTACAATCAGAACAATATGTATCTCCGGTATATCCTTCTGTGGTACATCCTTCTGCTACTTTGCCACGCACTTCTGTATGCTCATGGTTGCTGCTGTCCAAATCGCCATAGGAAGTTCCACATACGGTGCAGACTGCCTGATGTATACAGGTTGCCTTGCCACCCTGATGCTTTCCAAGAGGGATTACCGTTCCTGATACAACCAGTTCTCCACATTCTACGCAGTAGGTATCTCCGGTATATCCGGTTTCCTTACAGGTAGCAGGTTTGGCATTTTTAAGTTCTGTCTTGAGATGGTCACATTTTGATCTTGTCAGGGTAATCACTACCGACTCATTCTCATAATTGCCTGCATCGCTTCCTACATAATTAGCGGTTGCTGTTACAGCCTTACCATCTTCCAATGTTTTTTCCTTATCAGAATCAGCCCATGCCCAGCCCTGTGGCAGTTCCACATCGCCTACTTTATTCTTACTATGTGCAGGATTCATGGTTGTACCCGGCATTTTCGGAGGTTCCTGCGCCTTATTCACCGTAAGGGTAACAGTTGTAGTGGCTGTATTCCAGTTTGCAGAATCAGAAGGTGTAAACACTACTTCATACATTGTCTTTCCGCTGTCTGCTACGGTAGGATTGGTATCCGGTGTTACCCACGCAAAACTTCCTGTGGTGTTTACCTTACCTCCACTTAGCGTACTGTCTTTTAATGCCTCTTTATAAGTAATCGCTGATGCTGTCGGGTTTTCGGTAATCACCGGTGTTGCCTTCGCTACTGTTACGGTAACGGTCTTTTCTACCGGACTGTAATTGTCGCTGTCTGCCGGTGTAAATACTGCAACATATCCTCTGTTGTTTACTATTGGTACTGTTGTATCCGTCTTCCAGCTCCAGCTACCTGCAACGGAAGTTTCAGTTCCACCGACTATCCATGTACCATCTGTGCCATTTAAGGTGTAATCCTTCAATGTCTTTGCCGGATCATAAACGATATTCGTTTCACTTACCGTTGGTATGGTTACATTCGGTGTTGCCCTGCTTACAGAAATTTCCACAGTTCCGGTCAGCTCGGCATAAGTGTCTGCTTCATCCGGTGTAAATTTCCATCCCGCAGTTGTTGTGCCTACTGTCGGCACATCATCAGGTGCTGCAAACTCAAGTGTTCCGTGAACAACCGTATTCGTTCCCGCTTCTACAAATACCGCATTGCCAAGATTAAGTTTTGACAGCTTATCTCCATAGGTAAGGGCATTGCTTCCGTTAATTGTTACGCTGCTTCCATTCTGCAATGCAACGACTATCTTATCCGTAATACTGATATTTACAGTAAATGTTGCAGATTCATAATTTGCCATCTGGGCAGTTACGGTAATGCTTGCTTTATCGCCTACTTGTTTACCGGATATTACAGTGTAGGTCAGCTTACCGGTAGTATCTACCGCCACATTCTGCAAAATTCCACTGCTGTCTGTCGTATTCGTTACTGTGTAAGTTGTATCTCCTCTATTCTCCGGCAGTTTATCTGCAATATCAATGGTCACAGCTCCGCCAGAGCCTTTTGTATTCACATAGCTTATGTTTTCGGAAGCTAATGTTGGTGCAGATGCCTGATTTACGGTAACCGTAATCGTCTGCTCTGCCGCACCGGTATAACACTCTGTTTCCGAAAGAGATACTGTTATGGTGGCACTTCCTGCTCCCACAATCGTTACTACTCCGGTATCGGAAACTTTAATGACACTGTTGTCATCATCGGCGGCTGTACCGTCTGCTTTTTTGCTGTCGCTTACCTTATAGGAAATCGTTCCGTCTCCGGTTCTGCTACATCCAAGCTCAAATGCCTCATCCCCAAAGGTCTGGGTAAATTCAGTCTGTTTCAGTGTCAGCACTCCGTCTGCCTTTGCAACAGTATCCGAAGTATTATTAACTGTTCCTATGTATCCTTCCGCAGATACCTTAACTGTAATCTGTTTTCCAATTGCTTCTTGTTCAATCTTATAAGTATTGCTGCTTCCCTGCTGAAGCACTGTATCGTCCGCACTGAAAGTATAGGTTAATACAGCTCCCTGCTGTGCTCCGGTTACAGTTGCAGTTAATGTTTCCCCATACTTTGCAGTTCCAGAAAGGCTTACGCTGCCTTCTAAGGTTGCGGTATAGGCAGATGTATTGGAAATAACATCACTTGCCTTATATCCATCTGTTTCCTTTGCCCGTACCTGTAAACCTCCTATGTTGACTATCACGTTTCCAACCGTAACAGTACCAACACCGGTGCCGGAATCTACCGTAACATCCGTCCAGTTTGCTCCACCATCGGTACTGTATTCGTAAGTAACTCCGCTTGTTCCGTTAAAGGTAAAGGTATTGTTTTCATCATCCACCTTTCCATTCGTCGGTGGATTTGGATGTTCTGCCTTTGCTACCTCGGCGGTGGAATCCGTCAGTTCTCCGGAACAGTTTGCAGCGGTAACCTTAACTGTAATCACTTTTCCTACATCATCTGCTGTTAAAGTATATGTATCTCCGGTAGCAATCGCTGTAGTATCTTCTCCACGATACCATGAAACTGTAACTTCGCCGGCATCTGTCGCAAGTCCCTCATAGGATGCTGTCAATGTTTTTCCATATACTGCCTCTCCGGAAATGGATACAGTTCCCGTGATGGCTTCCTTTAATGTCTTAAATGTGCTATTTAAAAGATAACTTTCATTTCCTGCCTTATCCACTGCAAGAACTGCACAGTAATACTCGGTATTTGGTTTCAGGTCTGATAATGTAAAGGTTCCGGTTGCATTGTGATAATCAGATGCTTTCAAATTCTCTGTCGTAGCACTTGTTACCTTATCCATATCCGTACTATATAAGAAATAAACATTCTCAAGACCGCTTCCATCTTCAAAAATTTCAAATGTCACACTACCGGAGCGATCCTTCATGACCGGGGTTCTATCAAAAATAAACGGTTTCTCATCATCATGCAAAATGCCATCACTGGACAGATAGGTTACATTTCCGACATTGTCTGTGATTCTCGCATACACATAGTTGGTCCTGTTCGTCTTGATTACAGGCTTTTTGCTATTATTATAGTCAGCCCAGTCCCTCAGATTCTGTACATCTGAAATTTGTGTATATGCCTTTTCAGATACCAGATATTCTGTAGAAGCTATACCGGAGCCGGTATCCTTTGATGTAATCTCAATTTTTTCTTTGGTGTTGGTACAGAAGCCAAAGGTAATTGTCTCTAAAAATTTATCCCATGTACTTTCTTTTACCTTAATGGTCCCGGTTGGAGCAGCTTTATCAATCTTAATCTCTTTGCTTATGCTATCTGTAATGTATCCGTTACTGTCTTTAAAATAAAGAGTATAAGAATGTGTTCCCTCTTCGGTAACCGAAATGCTTTTCTGCCATGTGGACTTATTATCCGTTGATACCTGCCAGTCTGCTACGCCGATCGTGACATCTGAAGTGTACCAGTCATTCGCACCTTTCGTTCCTGTTATATAATTATCCGGAGCAGCAATGTAAGCAATGGTAAAGTTCTTTGTAATTTCTCCTGCATAATTGCCTGTTCCGGTAATCTTCACATAAGGGGCATTTTCAGCATTGCTTTCCGCTACACTCGTATTATTACCATAAGTAATGTTATAATCTTCACCAAGAGTTAATGATGTCTCGCCGTTTTTTACGGTAATATCCGGCTTAATCTCATTACCTGTATAGTAGTAAAGGGTATCCACACTGCTAATACTGATACCGGAATAGTTGATGTTCTTTATACTACAATTCGAACAGCTTTCGCCAGTCTTGTCGTCGCCAAAATCATGTTCCTTTAAGCCTTCCGCATTATTTGTGTATCCAGCCTTACAAGGAGAACTTTCTGAAGGTTTATAGACTTTCGCATTACTAAAAACAGGAAAAGATTGTTTCTCACCATCATTATCAATATTCTGTCCCCAGACCTGTTCTGTCTGCCCATCCTGCAAAAGGTATGCAACCTCGCCGGATGCAAACTGTGCAACGGTTTTTCCTTCTGCCTTCCCTGTGTCATCTGCGTTGCCAATGCCACCCAAATTCGTGCCTTCCGCTTTCAGATAATAGCAATTGGTTATCGTAATATCTGATATTTCGCCGCACACGCCTCCGACAGACATTTCTCCACTTACACTACCTGTGTTATAGCTGTCAGTTATCGTACCACGGATACCAACTCCACACACGCCTCCGACATCACCATTTCCACTTACACCACCTGTGTTATAGCTGCCAGTTATCGTACCATCTACACCGAATGCGCACACGCCTCCGACATAATATTCTCCGAAAAAATAAGAATCAACGACACCGACATTCCGAATTGTTGCCTCACATATATTGGCAAACAAGCCAACATAATCTTTTGTGCTATCATTGAAAAAGAGTCCGCTGATGGTCTGTCCATTTCCATCAAAAGTCCCCTGATACGCGCTACCATTTGCTCCAATCGGTGTCCATGAAATGAAGTTCTCGCCGTTTGTTACTTCATTGGTCGGATTGCCAGATTCATCTTTTTTATAGGTAATATTTTTAAGCAGATTATCATTTACCGTAATATCATTCATCAGCTTCGCACAGGCTGAATTATTTTGAGTACCGTCTGTAAGAGTTCCGTTTACAAGTCCGGCGAACCAGTATAGTTCTGCCGCCGAAGTAATCTGATACGGGTTCTCTACTGAGCCATCACCTTCGCTTGGTTGTGTTGGTGTGATGGTGGTTGCTTCCAAAAGCTGCGCTCCGCCCAGTTCCACATTTACTTTCAGTGCTGCTGCGTCCTCTGCGAGTTCATAGCCCTCCGGCAGATTCGCAGTAAAAGTATAGTTACCGCTGTACGCACCTTCCTCCGGGTAGTTTTCACATACCCAGCCTTCCAGAGTCACGGTTTCTTCTGCTCCATCCGTTTCTTCCGATTCATCTGTTGCTTCTGTATCCTCTGTTTCGGTAACAGACGCAGATGTTGTAATCGTGGCTGTGATAGAGATAGGAAGAAATGATACGATGTCATCAAAGGATACGATATGATCTTTGGATGCACCGGGAAGTGCCAGCACATTTTCCTCCAAGTCCAACATTTCCTCTTCATCATTCCATGTCCATGAGGTAATACGCTTTGCTGTCTCGGTTATTTCTTCTGATTTCTCCTCTGAGGTTTCAGTTTCTTCCGATGTAGTCTGCTCAGGGCTATCTCCTGTCACCGTTGTATCGTCCTGACTTTCATCCTCCTGCTTCTCGTCCTCAGAATCGGAAGATGTCGTGATGGTATAGCAGCTATCGTCATGGGTGTGTTCTTCCTTTTCACAGATCAGCTTATCTTCATAGCAGCTATCGTCATGCTCATGTTCCTCTGCTTCCTCAGTGCAAATCAGTACACTTTCGTAACAGCTATCGTCATGGGTATGCTCCTCTTTTTCACAGGTCAGCACTTTTTCTTCCTCTGCTGCATTCACCGTAAGAGCAGATAAGTCCACGCTGCTGCCAACAAGGGCTGCCGTAAGCAACAATACTGCGATTCGCTTTCCTCTTTCTTTCCATTTTTTCATAATGCCATTCCTCCTGTCCGAATTATGGTGCAGTTACACATCCTGTCCCCATAAAGATATTCTCTTATTTTCCAGTCATGTTCAGATAAATACCATGAACAAATCTATCATGAAATCTATCATGAATTTCTGTTTATCATTCTATACAGTAACTCGACTTTATTATACTAAAAAAAGGCTGTTTCTTCAAGTTATTTGAAATTCAAGGTCGGGTGAATTTTACTGTAGGAAATTAATAGACAGAGCATCCCTGAGATATGTTTCAGAATCAAAGTTTTTCATCATTATAACCTTTTTATTCCTTTTTACAAACCCTAAATGTGGTTTTTCAGTGCAGCTATCTTTTTGATCTGCGGATAGGGGATGTCATACACCGGCAGATCTGCCAGTACTCCCAGCTTTCGTTTGTTGGCTTTTTCCATTCGCATCATTTCTGTTGCCGAACAGATGATTTCCTCTGCCCCCGACACCTGTTTCATTTCTTTTTTCTGATATCTTACCAGTTCCAGCATATTTCCCTGATTTTGACGGTAGATGAAATGACAACGCAAAGTTAAGAGAACTTTGCACTACTTTCCCCGACCTTTTACATGGACAGAGAAGCAAGCACTTTTGCCTGCTCTATTGCCACTTTCCTAAGTTCTTTACTCTGAATCTGCTGTAATACCATTGCCATCTGCATTACCTCATTACTGATATCCTCATCCTGCTCTCCTGCCAGGTAGAATACAGTAGTGTCCAGTTCCTTTGCAATCTGTTTCAATATGCTGATTTTGATATCAATCTTGTCATTTTCATAAGCAGAAACTGTAGACTTCTTTGTCAAAAGTCTCTCCGCCAACTCATCCTGTGTCATTCCTTTATTTTTTCTGCATTCCCTGATTCTCTGTCCTATTGTCATTTCCATTCTTTTCTCTCCATTTCCGGAGTCCAAAACGGAAATATGCATGACCTGTACCGGCATAGAAAAAGAGCCTGCAAAACGTACTCAAATAAAACAATCAAAAAGTCAAATTGACTTCTGTTGTCATATTTCCGTTTTGCAGGCTCCTGATAGTTCTGTGCTAAATCCAGCTCGTTTACAAACTCTTGCCAAGTAGTGCCGGCTCTAAGGGTTCACGGTATTTTCAAAATCTGTGTTTTGAATCCTCTGCCCAGTATGTCGGTTCCATCTACCCGCTCATTATATTTAATTGTATCTATAAGCTCACTGCCATTACATTGCTTGCTTCTGTTTCCTTAATGCTTCCATATCTGTAGAGCATCTGCTGGCACCTGCTTCCTGACCGGGCTTTTTTCCCCGGCAGTTCTCAAATATCCTCATATAAACTTCATCAACTACCCCTACTATTTCTTTCCTGCATCTGGAACAGTTTATCTCTACACTGCAGTTTCCAGACACCTTGAACAGCTGCTTGCCACATACGGGACAGCTCACATATCTCATCTTAACTCTCTCTGTCATCATCAAAGTCCTCCTAATATGTACATTCTGTTGTACCATTCAACGGATAAGGGAAATGAAAACCATTGATGATCATGTTAATAGGACAAATGAGTTCCGATGTGCCGAAGTCCGCACCACTTATCCCCTGTACTTCTCGCTGATCTCTTTCTGTAACTAACTCCATTCTTAGAATTTACCGTTCCTCCATAAACCACATATTGTTGTCCTCATAGAACAGATGACTCTCTCTTCCATCAACAATACATGTATAACGCATTCCAGCTCCTCCTGTTTTCAGGCTTGCAGCCCTGCGCACATCCGTCACTCTCTGAATCTCATACACATGGCCGTCCTTCCATATAAAACTCTTTGGAAGAAGTCTGCCATCTGCCGTAAACTCCGCCGTGACATTGACATATACCTTGCTCATACCAGCACCTCATCTTTCTCTTAAAATTCGTATGGTCCTTGGCATTGTGCTGATCCATGTAATATACCCCCTCTCTTTCAGCTGATTCATATGCAGGGCAATGGTTGATGTTGACCTTACTCCAGACATCCCGCACAATTCCCTCACTGTCGGGGGATAACCATGCATCTGCTGAAACAGAATGATATTATCAAGGACCTCCCCCTGTTTCTGTGTTAATGCTTCCCGCTTCAACTAATCCCTCCTATCCAAAATATCCATGAGGATGTACTGTGTGATCCGACTTTGCATCACACGCTGACAGAATCCTGTCCTGGTACATGAGTCCTCTCTGAATACTGTAAAATCCAAATCTTTTGCGGATGTTATCAACCGCTGCATCCACCTTCATCTGTTTCTCCCTTGCCTGCGGATCCATGAACATATCCAGCTGCTCCCAGAAATAATCCGTCACCAGATCCGTTCCCCGGATTCCAATGCTCCGGAGTGGCTTCTGGTAAAATTCCGGTCTGCTGTTTTTCAGTTCATGCTCATCTGCCGGCATCCTGTAACTTTCCTTATAGAGCTTATATCCGGCTTCCGCTATCTCCCTGGTAATGTTGCTCGCATTTTGGAGCTTTACCTGTTTGGAGAAATGAAGCAGATCTTTGTCCCTGATGCTGATCTCCACTGTCCTGCATCTGAAACCATTTTCCCTGAGTCTGGCCGCAACACTTTCTGCCAGGATGTATAACACAATTTTGACATCTTCATCCGTTTCCATATCTTTTGGAGTTGTCGTGCTGTTGCCTACTGACTTTATCGGGGCAGACGTATTCTCTATCTTGACAGGTGACTCATCATAGCCATTTGCAAAAGCCCACAGGATACTTCCCATCTTCCCCAGTTTCCTTACAAGAAGAGATTCCTCTGTCCTTGCCAGATCTCCGATGGTCCTGATTCCAATACCCCGCAGCTTGTTATTCGTTGCACTTCCTACATATAATAAATCAGATACCGGGAGGGGCCATGCCTTATCCCTGTACTCATCCTTATTCATGGTAGTAATAGCATCCGGCTTCTTATAATCAGATCCCAGCTTGGCAAATATCTTATTGAATGACACACCGACACTCACTGTAATTCCAAGCTCTTTCTTCATCCGGCTGCTGATCTCCTGTGCGATATGATAACCGTCTCCTTTAAGGCTTACACTGTCTGTCACATCCAGCCATGACTCATCTATTCCATACGGCTCTCTCTTATCTGTATACTCTGCGTATATCTCCTGGGCCATTCTAGAAAATCTCAGGTACAGATCCATTCTTGGAGGAAGAAATATAATATCCGGACAGACCTGTCTTGCCTGCCATAAAGCCATGCCGGTCTTCACACCGCGACGCTTGGCTGTGTAATCGGCAGTCAGTACGATTCCATGTCTTGCCTCCGGATCTCCTCCCACTGCAACAGGCTTTCCGCGAAGTTCCGGATGATGCAGAAGCTCTACCGATGCATAGAAACAGTTACAGTCACTATGCAGTATTGTCCGGTTCACTGAATCACCTTCTTTCCTGCTGCCGGATGATATGCCATCCGTCTACATGGCATAATACTATGAAAGATTTAGGAAAGACCATTGCTAAATACAGAAAAGAACATAAGCTGAACCAGAGCCAGCTTGCAAAAGAACTGGAAAACTATGATATCTATGTAAAACAGAATTCAATCAGTGCCTGGGAGCTTGGCACAGCAACTCCCAATGCCAGACAGTTTCTCGCCTTATGTGAGATTCTTGAAATATATGATATCTATACAGATTTTATTGGTCAGAGTCCTCTTAACCCATTCCGTAACCTGAATGAAAAGGGCTTGAACAAGGTGCTTGAATATATCAGAGATTTGGAAAGCACCGGCAACTATAAACCAGCAGAGATCATTCCTATCCATGTAATCCGGGAAAGAAAAGTATTTTATAATACAGTTTCCGCCGGTACCGGCTCTTTCCTTGACAGCGATGAATATGAGATGTTCTCCTCTCCTGACATTCCGGAAGCGGCAACTTTCGGCGTATATGTAGATGGTGACAGTATGGAGCCTAAATACCATAATAAGGATCTCATCTGGATTGAACAGACAGCCTGCCTTGATGATGGCGAAATAGGTATCTTCTATCTTGATGGAAATGCATATGTGAAGAAATTTCAGAATAACAGACTCGGAACCTACCTCATATCGCTCAATAAAAAATATGATCCGATTCCGGTTACAGAGAACAGTTCTTTCAAAATTTTCGGCCGTGTCCTTTCGTAAGTCCTGTTTTTGGGGCACTTGATCGGATAGGATTATCATAGCAGGACAGACCTGAATTATTCTGATTTTTGGAGGTACGCATATATGAACACTGATATGGATATAGACATAAACGCTGTTACAGCTACAGACACCATTACCTGCAGACTTGTTGAAGCCAGAGCTGATCTTGGCATCACACAGAAGGAACTTGCTACTGCAACCGGCATCAGTTTGAAAACGATTGCTAATATCGAAGCAAAACAGCATATTCCTTCCCTGCTTTATGCCATGAGGATTGCAGACTTTTTCCATAAGCCGGTAACAAGCCTGTTCTGCTACCATCCGGGTGCACAGCAGACACCAGCTAAAGGAGATGGTCCGAATGAACAATAAGAAACAGTTGGATTTCCAGACAATCGCTGTCGATTTTGACGGTACCCTGTGTTACAGCAAATGGCCGGAGCTGGGCCAGCCCAACCAGGCACTGATTGAATATCTCCAGGAATGGAAACGCAATGGCAACAAACTCATTCTCTGGACCTGCCGCGCCGGCGAAGCTTTGTCGAAAGCTGTCGAATGGTGCCGTGAACAAAATCTTGAATTTGATGCCGTCAATGACAACCTTCCGGAAATCATAGAATTCTACGGACACAACAGCCGCAAGATATCCTGCGACTACTATATTGATGACCGGATGCTGCTGCCGGAAAATGCAAAGGCATAGGACCTGTGATGGGTGCTATGCCTTTGTGCTTATTCTATAATATTATCGTTCTTCTTTTTTAGGCTTTTGCATATTCATTTTTTTCTGTCCATGAGACTTCCTTTTCGCCTGTTTTATCTTTTCTCTCACAGATGACTTTTCCAGTTTTCTTTCCTGTGCCTTCTCTTTCAGGTACTGCTCTGCTGATTCCAGATACTCTGCAAGTAGTCCTGTCTTATCTTCTGTGATAGGATTGATGTCTACTGCAATTCCAGCAATCGTGAATCCATCCTCATGAAGAATATTAAAAAAATCATCTTCCCTGATTGTTCCTTTATAGTCTACCACCAAATCCAGGTCCGATCCGTTTTTTTCAATTCCCCTACATCTGCTGCCGGATATAATCACATTTTCCACTTGTGCATCCAGATCATTTTCTATAATCTTTGCCTGCACATAGTACGATACCATTTCTTCAATCTCTCCGGCACTCATTCCGTCTACTGGGTGAAACTGCTCTATTGTTTTCCTTCTGAAATCTGAAATCACATTTACAGCAAGCTGATCTTCTTTTTCTCTAAGCTCTGTCCAGAGATTGCCAATCACATTCCGAAGGTTATGGTTATCATTTTCCATAAGCTCATAATACATCTCCCGGCAGTTCGATAGTAAAGTCAGTTTCTTTATCCTGTCATGATAAGTTCTGTACTGCACTTCATCTAGCAGCTTTTCTTCCAGCCGGAAGGCTTCACTTCCTGAAATTCTATCCCAGATATCATCTTTTTCTGAATGGATCACAAGACCATATCCTTCATCATGTCTCTGCTGTACCATGTGAATCCGGTCTTCTGTTCCTTCTATCCTGCATGTAAAATCAAATTCGTTATATCCTGCTTCCCAATAATATCCTGCCTGGGTGAGTTTGATATCCGTCACCTCTTCTGCAGTTATGCTTATCTTCTCCTCTGGTTTTTCTGCTAAAATCTTCTCTTCCATCTTGTTCTCCCTTTCTTAAAATGGCGGCGCACTAAGGCCGCAATCGTTATTGCTTCGCAAGTTAGCAAGCAGTGCCCCTGTGTACACGCGGCGCATTTTGCTTGTTGGAGGCACATCCCCAATCCCCTTAGAATGTCATCTTCGATGCCAAGCTGCGCCCTCACTTTGTGAGTGCTGATACATTCCTGCTTTACCGGAATTGCAAAAAAAGCGGGCAACCACCAATTTTCATTTTGATGATTACCCGTAAGGTTATCTCTGCTGCTGTCGCTTCTTTTTCAGGTCTTCCTCCTGATTCCATGTCTGCTGTGCAGCATAGAAGGATTCCACATTTTGCTTCGCAATCTGATAATCCCGCATCTCTTTTTTTATTTTTTTGTACTCGCTGTAAGCTGCTTTTTTCTCGGAAAGCAGTCGTGCAAATTCTTCATTCAAATCTTTTACCTTCGGAATTTTTCCGTCCGGAAGTTTTGAAAATGCTTCCTTTGCTGCCTTGTGAAGAATGATTTCATCACGATGCGCCTCATAGAATTTTTTGCTGTAACCGGATTTACGATACGCAATGTATGTATCTCTGGTCTTTGCATAATTGATAATATGAGTTTTGAGAACCTTGTTCTGTGCCATCTTTTCCTCAGCATCTTTGATGATTTTCATAAGTTCATTATATCTGGCCGAACTTCCATCTACCAAGGCATCCAAAGTTTCCTTATCATGAATATCGTGCTGCTGCAAAAACAGAATGGACTCTGCAAACTGTTTTATATTATATTTTTTCGCCCAGCGGACATAACCACCATTCTTTCCCTGTGCCATCTTCTCCTGAATATCCACCACCAGATCAAACTTCCGTTTTTCTGATTTCACTACTTTCTGATCAGATGCTTTTTCTTTCTTCTCAGGTAAATCTTTCTCCCCGGCAATTATCTTTTTCAGATTTTCTTCTGTATAATCTTCTCCCAGAGAACGGAATCTGATAAAACGCTTCTGCTCCTTCCCACATATTGCAGTATGCTTTCCACGTTTAATCTCATACCCTTCCTGCTGTAATAATTTCAAAAGTTCTTCAAAATCTGCCGGCTTCTGCTCCAGGCATTTCAGTATATCTTCCCGGATGACATCCCTCATACTGGTCCGTTCCGGGTACTTTGTTCTCCGCTGTCTCTCACTCGGTTTTACCTTCGGAATAATGGAAAGTCCATGTTCCAGGCAGATAATGTCGCTGAGTCTCTGCAATGCAATTCCCGAAAACCAGAAGTCACGAAACTTCCGGTCGCAGTCCAGATTGGTGGAATTGAAAATGATATGATTATGAATATGAGCTCTATCCACATGCGTTGCCACGATAAAAGCATGCTTCCCTTTTGTGAATCTCATACCGGTTTCATACCCTACTTCATTTGCTTCCTCCGGTGTGATTTCTCCCGGCTTGAATGACTGGCGGATCTGATACGCAAGTACATCTCCCTTAGGCTGCCGCCATGTTTTATGCAGATATTCTTTTTTTGCCTGAGCAAATTCCAGATCAACAAACTCCGGATTACACTGATAAGATGAAATATATTTTCCATCTTCTGTCTTGCCCCCATTCATTGCATAATCTGTTCTGTCTTTCAGACACTGCATCACACTCCGCCCTTTGTTCTGATGCATTGCTATCAGTTTTGTTGCCGCCATTCTCTCACCTGCCTTACATAATTGCTGTTAATCGGTCCAGCACTTTTCTCATTTCCTGTAAGATTTCCTTCTGACTATTTTTCAATTCTTCAATATCCTCATGGTAAATGCTGCCAGTCTCATTTGCTTTCTTTGCATACTGATTCAGATTATTTCCTGATATCTGTAGCAGCCTTAATATTTCTTTTAGATCTGACAGATCCATTACTATCACATATCCGTATAATGCCATTCGGAGAAGATAGGCAGTCAGGCTTGTGATTCCTGACTCCTCCATCCGCTTCATTATTTTTTCAAGTTCCTCTGGCGTAGCCCGGATATGAATGTCTTTGGTTCTTTCTAACATTCTCCTATTTCCCTTTCAAAACAACATCCCGGAATCGGTTTTCTCTCTGGAACAGGAAGTTGTGGTGTTGACTGTCTGCTCTGTTCTTTCAGTTTCTCCAATACAGATTTCTTATCTTCCGGGACAATCTCTAATGTTCCTGCTGCCGGTTCCACCTTCACATTGTTGATCACACCATCAAAGTTATTATCATTCTGCTCCACCATATCTTCAATTCCACGCATGGGATTTCTGCTGATAGATGGTCCTGCTCCTGCAGTCTCCTCTGGTGTACTGCTGCCGGATTCTTCCGATACTTCTACCTCATATTCTCCATGAACCTCATCCCACTTTTTAATTTTTCTTGCTTTTGCCTTTTCCATACTTTGCTTCTCCCTTCTCAAAATTCAGTTCAAATATTGCTCTCTGGTTTTCATCAACAGTCATCACAACCGTAGTGTCATAAGTGTTTCCAGTCTTCTTTGACTTGCATCCTTTCAACGCAACCTTTCCATCCGTCAAAAGTTTAATAGCTGTCTGCTTGGTCATCTTCTTGCCAAGTGCTTCAAAAAATCTGTTCTGCTTCCAAAGCACAAAGTTGCATCCCCTATTCTCACAGGAATATCCTTTCTGTCTCTCAATCACATGCTGACCACAGCAAGGGCATATTCCGATTTCTTCCATTGCCGGATGCATGAGCACTTCTGCATCTTCGATCACTTTATAGGTCTTTACTAGATCCGTTATCATATCTTCAATCTCGCTCATAAATTCCGTATCCTGAAAATTCCCCTTCTCCACATCAAGAAGTTTCTGCTCCCACTCTGCTGTCATGGATGGCGACTGGATCTGTTCCGGCATGACAGTAATCAGCGCTACTCCCTTATGAGTCGGCATAAGATACTTTGTTTTCTTATTACCTTTTCTCTCTACAAATCCGATACGCACCAGCTTTTCAATGGTTGCTGCCCTTGTCGCTGATGTTCCGATTCCTTTACGCTCGGTTTCTTCGGGCATCTCGTCAGCTCCGGCACGTTCCATTGCTGAAAGAAGGCTGTCCTCTGTAAAATGTTTCTTTGGTGTGGTCTTTCCTTCCTCCATCTTTGGATTCTGCAAAGGATATGATCTTCCATTTGTCATAGCAGCAATACATGCCAGCATCTCAGCATTCCCTCTTTTGTCCTCATTCTCCTCTTCGGAATCTGTGCTGTCTGCCTTGCTTCCTATGATCCAGTCCTGAATCTCCCGCCATCCTTTTTCCCTGATATTTTTCGTCTTTGCCCGGAATACTGTATCTGCGCAGGTAAATTCCACATCAACTTCATTTCTCACTGCTGCATCCCCCAGAGCCGCTAACAGTCTGGCGGTAATAAGACTTATTACCTTCTGCTCTCCGGATGGAAGTTCACCAAATTCTGCATCCGCTACATTTACCGTAGGAATAATTGCATGGTGGTCACTGACCTTACTGTTGTTAATCACCTGCTCTGCATGAACCTGCACATTCTTTGTAAAACCAAATTTATGTGCCATCTTCTGTGCAAGGTTCGGAATCATTCCTTCCATGTCCTCAGTCAGAAATCTGCTGTCTGTTCTCGGATATGTTACCAGCTTCTTTTCATACAGACTCTGCGTATAATCAAGTGTCTGCTGTGCTGTGAATCCCAGATATCTGTTGGCATCTCTCTGTAATGCAGTCAGGCTGTAAAGCTGTGGTGCTTTCTCCTGTTTATCCGCCGGATCAATCTTTGTTACCTGTGCTGTCTTCTCTTCCTTCAATCTGTTCAGAATTTTCTCAGCATCCTGCTTATTTTCAAAACGATCAGACAATGCAGTAATGCCTCCGCAGCTGATGGAAAGTCTGTAGATTGGTTCCGGCTTAAAACCTTCAATCTCTGCTTCTCTCTGTACGATCATGGCAAGTGTCGGTGTCATGACTCTTCCTACATTCAGCGTCTGTCCATACAGAGTAGAAAATAATCTTGTCGCATTCATTCCCACGATCCAGTCCGCACGCTCCCTGCAGAGTGCCGCCTGGTAAAGATTATCATATTCCCTGCCATTTCTCAGATTAGAAAAGCCATCCGAAATCGCCTGGTCTTCCATTGAAGAAATCCATAAGCGCTCGAATGGCTTTTTGCATTTTGCCTGATCATACACCAGACGGAAGATCAGCTCTCCTTCACGTCCGGCATCTGTTGCCTCTACTAATCCTTCTACATCTTCCCTCTCCATCAGCTTTTTTAAGATGCTAAACTGCTTTCTGGTCGCAGCTGCAATCTGATAATTCCATTGTGAGGGAAGGATTGGGAGATCATCATATCTCCACTTTTCGTATTTCTCATCATAAGACTCCGGGGATGCAAGCTCCACCAGATGTCCCACACACCAGCTGACAATATAACCATTGCCCTCCAGGTATCCATCTTCTCTCTTATCTGCACCGATTACCTTCGCAATGGACTGTGCCACCGAAGGTTTCTCGGCAATTACTAACTTATATGACATTTCATTCCTCCTTTTGTGGTAAAAAAATAGCACCTTAACCTTTTTTGGCTAAAGTGCTATGTAAATTTGTTATTTGCAAATCTCTTTTGTTTTACATATTATAGCACATACACATATCTGCACACCATCAAAATATTGATAATCTCTATCTTCCTGTCGATCCAAAAGCCCCCATTCCACGCTCTTTCCAGTTTTCAAAAGTAAAATCCGGTATCAGGACCGGCATGATCACAAGCTGTCCTACCTTGTCACCCATCTTGATTTCATACTCCCTGTTCCCAACATTGGAGATGATTGCATGAACCTCTCCCGTATATCCGGAATCAATAGGTGGCAGTTCACATACAATTCCCTGCGAGCTTAATCCGCTCCTTGGAAATATGTATCCGGCATAGCCATCCGGTATTTTTAATCCAAATCCCAAAGGCAGCTTACAGATATCTCCCGGCCGGATCACCGCATCCTTGGGGCTGAATACATCCGCTCCGGCATCATTGGCATGAGCCCTCTCCGGACTTCTTCCACCAAAATCAATCAGCTGTATCATCATCTGGTACTCCTTCCTCCAACACACTCTCTTCGCACAATTTTGGAAAATCCACCCTGATAATATCTGTTGGTAACATCTGCGGTGGAATACTTTTTCCACAGGTCATCTTTCCTTCCTCACAGCCACCATTCATACAAAATGGTCCACAGTCAGAAAATAGTTCCCTGTTCTGCCCCAGAAGCTGTTCCCAGATTTTCAGCATCACATATCTGGTCTCCTTGGTGTTTCTCCTGCATGTCCTCTGATGGATCATGTGCTTCCACTGATACGGTGTCGCGCTGATCAGAAGAATATTCCTCATTCCCTGCGGTGCACAATATCCGGCAGAATCATTATCAACCCCGGATCTGATCATTTCCTGGTAATTTTTCATTGCCATGCTGCACTGTCTTAAATATCCTTCCTCCTGTCCGGTTCCTATCAGATCATAGGGAATGACAAAATCCTCCACTCCTGAATAGTCACTGTATTGCAAGCTTGCCGACATATATTTCACTTCATTCTGGTGCCTGGTAATCTGTGCCAGGAATCTTCTGGATGCACCGACTACAACCACATTGATGATTCCAAACTTCTGGATGGTCGGATGTGGCAGCTTCACAAGATTTGCCACGGTGGATCTCTGATATGGCTTTTCATACAGATCCATGAAATCATCCAGGCAGGAAATCTGATGTCCTCTCTGTGTCAGCCTTGCCGCACAGACCATCAGCTTCTCTGCCTGGTCAATGGATTCCGGATTTAATATCTTCACTTCAATTTTCTTCATTCAGTTCCTCCTCTACAATCGCACAAAGAATCAGGAAATAGTTAATACTATCGGTGATCTTCTCATCCCACTGCTCTTTGGAATACTGCTGCTCACCCATACACATATCCGATACAGAGATCAGATGCTTGGACAGCATCCCCATAAGTGCTGCTCTCGGCGTGGTATTCAGCACCACTGCTGCCTTCTTGAAATGCGCCAGCCTGTCCACTGCCGTATTCTTCACTGCTCTGGGAGCGTACTCTGCTCCCTTTGCCACCAGCATGGATTTACAACGATCCGTCTGCCTGATGATCACTTCATTGAACTCTTTCTGATTCATGCCCTTTCCTCCTTCGCTTTCGTTGTTCTGCTTTTCTTAGGTGCCTGCTCTGCCTTTTCCGTATTGACTTTCAGCTTTGATTTCACAGACTCCTTTACCTTTGACAGAGTCCTTTTCTTATCAAGATCCTTCAGAGCCTTGTCAACAACTACCTTTAATTCCGGGTTGGCAGTTTTCTCCTGTGTCTCAGATACAACCGGAATAAAGCCCAGATCCTTTGCTCCTTCTGTAATTTTGTCCATAAGCTCCTGTGCAAACGGACTAGATGTTTTTGCCGATTCCTGCACCTGGTCCTTATCTGCCATCAGCACTTCCATCTTCTGGTCAATCTGATAGATGAACTCCGACGCTGTCTGGCGGATCTTATCAAGGGATGCTTTCAGCTCCGGTGTTTCCTTTCCCTCTGACCATCCCGCGACATAAGAAAAGGAATAGTCAGAAGTATTGATTCCGTAATGCTGGCATACTACATATGCAACACTCTCAGCCTCAACTTCTTTCCCATTCCTTGAAATGTCTTTTGCCTCCGGCACATTATCCTTGTCATGCAATTTCTGGTGTGCCATTTCATGAAGCAGTGTCTTAATGGTCTGTACCTCACTCATGCCATCCTGAACCACAATTTTCTTATCTTCCAGATGATAGAATCCCTTGGCATCTCCATCAATCAGCTCAAAAGATACCGGGACCGGGCTGATCTCCTGTAGTGCCTGTAAGAGCTTGGGATATCCTTCAATATTTCCCACCAGTTCAGAAGGACCAATGGTAGGAAGTTCTTTTCCGTCTGTCTGGGACAGGTCAAATGTCTTTACCACCTTGAATGCCCGGATTGTGACTTCCACTTTCTCCTTTACCGGTTCTCCGTCAGCATCAAATACCGGTCTTCCCTTTTCATCCAGTTTTGTCTGTTCTCTCTCGATCTTATAAGGTGCCGGGGCAAGGATGCTGATTCCCTTTTCTCCCTTTTTCACATACCGGCCCATCTGCTTCCATCCGGTAAAGCTCTGACACAGCTGTGCATCCGGTCTCTGCATCATGATGAGCATGGTATTATTCACGGAATACCTTGGAAATTTTGCCATCACATTGAGAAACTGCTTGTACTTATCACTCTGGAATACATCCTTCACACCCTTTTCCAGCTTGTCTGTGATCTGATGCAGTTCATCAGCTCTCTTATCCCTGGATTCAATCCAGTCAATTTTCTTCTGGATATTCTCAGGAATTTCTCCTTCAATCTGTGCCTCCGGCATATCATGGATAAGCGCTGCAATCATCTGCTGTGCCTGCCAGTTTTCTGCTATATCAGGAACATATCTAAGCATATCCAGGTCAATTCTCTTTCCGATCAGCACATCCATCTCCACGCTGTCCTCCGGATTCTTTAGGTCTGCTACCCTGATGCCGATTGCCGGTATTCCATGCATACGCTCAGGCGGTATCTCTTTGAATTTTGCTACTGCTTCCGCAACACTTGTGATATTCTCATGGAATTCTCCCATGTTATGAAATTCGCTGCATTCCGCCACAGTCAGCGTAACTGTCTTCTTCTCTTCTTTTACGGCTGTATTCTCTGCCACTCTAAATCCCTCCAGTTCTATATCCTCCAGATTATTTGTCAGTTTTAATGATGAAAGCGGAATCTGCTGTTTCTGATGAAATGAGTAATAATCCCTCCCTGGTCCTACTATGATATGGTCAAGAAATTTAACCCCTATCAGATCACACAGTTGCTTTACCCTTGCCGTTGTTGCTATGTCATCCATGCTTGGCTGCAATTTATTTGACGGATGGTTATGAACCAGCATGATTGCAGATGCATTAGACAGGATCGTGCTTTTCAGTATCTCCCTCGGATGGGCGATTGACTGGTCAAGTGCTCCCATACTGACTACATTCATATTGATAGGCTTTCCATCCGTCTGTAGGTTCACGATTGCAACCACTTCCCTGTCATAGTCTTCCAGCATATCTGCCATGACCTTAACAGCTGCTTCCGGACCATCCATAGGAACATCACTTAAAAGAGGCGGCATCTCCACCATTCGGATAGCCACCTGATTCAGACGATACATATTTGTTTTTTCTGTTTCCTGCTTCTTTACAGAATCATAGAAACTCTGCTCCGGTCTTACCCCGCTACTGAGCATCCCCTGCTCCTTCCCCTACAGGAATGGTCATGTGAAATTCCTTATCTTTAAGACTTTTCAGCCTTGAAAGTACAGATTCCCTGGTTGATACTTTTTCCTTACGTTTTACAATCTTCTGCAATCCCTTCATATATCCTGTATATCTGCTTTTCCTTGCCAAATCAGCGTTCTCCTTTCTCTTTAGCCGGTCCCTGTTTCTTCGGGACTCTGGCGGTTTCCTTCTTTTTCTCGTTCAGATCAGCCAGCACCGATTCCTTAGGCTCTGCTCTAAGAATTCTTTCCTTTATCCTTTTGATCTGGTCTCTGGTAAGCGGTTTCTCCACGATACTCCTGTGGAGGATTTTCCCAATCGGAAGCCATGTGACATCCTTTCCAGCCTTTTCCTGCTCCATGATGAATTTCATATGTGATGCAGAAAATTTAGGATTCATGTAATGCTCCAGATTCAGATCTGCCTCGGCTGCTTCGTAGATTACCTTGATCTGTGCCGGCTTGAACTCCTCCGACACCATTCCGGCATCTTCCATAGCTTCTTCAACACGTATTGATGCGACAGATCTAAATGTATAATCCACTTCAACAAATCCACTGTTATAATCATCTACTGCTTTCTGAAATCTTGCCTTTTTCTCCTCTGGTGTGAGCTGGTCAAATTCCTTGTCTTCCATAGATTCCTCCCATCAGAAAAAGGCAGCCTTCCGACTGCCTCATTCCCTTGATGCTACTCTTCATCCATCTCGTCCTGAACATCTTCTCCTGTATCTTCATCAGAGTTTTCGTCCTCTGCATCTGATACAGACTCTTCCTCAATATCCATATCTGCAAGATAATCCTCGTCATCATTACTGTCGAAGTAATCTGCATCAGGATCCGGTGCATCCGCTTTCTTCTTGCCCTTATTGGACTTCACATACATAAATCCACCGATTCCTCCAACCGCTGCAAAAAGGACTACTGCCATAATGCCTGTCACATTTTTACCTTTCTTTCCTGTCTCTGGAGCTTTTACCTCTTCCTTTGGCTCCTCTGTCGCATCTTCTGTGGGTTTGGTCTTTTCCGGTTCCACGGTCTCCTTATCGGCTGCCGTCATTCCCTGGGAATTCATATAGGACTCCACCTCATCATCTTCCATGAGTGCAAGAAGATCCGATTCATCTACCAGATTAAGGAAATGAACAGTCTCCGCTCCCTTATCATCACGGTCAATGATGATATAGAAATAATTGCCGGACTTGGTTGTGACTGTAATGAACTGCTTGCCTCCGGCTTCAACCGATCCATAATCATCCACCAGATTCATATTTCCATCCGGGGTAAGCGGACCATAGCTCTCTTCCTCTTTTTCCGTGCATTCCTCTTCTACATGTGCAACTGTTCCCTCGCAGACCTTATAATCATAAAGGCATACTGCACATTCCTCATTGACTGCTCCCTCACTGCATTTTTCTTCACAGGTACAGGTCACTTCCTGACTCTGTGCAAATGCTGTCACTGGTGCCATTCCGGCAAGTGCCGCCAGACCTGCGACCATGCCTCCCATAACCTTTGCTACGATCACATTTTTTACCTTATTCATTCTCTTCATCTAAGAAATCCTCCTCTTCGTTATCTGTTTCCTGTTCATTGTCTTCCTCTGCATCTGTCTCCTTACCGGATGCAGCTGCCGCTGGCATTGGTGCCTGTCCGCTTAACATGTCCTGTAATCTGCCACTATTGGCAAGCTGTAAAAACTGTGCCAGCTGTTCCGGTGATAAGTTGTAGGACGCCACATCACTGACAATCTGTAAATTCTCTTCTTCTTTCAGCTTTGCTTCGAGCTGCTTTACTTTGGCATCCGCTGCATCTCTCTTGGCTACTGCCTTTTTCAGATCTGCACGGAGCTTGTCTAACTTTGCATACATAGAATCTCTCCTTTCTTCATGGCAGCAAAAAAGCCACCTTTCGGTGACTTTCACTGCATTTTTACTGTATTCTTCCATAGCAATAGGCATGTGCCCGCCAGTATGCTGTGTCATAGGATGCATACTGAATTGGATTGCCACAATGGATCATGATCTTATTGACCGGATCTACCACGATACCCACATGTGAAGCTCCGGCTGTGTTATAGGTTCCCTGGAAAAATACCAGATCCCCCGGCTTTACATCAGAAGCTGCCACCCTTGCGGTTGCATTCTTCCAGCCATTTGCTGTAAGTCTGCCATAATTCCAGCCGTTGCTGCTGTTATTGATGACGTAGCTTACAAATCCCGAACAGTCAAAACTCGTGCTCGGTGAGGAACCTCCCCATACATAAGGATATCCCAGATATTTCTCTGCTTCATGGAGCATATTGGAAAACTGCTGATCCGTCAGATATTCTCCCGGCACAGCATATCTTTCATATTCCTCTGATACTCCCGGATTGGCATACACATTATCTCCGAAGATATCCGGTTTATTACCTCTCGTTTCCAGAAGAAGGTTATATCTCTCCATCTGGTCCTGTGTGAGACCTGATGCCACGACTGCTGCGGATATGCCATTATTGGTAAGTGTCGTGTTCAGTATCTTATACTCATACTCTACTTCCACCTCATAGGATTCATATACCTGATATGGAACTGACACGGTATAGGTGTAGGATTCCAGATGGCCATTGACCAGCCTGTACCCAGTTCTTTCCTCATCCCTGTAATGAGTCACATAATGCCATCTGGTCTCTGTCCTCGTCCTTGTTTCAACCACTTCCTCTGTCGTAAGTGTATACTGATGATCAAAAATAGTCTGTAACCTTGACTGGACTTCTGATGGTGTGTAATTCTCATACAGGACAGTAAGCAATGCTGCCAGTTCAAACGGATTGTGTGAAATCTCTGCAAGAGAATAATTATACTCGTCATATCCCGGATGATCTGTTTCGATATTATCTACCGTTCTCTGCAGGTCGGCCTCCAATGCCATATAATCAGATTCCACCTGCCTGATATCATCATCCTCAGCCGTAAATGATGTCACTACTGTTGAGCTGTTAATTCCTCCTCCAATAGCTGAACATGATGTGAATACACCTGAAATCACCAGAACAACAATCAGAATCAGAAAAACAAACAGAAGTGCCATTGGATGATCTTCAAAGAATTCTTTTATCCATTCCGCCAGCCTTCCCATCAGATCCTCTGCTTCATCCGTAAGTTTCTTACTGATCTTGCCGGCTCCATTAGCAGCTTCCTTTGCCTGTTTCTTGGCTGCCGCCTCTACAAATTCTTTCTGCATCAGCTTTTTCTGCGCTTTCTTCACAGTAGATGACATGGTGCTTTCTCCAGCCTCTCCGGCTTCCTTGGCTCCTTTTGCTCCCTGAACGGCATCCAGATGCTCACTTCTCTTATGAATCTTGGCAGCATATTTTTCTGACTGCCCGTGTTCCCTGATCCTGCCAAACCCTGTTTCTGTAACAGCTATTCCGGCATTCAGGCTGTCAGTACCACTATTGTCATCCTCATTCCTGATCACAGACCTTCTCATGGTATGCACCGCTGCTGTCTGCCGGTAGATCTTCCTTCTCCCCTGCTTCTTCATTTTGCGAAGCTGTTTTTCCTCTCCGGCAGAGATATGATTATCCTTTTTCCCATACCTTAGCTTGTCCCGGTAACTCTTATTCGCGGATGCCTCATTTTTCAGCTTGGAACCATGCTTCTTTTCTGCTGTCCTGCTTTTTTCGTCCCTGCCTTTATTCCTGGCGGACTTCTTAGCAGAATCCCTGGTATATTTTTCTTCATCCATGCTTTTTCCTTTCCGAAGAAACAGTCGCTTACGCTGACTGCTCCTTCTTTGCCTCTGCCACTTCTGACAATCTGGTTGTCATGATACGGTAAAGCTCCGTATTTGTAGGGAATCTGTCCACGAATGGAAGAATCACATTTCCATAGAATAAAAGCCCTTCGCCTTCTCCCGAATGTGTTACATACGAAAGCTGGTGAGGGCTGATATTTAACTGCTTTGCAAGGATCTGTCTGTCACCTACCGCCTGGTTGAGCATGTAGATAAAATCAGAGTTCTCAAAGATATTCTCAACTTCCTTGGAAGCAAGAAGATCCTTCACGTTCTGGGTGATTCCGGTCGGAATTCCTCCCCATTTTCTGAAACGCTTCCAGATCTCAACGGTATAGGCTGCTGTCTGGTCTTCACGGAGAAGTAAGTGCATCTCATCCATATAGTATCTGGTCGATCTTCCCTGGCTTCGATTTTCCGTTACTCTTCCCCATACCTGATCCTGCACCACAAGCATTCCGATCTTTTTGAGCTGCTTTCCCAGATCCTTGATGTCATAACATACAAGGCGGTTCGTAAGCTCCACATTGGTTCTGTGGTTGAACACATTCAGGGAACCTGACACATAGATTTCAAGTGCCGTTGCCACATGCTTTGCCTCCGGCTCCTCCTGTGCAAGAAGTGCCTGGTACAAGTCCCCCAGGATTGGCATATTCTCCGGTCCCGGATTCTCGAAATACTTCTGATAGATCTGTCTGATGCATCTGTCGATCACGGTTTTCTCTACCGGACGGAGACCATCCTTATTCCCTACAATAAGCTCACATAAGGACAGAATGAAATCTGCCTTTAACGCAATAGGGTTATCATCATCCGAATAATTCATATTGATATCCATAGGATTGATGAACTGGTCAGATGTCGGACTGATCTTGATGACCTGTCCTCCAAACCTTGCTACAAGCGGTGAATACTCTGACTCCGGATCTGAAATGATGATATCATCATCTGTTACCAGGAAGCTGTTGGCAATCTCTCTCTTTGCAGAGAATGATTTACCAGAACCCGGTGTACCAAGGATCAGGGCATTCGGATTTTTCAGTTTCTTACGATCTACCATGATCATATTGTTAGAAAGTGCATTCAGTCCATAATAAAGGGCTTCATCGCCACTCTGGAAAAGCTCCTGTGTCGTAAACGGCACAAAAATAGCTGTGCTTGATGTCGTCATTCCCCTTTGAATCTCGATCAGATTATTTGCCAGAGGAAGCGTACTCATAAGTCCCTGCTCCTGCTGATAATCCAGTCTTACCAGATTGCAGTTATGCTTCTGTGCAATGGATGTTGCCTGAAACACATTGTTTTCCAGCTCCTGCTTCGTCTTTCCTGTATTCATCACAAGAAATGTGAGAAGAAACATTCTCTCATTCTGGGACTGCAACTCCTTTAAGAGAGCTTTTGCATCCTTCCCATAGGTAGCAAGGTCTGATGGGATGATATCCATATCATACCCTGCCCTTACTGCCTTTTTCTGTTCCTCAATCTTGGAACGGTCAAGCTCCGTGATGGTATGCTTGATGGTCTTGATTGCCTCATTCTGGTCTACGGACTGGATATGCATGGTCACGATCTGGCTTGATTCCATCGAAAGAAAATCTGCAAGCAACCTGTCGCTGATATCTGATGCATCAATGGATAAGAAACTCATGCATCCATACATATCCCCAATCTGAAAATATCTTCCTGTAGGAAATGCAAAACTGCTCGGTGCAATGAAATCCTTTACGGATAATCCCGATCCTGTCAGGTATTTCCAGTCAAAATGAAACTTCGCATCATCCCCGATATGAAACTGTCTGTGCATCAGCTCCAGTCTCTCACTGCCGTTTAAGCTCTTCGCCTGTACTCCCAGTCTCTTGAAATTGTTGAGGATATCCGTCTCGATATGGATAAGTCTCGGCTTTGCAGTCTTCATGGACTCTGCATTGATTCCAAAAGTCAGGTACTTTGTCTTTGTAAGACCGTTATTGCCTGCCTCCATCTGATGAAGGAGCACTTCCGAATACTCATCCCTGACATCATCGAATCCGTCATTTTTATGGGAGATCTTGATGCTCTTCTCAAAATCCGATACATCCGTTGCCATATTTTCAAATGAAAGCTGAAACTTTACGGAACTGTCAAAGAAATTTAAGAATGCGCACCATTCCTCAAAGATCTCCGTCTTGTCTTCCTGCTGTGCCAGCTGGTAATTGAAACTGGACTGTCTTTGTATAATAATCAAGCCCTACTCTGCAGATGCCATCCGGAAACATCCTGTCAAAAGGGATGCTCTGCTGTGCTGTCTGAGGTACCCCATCATTTTTCCGGGCGTTTCTTACGATTTCCCTTACTGCCATCTGGTCTGCTTTGCTTAACCCCTCCGGCATTGTGAATGTTCTTTTCTCCTGATTTTTCTTTTTGAGAAAGTCTAACAATCTCTTCTACCTCCTTTTCTGCCTTTGCCTGCCGCAAAAGTGCTGCGTAATAGTTATCCGTCACATACGGACGGATCTTAGGCCTTTTGAATATTGCCTGTATCATGTGTTCCAAAATGACTTCCAACGGCTGTCCGTTTTTTTCATACATTGCCAGGAAAAAAAATGGCATCATGATCACCATCATTCCCATGACTGCCGTGTTGGTCTTCATCACTGTTTTCATCAGAAAAAATGACGGTACCCCGATTAGTACCGCCAAGCCAAAACAGATCAGCTGCCTTTTTGTCAGATTGAACATCACCTTGCTTTTTACTTTGGTCAGATCCCTTGGGACACTGATATAAGATGCTGCCATACTCTGCCTCCTTAATGTGCATGGAATATACTGTGTGCTACTGCTCCGGTCTTAAATAACGTAAAGGCCAACAGGATTGTAAAGCCCATAACCTTCCATAACGAAGCAATGATATCTGTACTGAAAGCTACTGACTGGATCAGGACTGCATAGATTCCCACACATACCATAATCAGAAATCCCTGGAATCCAAGTGCGAAAAGACTTCTCATGTAATTCTGTCCCATCATGCTCTGCTCCTTGTTACCGAATGTTGCAAACGGAATAGGTGCCAGGCTGACCATGAGATAGATTTCCACCATACGTCCGTTGATGATTACAAAGATGATCGCCGACAGCACATACATGAGAAACTGCACGATAAATGACTGTAGGAATATTGCAAGCAATGGTCCTAATTCCATAGCCTCTAATGTTGCCTGCATGGTTGTCAGCGTACTTGCATCAACTGCCGTGCTTCCCTGTATGATTCCTCCTGCCTGCCGGACTACGCTCTGCGATACATCAAACACCGCCATTGTGATATCAAAGGTGTGTGTGATCAGTTCCACTGCCACAAAAGTCTTGAAGATCCATTTCCAGATGAACCATGTCTCAAAACTTGCCAGGTTGTTATAACTGATGATCAGCTGTATCAGCTCATAACACGCAATGAATGTTAATAAGATACCCGCCACCGGCATGATCACCGATTCTGACAGGTTCCTGACCATATTAAATACAGCCGGCATGAAGTTGCTTGGTGCCTTCCCCACTTCTGTTGCAATCTGCCCCACCTGGTCATTCACAGAGGAAAACGTATTGGTGAGATTATCCATGATTCCCGATACGAGAATGCCTTTCAGCCAGTCAGTAATCTGCTGAATTATGCTGTTCAATTATTTCCTCCTTCCCTCCGGGACAGGGATTTCCCTGCCCCATGATCCAAACCTGATTTAGAATAAGCCGGAAAGTAATGGTACAAGTGTGGTTCCGATAAGTGCTACACCGCCGCCAGCCATAAGCTGTTTTATCCCCAATTAGGTGTAAAACTCTGCTCGATGGCGGGCGGCGGCGTACAAAAAATCTATATGGTGTTTTTAAGAGAACCGTCCCGGCGGGACAGGTCAGGCAGTGACCTGTTCCACCTCCGGGATGGGTTTGAGATTAAAATGAATTTCGATAGAAATGTGTCTTGTTTTATCTTCGTCAATGCGCTCATGCACGACGATTTCTTTGATTAAGCGGTTGAGGGTGGCTGCGTCCAGCTCTGTGATGTTGGCGTATTCCTGAATGGCTTCCACCCATTGTTTTGCGTCATTGGCAAGCTGGACTTCATCGGACAGCCGCTTTCTGCCCTCGGACACTTTTGTTTTAAGCTCCGTCTGCTCGGTCTGTGTCTTTTCCAGCATGGTGTTGAAATTCTGCTCACTGATACGCCCTGCAATCATATCCTCATAAAGCCGCATGACCATTTTGTCCAGAACCTCAATCCGTTCCTCGTCCCTTGTAAGGGAGCGTTCCATTGCTTCCCGCTGTTCCCGCTGCTCGGCTTCACAGGTATTGGTCAGGCGGTCGGCAACCGCTTCCCCGTCCATCAGGGCAGCTCTGGCACATTCCCGGATTTTCCGCAGCACATGGCTGTAAAGGGTGTCATAATCAATCCGGTGCTGGGTGCAGTGGTTCTTTCCAAAGGCATTGTAGGTCTTGCAGGAATAAATCTGCTGGGGATGTTTTGCGTTTGTGTAGCGTATCGTCAGCGACTTCCCACACTCGCCGCATTTTATCAGTCCGGCAAACAGGCTGATTTCATTGGTCTGCCCCGGACGCTGGCGGGATTTCAGCTTGTTCTGCACAATGTCAAAGCTCATGCGGTCAATCAGCGGTTCATGCTGTCCCTCCACTACAATCCAGTCCTCCGGCTTCTTTTCCCCAATCGTGCCGATTTTGAAACGGTAGTCCTTTTTCTGGGAAGCAATCGCCCCGGTGTAGACGGGATTCATCAAAAGGTCTTTGATAACGGAGAAGTCCCACATATACCGCCCGTTTTCCGGGTCTTTCTTTTCCCATTTGGTGCGGGTATTGCGAAGCCCCCGTTCCCGGTTCCACCATGTGGGGCAGGGGATTTTTTCTTCCTCCAGCCGTCTGCGGATATAGTTCGGACCATGACCGTTCAGGGCATATCCGAAAATCAGCCGCACAATCGGGGCGGTTTCCTCGTCAATGAGCAGATGGTTTTTGTCCTCCGGGTCTTTCCGATACCCAAACGGGGCAAGACACCCGGTAAACTGTCCTTTCTGCGCTTTCAGAAGATAAGAGGAATGGACTTTCTTGGAAATATCCTTGCTGTACATCTCGTTCAGGATATTCTTGAACGGGGCAATATCGTTGTTATCCCGCAGGGTGTCGATACCGTCATTCATGGCGATATAGCGGACACCGTTTCTTGGGAAAAAGTCCTCAATCAAATGCCCGGTTTGCAGATAGTTACGCCCCAGTCGGCTGAGGTCTTTCGTGATGACAAGGTTGATTTGCCTGCGCTCAATGGCTCTCAACATTCTCTGTAAATCAGGACGCTCCATATTAAGACCTGTGAAGCCATCGTCCTGATAGACTGCCACAACCTCCCATCCCTGCTTTTCGCAGTATTTTTCCAGCATATCACGCTGGTTTGCGATACTGGCACTTTCGCCTTGCAGGTCATCGTCCTTTGACAGCCTGCAATAGACCGCTGCACGATAGCCCCCGGCAAGTGCCGAACCGATTGTTCTGTATTCCATTTCGTTCATCATAGCCATTTACCCACACAATCCAGACGGTATCTGGCTCTTTTGAACCTCATCTTCATTATACTTCAAATCTTTCTTTTTAGCAAGATATTCTTTTGCATTTGTCTTTCCGTATTTCTGGGAAATCAGGCTGACGAACACATCGGTTGCGTCCAGTTCCCCGTCAAACACCGTTGTAACATGAATCTCTGTTTTGTTTTTTGCCATAGGCAGTTATCCTCCATACATGAAAATAGCCAGACAGAGGGTGTCGGCAA
>OMEA01000142.1_pt1 | contig 37260 bp, 24 predicted proteins | sample 1645321 | NCBI WGS metagenome assembly OMEA01 (sample SAMEA103958151, study PRJEB25191) | human gut metagenome
TTTTCGTCAATTATTCGTTAATGTTCATTCTCGTTAGGCCGATAAATTGCAGTTTACCCACACGAATCAACATAGCCCCACAAATTGTCTGCCTAACGAGAATGAACATTATTTTTTTCGTTAATGTTCATTCTCGTTAGGCAGACAAATTGTAGTTTATAATTCAGGAACGATGTTAGAATTCTTGACCAATGATGAAGTGGAACTGCGAACCACCGGCACGCTTGCCTGTGTAACCACTGATGGTCTTTTGGAAACCGTAGGCCCAGTCAATACCCATCAAACCAACCATGGGCAAGAGAATACGTACACCGACACCGGCTGAACGCTTCATGTTCAAAGGATTGAACTTCTTGACGTCTTGCCATGCGTTACCGCCTTCAAGGAAGGCAAGAGCATAGATAGACGTTGACGTCTCGAGCATCAAGGGGTAACGCAACTCTAAGGTCATACGGCTATAAGCATAGGCATCGCCATAGTAGGAGTTGTTACCTGAGAGTGAACCGTTCTCGTAACCACGTAAGGCAATGGTCTCGGTAGCGTAGCCAGAATAACCCGACATACCGTCACCACCGACGTAGTACGTTTCGAAAGGTGACTTCTTATGCTGATTGTAAGCGCCAAGAATACCAAATTCTACACGCGTCATCAATACAGGTGCCTTAACGGCACTTGAGAGGGCGGTGAAGTTGCGGAACTTCAGCTTCCACTTGTGGTACTCAATCCAACGATACTTCTCTTGCATCTCCTTCTGGTAGTTAGCACTCTGATAATTGTTGGCTAACTTCTCGTAGTTACGACCGTCCCATAGTGAGTAAGGCGGTGTGAAACTTACTTGGAAGAGGAAATCTGAACCCTTACGTGGATAGAAGGGGTGGTCGGTAGAGTTGCGCTGCAATGAAAGCGAGAGGTTGATATTGTTACAATTACCGTCGGTAATCAAGAAGTAGTTCCACGACCTCAACATATAGCGTGTATAGTTGAGTTCGGCCATGAACGTGAAGTAGTCATCAGGCCAGCGAAGGCGCTTACCAAAGCCGAGGCTGAGGTTGACCATCTTGACGTACTTATCGGGGTCGTAAGCATCGGTATAGTAGTTAGAGCTTGAACCGTAGCCGTAGGCGTAGTTATAATAGTTATTATAATAGTTCTGATTGATGAAGTTAGAGTTTACATCGCTCTGCTTACTATACGAGATAGAGAACGAGAGTTGGTTGGGGCGCTTGCCGCCTAACCACGGTTCGAGGAATGAGAGACCATAGTTCTGATAATATGTACCATTGGTCTGTACTTGGAGTGAGAGCGTTTGGCCGTCGCCTTGTGGAATGAAGCCTGCACGTTTGTAACCTTTCTTGAAGAGGTTCTGCACAGAGAAGTTGGTAAACTTCAGTCCTACACGTCCTACGATACCCGTTTGTCCCCAACCAGCAGAGAGTTCGATTTGGTCGCCACCCTTTGAGGTGAGTGGATAGGTGAGGTCAACCGTACCGCTAACAGGGTCGGGTTTGATACCACTTTGGCCGAACTGAGACTGTAGTGCTTCGGGGTCGAACTGGTTCATCTGCGCGAGGTCTTGAATAGAGCGCTTGATGTTATCCATTGAGAAGAGGTCGCCTGGCTTGGTGCGCAACTCACGACGGATAACGTTCTCATAGACGCGGTCGTTGCCCGAAATGCGTACTTGGTTGAAGGTAGCTTGTTGACCTTCGCGAATGCGCATCTCAAGGTCGATAGAGTCGCCTACAACGTTTATCTCGACGGGGTCGAGGCGGTAGAAGACGTAACCATTGTTGTAATAGAGATTGCCCACAGCGTCGTCGTCTGTGTTCAAACGCTTATTCATAAGCGTTTGGTCGTACACATCGCCGTCCTTCATCTGCAAGATGCGCTGTAGGAGGTCAGAATTATAAACGGTGTTGCCCACCCATGATATATTACGAATGTAGTACTTCGTGCCTTCGTAGACGTTCATATAGACGTTTACGTGTTTGTCGTCAACCATCTGTACGCTATCGGCTGTAATCAAGGCATCACGATAGCCCCATGAGTTGAGTTTTTCGACGAGGAGGTCTTTATCCTCCTTATACTTCTCGGGCAAGAACTTCTTGGAACGGAACAGATTGATAAGGCTCTTCTCGTGCGTCTTTTTCATCGCTTTTTTTAGCTTTGCCACATGTTTGGGGTCAGCACCTGTAATAAAGATTTTGCTTACCTTTATCTTTTCGTTCTTGTTGATGTTGATATCTACCAACACGCGGTTGTCGCCCGTAACGTCCTCACGCTGTACGATATTTACTTCACAATTCTTGAAGCCCTTCTCTTCGAAGTGCTTCTTGATATAGTGTTCAGCGCGGTTGACCATATCGATGGTGATTTGGTTGCCGGGCTGGAAGCCGATAATCTTTTCGCAATCTTCGCGCTCTGACTTTTTCACACCCGTATAGCGAATGCTTGAGATACGCGGTTGAGCCGTAAGTTTAACGTGTAGATAAGCCTTGCCGTCGACAATGCTATCGGCTACAATCTCGACGTTAGAGAAAATCTTTTGATTCCAATAACGGCGCACGGCTTCACTAATGTCGGGTCCTGGAATTTCGTAGCTTCGACCCACTACCAAGCCCGATATATTGAGCAAATAGTCTGCGTCATAGCCCTTCATCTCATCAACGGTGATGCCGCCCAACGTATAGCGGGGGTGATTAGCCGTATAAGTGATGACGGGCATATTGGCATTATTGTCTGCTGCATCGGTCTGTGCTTGTATAGCTCCTGTTGATAACAGGGCTGCAGCCAGCGTGAGCAGTATGCGTGAGGTATATTTCATTTATTGGGGTTAGGGGGTTATTGGGATTATGTTGGGATTAGGGGGGGGTACGTTGGGGTTAGGGGTTAAGAAGAACATAACTTATAAGCCTCAACCCTTACACACTAACCATATTCGCACATTAATTTTTTACCTGTTCACTTGTCTTGCCATATCGGCGTTCACGATTTTGGAACCATTCAATGGCCTTGCAAAGGTCGGCCTCGTGAAAGTCGGGCCAGAAAGTGTCGCAGAAATAGAACTCTGTGTAAGCACATTGCCACAACAAGTAATTACTCAAGCGTACCTCGCCTCCTGTACGGATAAGCAAATCGGGGTCGGGCATAAAGTTGGTGGTCAAATGGCTGCTGATTGTCTGCTCGGTGATGTCCTCTGGTTGGAGTTTGCCTTGCTTCACCTCGTCGGCCAATTGGCGTACCGTATTCGTTATCTCCCAACGCGAACTGTAGCTCAAGGCGATGACCATAGTCATGCCCGTATTGACCGAAGTGCGTTCTTGGAGTCCGAGAATAGACTCGCGCACTACTTCGGGTACGCGGCTCAAATCGCCAATGATACGAAGGCGCACATTGTTATTCATAAACAGTTCCTCCTCTAACGAGGTAAGAATAAGCGACATGAGCGCGGCTACCTCGTCGGCAGGACGATTCCAATTCTCGGTGGAGAAGGTATAGAGCGTCAAGAACTTCACGCCCATGTTTGAGCACGCTGTGGTAATTTCGCGCACAGCTACGACGCCCTGTTGGTGGCCCATGCTGCGGTTCATGCCGCGTGCTTTGGCCCAACGTCCGTTGCCGTCCATGATAATGGCAATGTGGGCAGGAATTCTTGAAGTGTCGAGTTGCATTTCTCTATGTATAATAATGATTAGTCTTTGTTACAAGTGGGGCATCGGGGATTGAGGTCGTAAGTGAGCGTGAGGGTGAGAGCCGAATACACGTCTTTATTACGAAACAACTCTGACTTAATGCCTAAGGGGGCGGATAAGCCGTCGAGCTTGTCACTTAGGCTAAAGTGTACCAAATAGTCCAGACCTAAATTGAGTCGGGGGGCCACTTTGTATTTTACGCCCAATCCCATGGGAATGTTTGCCGTAAAAGCTTTGCCAGCTGCGCCATAGGTAAGGCCGAAGCCCATTTGTACGTAAGGTACAAGGCGGCAGTAGCCGCGATAGTCGCGTAGGTAGCCATAGGGCAAAAAGTGAAGTTCGTAAAGTGCTGACACGTCATAGATGCCCTTATTCACTTCATAGCTCAGCCTTTCTGTTCCCGTTGCATTGGGGTTGGCAGGCAAGAAGGGTTTCATACCTTGTGTACTGCCCTTCATTTGGTTATAGGTGAACTGCGTCTTAACGGCCATACGCGGATTGAGCGGGAAGCGTGCTATCAGTGCACCAGCGAAACTCATTTTGCTGTCAACATCCGTCTTATTGAGACTTGCCCCTAAGCCCGCGCCTAACTCTAAGCGATAGAAGTTGTCATCTTGCTGTTGGGCTTGCACACGAAGAACTGCGAACAGAAGTAGGAGACACAGATACAACTTCACGCCCCTCATTCTATTGAACAAGGAGGCGCATGAAGTGATATGTATATTCCTTAATCTGTTCACAATCTTACAATTTGCTAATGTGCTAATTTGCTAATGTGACCCTCTGTAAATTATTCAGCATTTACACACTGAAACATTCAATTCGCACATTTGCACATTCACACATTTGCACATTTCCTACGCATTTGCACATTACTCACCCATAGCCAAACGGTTAATGCGTCCTTTGTAAACGATACCTGTTCCGCTGCAGATAACCCATATATATTGCTCGCTATCTACCGTAACGGCTAAAGCCTTCACGCCAGTGAGCGTGGGATGTGGTAACTCATTTGCCTTCCATGTGCGGCCATTGTCTTGACTCGTATAGAAGGGGGCCATTGTACCTTCTGTTGTTATACCTGCTAAAATGGTGCTACCGTCGTAGGTGAACAAGTTGACATTACTCAACTTAGGACAAGCGTATTCGCCCAACTCCTCTGTTTGGGGAATGTACATCCAAGGATAGCTGAATGAGCCCATCGCATCAAAGTCGCGTTTCCACACTGCCATGCCGTCAGCATCGCTACCTACCATAATGGCCATGTAACCATTCTTGTCCGTACGCGATGGCAAGGTAGTGAAAGCCAGATTTTGTGTGGGGAGATGGCCTTCTGTATCGATTTGGCTCAAGCGCCACGTTTGGCCATCAGCTGAAGCGTACATCTTGCCATCAGCTACGCCATAAATACTGTCTGCTACAACGGCTGCAAGCGCATCAAAACGCTGTGAAGTGCTGACTGCTGTCCAATCGTTTAAGCCCGTAGCAGAAGTGATGAGTTGGCCGTTAGCCAAGGCATAGAATTGGCCTTTGAAATATTGCACCGAACGAACGTTGAAGTGGGTCAACCCTGCGATATTGATAGCACTATCGAAGTGAGCATCAGCCGTTTCGGTTTGTACCACTTGTGTTGTACCGTCAGCACGTTGACCAAAGACGTATAAGGCCCCGCCCACGCTCAAGGCTTTGCTCTCTACGAACGAAGCAATGTCGCTCAACGGATTATTAGCCACTTGCGTCCAAGCCAATGAATCGGGATTTTCCTTGTACACACGAATATCAACCGTATAAGTGCGCTTTGACACGCCGTCGTTAGCATGCACCGTTACCTCACGCGGCACACTAAAGTCGGTGCTATCGGTCGGTGTAAAGATTGTATCATTGCCTGTACTTAGGCTCTTGATAGAAAGCGTACCAGTGTTAACCATACCCTTCTCGGCAAACACGAGTTTATCTGTGCGCGTACCTTGGGGTAGGTATTCAGGATTGTAGATACGATAGTTTACTTGGTCAATATAGAGGCTGTAAGCACCGCCTGTTACCGTATATATATAAGTAGTATCAACGCCCGCACTTGTCTTGGCCTTTACCTCACGCTTTAAATTGCCGAGTGTGGCAGATGTAATGACGCAATCACGCGACACCTCTATCTCGCTGCCACTGGTCGATGTGTCACACGCCGTAAAGGCCATGCTGGTGAGCACGGCCACGATTAACGTCCATATCGAGTATTTCTTCATGTCGTAGTTTTTCTGTTTGTGTACTATTATCACCTTATTTTGCAACTTACAAAATAGTAGATACTGCGTGCAAAAATACGTACAATTTCTTTATTAGGAGTATTTTCACCGAGTTTTATCTTGTTTAAAAGTTTTTTAGTAGGGCTTTATCTGTTTCTCGTCGTTGGCTGCTGTGGATAGATAAGCAGCACGTTACGAGAGGAGAAGTAACGCTCTATTTGATCGGGTAGACGCTCCAAATAATTATGGTAAGAAAGCGAGCCACGACGTGCACAGACAAATATCATCAAATGGTCTTGACGTGAATTGTGAGCCAAAGAAACGAGGTCGTTCCACGATTTAAAATCACAGTAAAGTACGGGGAGGCCATTGTGTTTCTCGTCAAAGTAGCGTTGCATGGCAGTAAGCGTGACTGGAGAAGAATAGACGCTTATACCACAAGCCATCTGACGCATGAGCAATGCCACACGATCCATCCACCGAGCAAAGCCTTGTTCAAACTCTGCCTTATTGGGCACCAAGAGTTGAATACGCCCTACAGTATTGAGCGGTATCATAGAACGAAAGATGAATATCTGACGGTCAATCTTTGCCAAAAGGTCGGTACTTAATTTACCATAAAAGGAGTCGGAGATACGCGCTTTCTGGTGCAGACCTAACACGAGGTCACTCACTCCGCGTTCCGTTATGGTGTGTGAAATACCACTCACGACATTGACCGACCAACGTTGGTAAGTCTGGATACGAATATTGGTGGCCGCAGCTAACTTTACAGCGCGTTCGAGCTGTTCTTCCCCACTCTGACGGGCTGAAGGATCATTCTCCAACACGATATTGAGAGCGATGATAGGAGCTACGGAATGAGGAGTACGCAACATGAGTGAAAGCTCGACTAAAGGCCCCACCATATTGGGGTAATTTAAGGCCATCATAATGCGGTCGGGATTTTCATCAGCCACAGGGGTAGATTTCGCTATGGTTGCTACCCGCTGATGAACAGCCATTTGACGTGCCGTATTTTCGGTTATCAATGAACTCACCACGCAAGTGACTAATATCAACACCATAGCGCCATTGAGCACGTCTTCCCCCAAGAGGTGCGTCCCGTTAGGCAAAATGATTTTATATCCTACCAATACAACAGCTAAAGTGGCGGCTGCACGAGAACCTGTTAGACCGAACATGAGTTTGCGCTCATCAGCCGACATACGGAAAACCTTCTGTGTGGTAAACGAGGCTAACCACTTGCTAACCAATCCTATGACTACCATTACGCAAGCTGCCAGAATGGCTCCTTCGTGTTCAATGAGCGCACCTAAATTAATAAGCATCCCCACTCCTATTAAGAAATAAGGGATAAATAAGGCATTGCCCACAAACTCAATATGGCTCATTAGGGGAGACGACGGAGGTATCAGACGATTGAGCACCAAACCAACCAAGAAGGCTCCTAAGATACCTTCCATTCCCACCAATTCCATAAGTCCAGCTCCTAAGAACACCATTCCGAGTACAAACACGTATTGCACAACGCTTTCATTATACCTTCGAAAGAACCACCTACCGACACGTGGGAAGACATATATAATAATAGCTCCAAGTAATATTACTTTTACAACCAACCATACCCAATACAAGCCTGTCACATGTTCCTTAAACATTCCTCCTACTACGGCTAACACTAATAAAGTAAGCGTATCGGCCACGATTGTTCCCCCAACGGCTATACTTACACTCTTGAGGCGCGAGAGGCCATAGCGCAACACGATGGGATAGGCGATGAGCGTATGTGAAGCATACATCGCAGCTATCAATACAGACGCTGCAATACCATACCCTAATAAGAAGCTGTTGGCCACATAGCCTATCAGCATTGGTATAGCAAAGCTTAACAAGCCTAATGTCAAGGCACGTCCCTTGATACGCTGCACATCTTGCAGGTTCATCTCAAGTGAGGCCAAGAACATGATATAATAAAGTCCTACCTTACCAAAGAGTTCGAAACTACCATCGCGCTCTAACACACCAAACCCATGGGGGCCAATGAGCACACCCGCAAATATCATTCCAACTATTGAGGGAATGCGCAGGCGCTCTAACAACATGGGTGCAAAAAGGATAATGCACAACACGATGAGAAATATCCAAGTAGGGTCGGTTATCATTTGCTTTTCTTTTTGGAGTTAACAAGTTGACGAGTTGACAAGTAAGTTACATATTATGTTACTTTGTTGTAATCGTCATGGCGAAGCAATCTACTTGTTAACTCGTCAACTAACAAGTCTGCTCATCAACTGTCGTTCGCTGCAAAATTGCAAAAAAACTGCCATTTAGCATAAAATACTGCATACAAATCGCCTAAACGCGCCCTGTTTCACAGATTTTTGTGTAATTTTGCAGCCAAAGAACATGCTTACGTTCTGTAATTAAATAAATAACGATAAAAACAAAATGACACATTTAAGTATAGTTATGCAATAAAATGAATAACAAAAGATACTTAATGTGTAAAAAAACAGATAAAAGACAAACAAATGAATGTAGCTATCGTTGGCGCCAGTGGTGCTGTAGGCCAAGAATTTTTGCGCGTATTGGCCGAACGCGATTTCCCCATCGACAATTTGTTGCTCTTCGGTTCTACCCGTAGCGCAGGCACAAAATATACCTTCCGCGGTAAGGAATATACCGTAAAATTGCTTCAACACAACGACGACTTTAAAGACGTTGACATAGCCTTTACATCAGCTGGCGCTGGCACTTCAAAGGAGTTTGCCGAAACGATTACAAAGTATGGTGCAGTGATGATTGACAACTCTTCAGCCTTCCGCATGGACGAAGAAGTGCCCCTCGTTGTGCCTGAATGCAATGCTAAAGATGCATTAACTCGTCCCCGTGGCATCATTGCCAACCCTAACTGCACTACTATCATGATGGTAGTTGCCCTACAAGCTATTGAGCAGTTGAGCCATATCAAGCGCGTACACGTGGCATCTTATCAAGCTGCCAGCGGTGCTGGCCAAGCTGCTATGGACGAACTCGTGGAGCAATATCGCCAAGTTTTGGCAAACGAACCTGTAACGGTCAACAAGTTTGCCTATCAGTTGGCCTTCAACGTAATTCCTCAAATTGACGTTTTCCAAGAGAATGGTTATACAAAAGAGGAAATGAAGATGTACAATGAGACGCGTAAGATTATGCACTCTGACGTACTTACTTCAGCTACTTGCGTTCGTGTACCTTCTTTACGTTCACACTCTGAAGCCATTTGGGTAGAAACGGAGCAACCTCTCGAAATTGACACTGTAAAGCAAGCCATTGCTGGTGGTGAAGGTTTGGTCTTGATGGACAACCCCGAAAAGAAAGAATACCCCATGCCATTGTTCTTGGCTGGCAAAGACCCCGTTTACGTAGGTCGTATTCGCAAAGACTTGGCTAATCCCAACGGCATTACACTTTGGTTAGTAAGCGACCAGATACGTAAAGGCGCAGCACTCAACGCTGTACAAATAGCTGAATACCTTATTAAGGTAGGCGATGTAAAATAAGAGAAAACCTTTTATTGTAGGGGTGTTCTAAAAACAAAATTTTTAGGACACCCCTACAATCGTCTTCATACCATAGGGACATTTGTCTGCCTAATTGGGGGGCGGGTTTGTAACCCGCGGCAGCAGCATGCTTTGAATATCTACTTATTCTCGCTTAGCGACTATAAGCGACTATAAGCAAATTATTTACAACATGCTGCTGCCGCGGGTTACAAACCCGCCCCCCAATTAATGTCAGAGCATCAAGTTAGGCGGCACCACAGCAAAGCCAAATGAAAAAATTCTTTTTTCATTTGGCTTTGCGTTCGGTTTGCACTAACTTTGCCCCTTGATATTGATATATTGTATGAATTTAATTGTAGACATTGGCAATTCGTCAGCAAAGGCTGCCGTGTTTCATAACAACGAGATGGTGATGCGTAAACGTCTGAACGCTGACATCGTTGATAACATTGCAATGATTGCTGCCGACTACGACATAGATGCCTGCGCCTTCTCGTCAGTGGGCAAGCCACGCCCCGACGTGGCTGCGGCTATCCTTCACCTCGTGCCAGGAGCACTACATGTTACAGGGACTATCAACACACCACTTATGTGTGACTACCTTACTCCCGAAACGTTAGGTGCTGACCGATTGGCAGCAGCTGTGGGGGCGGCTTGTTGTTGTCCTAACACCGAACTACTCATTATCGATGCAGGCACATGCATTACCTACGATTACGTGAGCGCTGAAGGACATTACCTCGGTGGCAATATATCATTAGGATTGGGCATGCGACTACGCGCACTGCACGAGCAAACGGCTCTACTTCCACTCGTAGCAGCCGACGGCAACGTACCCACCATTGGACGCAATACGCACGAAGCCATTCGCTCTGGTGTCATTCGAGGCATGGACTTTGAAATCATGGGGTACATTCGTCGCATGTGGCAACAACACCCCAAAGCACGCATTTTCGTAACTGGTGGCAATGGCTACCGATTTGCACAAGAAGCTGAGGTTGACAGAAATGATGCCTTAGTCGAGATTGGACTTAACTGCATTTTACAGTATCAAAATAGATGACTACACGCAACAAATATTTAGCCACCGCACTCTTGGCGGTACTTCCGTTTTGCGCCTTTGGCCAAACAAATGGTAGCAATTCGCCTTACTCACGCTACGGTTTTGGCTTGTTGAGCGATGGTGCCAATGCCTTTAATAAGAGCATGGCGGGTACAGCGTATGGTATGCACAACGGCAAAGAACTGAATACGAAGAATCCGGCCTCATACGCAGCTATCGACTCGCTCACCTTCTTATTCGACTTAGGATTATCACTACAAAACGGCAACTTCTCGCAAAATGGGTCAAAAACGAATGCCAAAAACACGTCGATTGACTACATCACAGCGGGCTTTCGCATTGCTCCACGTATGGGTATGTCGTTGGGCATTATGCCTTTCAGCACCATTGGTTACAAGATGATCAATACGCAGTCGAAGCAAATGGAGAATGGACTGACCGAAATGACACAGACCAACACGTTCTCTGGCGACGGCGGACTGCACACGGCCTACATAGGTTATGCTTGGGCTCCCGTAAAAGCACTTTCACTGGGTGTAAATGCGGGTTACCTTTGGGGTGACATTGAACACAAGTCGGTTATGAACATTTCAGGTACTACCGCTAGTTCATCTGACGTTCCTACTAGCACACAAACCTACAGTGCCGACATTCGCTCCTATAAAGTAGACTTTGGTTTGCAAGCCGATATTCCTATTAATAAGAAAAATAAGCTAACATTAGGTGTTACTTACGGCTTAGGTCACGACATCAATCGTAATGCCTCTTATAACGTGCGACGTAGCACCTCTTCATCAGTGGTGAGTGATACTACTTACACCTGTAAGAATGCTTTTCAGCTGCCTCACACCTTGGGCGTAGGTTTGACATGGACACTTAATGATGCCCTACGCGTGGGTGTTGACTATACTTGGCAGAAGTGGAGCAACGTGAAGTACCCAACAGTTATCACCAATAGCGACCGCACCTTATCATACGTTGCGCAAAAGGGATTTTTCAACAACGCTCACAAGGTCAGCCTTGGCGCTGAATACATTCCTAACGAGAGCGGACTACGCTGGCGCGAACATGTACGTTACCGCGCAGGTGTGGCATACGGCACTTCTTACACCAAAATCAATGGCAGCGAAGGTCCACACGATTTCTTGGCTAGCATTGGTGTTGCACTGCCGATCGTCAATCTTTACAACAATCGCACATTCATTAACTTAGGTGTACAGTACGAACACGTGAAGCCCAAAATAGCTGGACAGATTACTGAAAACTACATTCGCTTTAGCATCGGTATCAACTTCAACGAACGCTGGTTCATGAAGTGGAAGGCTGAGTAGGAAATGCGCGAATGAGGAAATATGTAAATATAAAATTTGAGTTTTGATACAACACAATCTACATATCAAACGTCTATTTGGCCCCTTGTTGCTGCTTCTAAGCATTTGCTTGGCAGCGGCTTGCAGCAATGAAGCACCACCAATGGGGGCTCGCGTTGTAAATCGCGATTCACTGCCCGTTATGACCACAAGGGGCGTGTCAAAACTCATTACCGACTCTGGCGTGGTACGTTACAAGATTATAGCTGAAGAATGGCGCGTTTATGACCGCACCACCCCACCCCGTTGGGAATTTCCGAAGGGACTTTTCTTAGAACGATACGACGATAAGTTTAAAGTTGATATGCGTTTCTGCGCTGATAGCGCTTGGCTTTACAATCAAAACTTCTGGAAGTTGAGAGGACACGTAATGCTTGACGACAAATCGGCTCAGAGCCGCTTGCGTACGGAAGAGTTATATTGGAACATGCAAACGGGCGAACTCTCGTCTAACGTACACACCTTCCTCAAACAACCTCAACAAGAAATAGAAGGCAACTGGTTTCGCGCCACCATACGCAATGGACACCCCACACAGTATCACGTAAAGCAATCACGTGGCTTTATGCCTATGAACGATGGTTTCACTACAGGAGGTAGCACAGCGCAGCCAACTAACACTGCACAACATAACGACACAACGTCTACCCCCCAACGCAGTGCCCCCACCAGTCGTCCGAAAAAGATTGACCTACAATAAATTAAACGTAACAAGCGACTCCTTTGTTTCTCATTTATAAGGATTTGCCAAAAAATAAAGCACTTACTCCGCGTAAGTGCTTTTTTTTATCTAACTTTGCGCGTCACAAAGTACACTGAAAAAATAATAATAAAAACAATAAATAATAAATTAAATGGCAGCATTACAAACAATTCGAAGCAAAGGTGCACTGCTCGTTGGTGTGTTGGGTTTAGCCCTCTTTGCTTTCATTGCTGAAGAGTTCGTTCGTGCCTTTGGTATCTTAGACGGCATGGACAAGAACAATGTCGGCATCGTATGTGGCAATAAGCTCTCCATTCAAGACTTCCAACAGATGGTCGAAGAACAGAGCGACATGACCAAACTGCAAATGCAAATGCAGGGGCAAGATGCCAACCTTAGTGACGAACAAATGGAGCAAATCCGCGAACAGGTTTGGCAACAGTTCGTTCAAAAGTCAGTTATCGAGAGCGAGTGCGACAAACTCGGCCTTACTGTAACTGACGGTGAAGTGCAAGAAGCCCTCCGCGAAGGTAACGCACAAAGTTTGGCCGTAATGGCAAGCATCTTCCGCAACCAGCAAGGTCGCTTTGACTTCACACAAGTACAAGAGTTCTTGAAGAACTACAACAAGACCATTCAACAAGCACAGCAAGCTAACAACGGTGACGCTATCGAACAGTTGCAAAACATCAAAAAGATGTGGGACTTCACCGAAAAGCAATTGCGCGACGAGTTGCTCTCTAACAAGTATAACATGCTCTTTGCCATGGGATTCGTTTCTAACCCCATCGCTGCTAAAGAGAACTTTGACGAGCGCAACATTCAGAAGAACGTTGAGATTGCCGCCCTTCCCTATAGGGCTATTAGCGATAAGGACATCAAGGTGACTGACGACGACCTCAAGGCTGCTTACGACGACTTTAAGGAGAACTTCTACTCTCCCGCTCCTACACGCGACATCAAACTCATCGATGTCAACGTAGTAGCCAGTGCAGCCGACCGTGCTGAACTCACAAAGCGTGTAGAAGGCATTCAACAACAATTGCAGCAAGGTGGCGACATCGCCAACATCGTTCGTGCTTCTAACTCTTCTGTTCAGTACAGCAACTTAGCTCTGAGCAAGAATGCTTTCCAACGCATGACCGACGTAGCCTCAGCACTCGACTCTATGAGCGTAGGCAGCGTTAAAGCCACTTACTACAATGCGCAGGACAATACAATCAACACCCTCAAGCTTATTGCTAAGGAGGAAGCTCCTGACTCAATCCTTTATCGTCAAATCGCAGCAACCAATGCTGACCCCGCTCAGCGCAAAGCACAAGCTGACTCTATCTTAAACGCTTTGAACAACGGCGCTTCATTCGCCGAATTAGCAAAGAAGTATGGTCAGTCTTCAGACTCTATCTGGTTGACTTCTGCTCAATACGAAAGTTTTGGCATGGCTGAAGAGAGCGCATCTTACTTGAGCCAGCTCTACAAGATTGGTGCTCACAGCGCAGCCATTATCTCTAACGACCAAGGTGCTGCCGTTGTACAGGTACTCGACCGCAAGAAGATGGTTACAAAGTACAACGTAGCCGTAGTTAAGTGTCCGCTCAACTTCTCTAAGAAGACTTACGAGGACGAACTCAGCCGCTTCAACCGCTTCTTGGGTCAGAACAAGGACGTAGCTTCAATTGAGAAGAACGCAGCCAAGAATGGTTACATGGTAACCGACCTTCCTGGCTATAGCCCCATGCAGAACCTCATTGCTACACGCATTGGCGGTAGCGGTGCTAAGGACTGCGTACGTTGGATCTTTGACGATGCAAAGGAAGGAGACGTTTCTAAACTCTACGAATGTGGCCGTAATGGTGACCACCTCATCGTCGCTTGCGTCACAAGCGTTAACAAAGAAGGTTACTTGCCTTGGAACAACAAGCAAGTAAAGGACTTCCTCACCATCGTTGTTAAGCAACAGAAGAAGGCTGAGAAGGCTATGGCTATGGCCAAGGCTGTAAAGTCTACTACTGATATGCAGAAGCTCAAGGGTGCGGTAATGGCTACCATGCAAAATCAAACTATGGCTAGTTACCCAACCATGAATGGCGTGAGCGTTCCCGAACCTAAATTGGCAGGTGCTATCGCTAAGACAGGTGTTAACCAAACTTCTGGTTTGATTCAAGGTGCTGGTGCCGTTTACATCTTAAAGGTTACAGGTCAGAGCAAGTCTGCTGACAAGTATAATGCACAAACCGAAATGGCGCAGGTAGCACAAATCAATGGTCAACGCGCTTACTCATCAACGTTCAGCTACTTGATGATGCACAAGGCCAAGATAACTGACCGCCGCTACGAATTCTAATTAATTCGCTAAAGCATAAAATATCAGAAGAAGACTCCGTAGGGCAAACAAGACGCCTTACGGAGTCTTTTTTATATAAGTAGGTGTTCAAAATTAGTTTATATTAATAATGTTCCGAATTAGTCGATATGCCTTGGCGCATTCTTTCGCCCAGAAACATAGGTTTCATCGGTCACGTAGCCCGCTACGCTCCCTCTTCAATCTATGTTTCTGAACGAAATACTGCACCAATTCATATCAACTAATTTTTAACACCTACTTACCAACGAATATTGAACAGATGACAACGAATAAAAAAGAGGGTAAGCCCAATGTGGCCCTTGTATTGTCCAGTGGTGGCGCACGTGGTTACGCACACATTGGTGCTATTGAAGCATTAGAAGAACGAGGTTACCACATCACAGCAGTGGCAGGCGCCTCCATGGGGTCACTCATCGGCGGTATGTATTGCTTAGGCCAATTAGCCGAGGTGAAAGAGTGGCTATTTTCGCTCACACGGCGTGACGTTGTCAGTTTACTCGACTTCACCCTCAGCACCAACTCACTACTCAAGGGCGATAAAGTGATACGCACACTCAAAGAGATGGTGCCCGACACCCCCATCGAGTCACTCCCCATTCTCTTTCGAGCCATTGCTGCCGATTTAGTGACGCAACGAGAAGTCGTATTCTCCAAAGGGAGCATTTATCGCGCCATACGTTCGTCTATCTCTATGCCCTCGATATTAAAGCCCATCAAAGTGGCACACCACATATTGATAGACGGAGGCATTGTCAATCCCCTACCCCTCAACCGCGTAGTACGTGCTGATGGTGACATTTTGGTATCTGTCAACGTCAGCGCACCCGCTAGTGAGGAAATTGAAGAACGACGCGAAGCTGCCCGTTTGCGTCAAAAGGGCGAATCGCGTTGGCTCTCCTTACATCGCCTCATGGACACGTTCACCCCTGACAGTGTGGCCAGCAATTACATGACGCTTATCACTTCAGCTATAGACTTACAAATTCAACGCAACACGGTGCTGACCCAAAAGATCACCCCACCAGACGTAGCCGTAAACATTCCCATGAATCGCTTTGGCGTATTTGACTTCAATCATGCCGAACAAATCACTCAAGTAGGTTACGATGAAATGAACAAGGCACTTGATGCCTTTGAAAGCAATCAGTAAAACACATTTCCCATGATTAAACTTATAGCCGACGGCGGCAGCACCAAGACCGACTGGCTTTTACTGCGTGATGAATGCGAACCATTACGCATCACAACGCAAGGCATCAATCCGTTCATGCTGAGCGAAAACGAAATAACGCTTATCCTTACAAACGAACTCTTAACGGCAGAAGGATTTGTACAGCCCACCGAAGTGGAATATTACGGAGCTGGCTGCCGAGGCGAAGGTAGCACTTTACTTGAGACAGTGTTGCGCAAGTCTTTTCCAGCTGCAACACACATCTGCGTAGGCTCTGACTTAATAGGAGCAGCCCGTGCTCTATTTGGTTACAACGCCGACGGCATTGCCTGCATCTTAGGTACAGGCAGCAACAGCGGCCTTTACCTCGGCGGACAGATCGTTGAGAACGTTTCGCCCTTAGGTTACATCTTGGGCGACGAAGGCAGTGGTGCCGTATTAGGACGCCGTTTAGTGGGCGACGTACTTAAACGCCAGCTCCCCACCGAACTCTGTCAAGCCTTCAACGAAGCCTACCACCTATCAGGCGACGATATCATTCAACACGTATATAAGCAACCCTTTGGCAATCGTTTCTTAGCCCAATTTACGCGTTTTCTTGCTGCTCACCGTAGCCACTCTGCTATACATGCCCTTTTAATAGAAGAGTTTGAATGTTTCTTCCGTCGCAACGTAGCGACTTATCAACGTCCCGACCTCCCCGTTTCCTTTGTTGGCAGCATCGCTTACTACTTTAGCAACGAGCTAAAAGAAGCCGCACAGAAGTGGGGCTTTACAGTAGGTAAAATCATGAAGGCGCCACTATAAATGGAACAGACAAATTGCAGTTTGCAATAAATGTAGACAAGATAAGGAAAAACATCTTCCCCTAACTTTTTCTCCCCAATACGGGGAGAAGAAAGTTAGGGGAAGATGCTTATAAATTCAGTTTAATAATCAGCATTTTGAGGGTCGAAATTAGCCCAGCCAGCAGTCCAATTATCCGTACCAAAAGCACCGATAAAATTTACTTTATCAAACCACGATGAAGTAATACCAGCAAAAGAGGCGGCACCAAAAAGAGGAGAAGTTGTCATAGGCACAATGTTAACCCCTGGTAGTCCTGCTAAAGGCTGCAACAACCAACTATCGGTCGTAGCATCGGCACGATTGCCCGCTTGCTGTAAGAACCAAGTTGATGAGAATGAGGAACGAGTTTCGTCAACAATCGGTTTCTTGTTACTATCGTAACCCGTGACGAAATTGTCCTTATACAACTTATTGGCATCAGAGCCTGTATACGTCATATTGCCAAACCACACGTTCTGCAACTTAATCGTACCATTGGTAGCTTGCTGCTGCGTATCACCCTTTTCACCATCTAAAATCAAGCCAATAGGCCAACCCATAGCCACAGCGTTGATGCAGTTCAAGCGTGAGCCACGACGTATCTGCATAGCTGACTGAAAGAGGCCTAATGCTGAACCATTATTGGGGAACACCGAACCAGCATTGATAAATGAATTGCTATTATCAAAAGCCTCATCAACCGCCTTCGGGCCAACGAAAGTCATATTACTAAACGTGGCCGAAGTGTAGGGTTGAGCCGTTGAGCCACTGGCATCATTATCACTTTCGAAACCATTGCTCTGGCTTACGTCAGCTATGCGAGCATCACGTACAGAGAGTCCATACTGCACCTGTCCTGAGAAGCCATTATCCGTATCGAAGTCGTCGTCCCAACCACGGAAGGCAATCAAGTTCTTGCAATTCACCGTACCGCCAAACCATTCATACGAATCGTCATTAGAGTAAGACACTTGCAAATGATCTACCTTTGTGCCGTCGCCCACAGAACCAAACGTAATACCATTAATCTCCTTATCCTTTTCAAAGGGATAGCCTGCAAACTCTACACGCACGTAGCTCAATATGCCAGAGTTATCGTGAGGATCATTGCCGCCATGCTTCGTGCGAGGGCCACCTTCTATTTGGGATTCCCCTGCATTATGAGGAGCCTTACCACAGATGATAAGTCCACCCCAATCACCAGGCTTACGTTGTCCCTTGGCTGCTTCTGAAGTAAAAACGATGGGCGCACTTTGTGAACCCTGAGCGATGAGTTTTCCACCACGCTCAACAATAAGCGCTGCCATCGTTTGTTTGTCACCCTTAATCACTGTGCCCGGCTCTATGGTAAGCTCTGCGCCATCAGCCACATAGACCCACCCCTTGAGCGTATAAGTGCCACGCTTGATGGTTTGCTTACCCTTAAAGACGAATTCATTATCACCATTGCCAATTTGCTGACCATCGTTGAAGAGAATGTTGTCACAAGCTTTCAAGCCCCCATCTTCACTCCAATGATAATCCTTTGAAGAATCAGTTGGTGTGTTGTCATCACTACAAGCAGTAAACGTTGTAGCCATAGCGAGCCCCATCATGAGGGCAGTCACTGATAAAAAGCGTTTGTACATAATTTAATGTTATTTATGTAGAATAGTTATGTGTTGTCCTTTACTTTTTACGCTGCAAAGGTCGGTAAGAAACATTACAAAGCTATTGCGATATTGTTACATTTCTGATAAATAAAAGAAACGTCTCTATTCTAAAATTTATACGTCACATTCAAGCTAAAGTTGCGACCAGGACGATAAGAGCGCGTTACCTCCTCCACACGTTTTTGTGTGCCATCAGAGAGTGTTACATCGTTCAATTGCTTAAATACTACACAATTGCCAATAATGTCTTTTAGTCCCAACTTTATTTCAAACTTTCCTAATCTACGGGCGAACGAGAGGTCAAGCGCATTACGTGGCATTTCGTATGAGTCAGGAATGTTGACAGTTTGGTCGGCCGTTGCTCCCAAGCTGCGCCCAACACCGATCAGACGCTTACCGATGCGATTGTATTGTAATGAAGCGCTCCAATCCTCATGATTATAGAACAATCCCAAGTTGATCAGATAAGGAGACTGTCCTTGCATAGGACGAGACTTCTGACGAGTTTCCTTATCAAATTTCACCTGACTTTTTATCAACGAACCATTAAATACCAAGGTAAAGTCAGGCAGATGGAGGAAATCCAACTTCTTACGCACATCAAGTTCCAAACCATAGCTATGAGCCAACTTCGCATTCATATAAGAGTATATCTGATCCGTACCACCCGTCACCGTATAAGTCCATTCTATCGGACTATCAAAGCGTTTATAGAAAGCAGCCAAACTAATCTGGTCGCCTTGTGAGGGATACCATTCATAGCGTAAGTCAACATTATCAATGTGGCAATCCTTCAAAGCTGTATTACCCTGCACTGACGAAGAAAGATCGAAATCATAGAACACTGACGGACTCACCTCGCGAAACTCTGGACGATTAATTGATCGGCCATACGAAGCACGCAACTGATGCGTAGAAGTGATATGCCAAGTAGCATTTACAGAAGGGAAGAAGTCATTGCCGTCATAATTGCACGTTTGTGTTACCTTCTCATAGTCACGCGTATTGCTAATCAACTGCATACGAGAATGTTCGAAGCGCACACCTGCATATACATTTAATGCGCCCAAAGGCAAATTAGCGGCTACATAGGCAGAAGTTATCAGGTGGCGCCCCTCATAATTATTACGCAACTTCGTATCATCAATCAAGTAAAGACCCGTATCGCCATAGTTAGCTTCGGTAAAAAGTTGCGTAGGGAGATCAAGATATTGAAATCCTTGTGGCAAAGTATTATTTACTGGGTTCCACTGATAGATAAAACTGCGCGTACGATAGTTACGCGTACGATATTCAGCATAAGCTCCTGTGAGCAACTCAGGTTGAAAGCGACGAGTTATTGACTCAAAACGATAACGATAAATTACCATACCTGAGGCTATGTGTTCGTCTAATCGTGTAAACTCACGATTCACGTCATTACCTGTAGTCAATGCCACTTTGTCAATGTCCACCGAATTATCAAGCGTGTAACGACGACGGTCGGGCAACAAGCGGTTAGCATAAGCATAACCTGCGCTCCAGTCTAAATGAGCATGGTCGAAGGCATACTTACCCGTCAACTGTGTATTATATGTCGTACGACTTGAATAATAATATTCCGCATCATGTATCATATTGCTCTGCGCGTTATAACCATCGCGTTCAGTATAGCGGTTCGTACCCAACTGATTGAATATATTCTTCCACTCATAGCGTCCCACTCCCTTAGCAGGCACAAAAGTGAGATTGAGCATTACTCCCAAGCGAGCATTATGTGCATATTGACGATCGGTCGTATTGCGCAAGTAGACACTTTGGTCGTGCTGCAAGTCGTAGGCACCATAGAAGGAGTTTTGCATCGGGGCATACGTCTTATACGTATTACTATAATTGAGTGCGCCAAGCAAAGCGATCAGTGCCCCACCCTCCAACTCTTTTGAGCGGTTCAGATGGGCTGAAAGCGAAAGGTCGGCCCAAGGGTGGCGATTGTTCAACAACCAGTTGTTGTTAAAGTGATTATCCTTTAAGCTAACACCATTTCCTCCCAGTGTTTGTTTCAATGAAGTATTGATGCCATTGCTCAAATGGCGCATATTGTCAAAACCTAAGAAGTCCGTTCCACTCTGCTTACTCTCCATAAACGACTGAAAGTGGGTTTGATCATTCATCGAAGCTCCTACCGAGATACTGGCAGAATTTTCATTCGGCACTTCCTTCGTATCGATCAGAATAAATCCACCCGTAAAGTCAGCAGGATACTGTGGAGCGGGAGACTTAATAATTTGCATATTATCCACCTGCGAAGATGGTATAATATCAAACGAAAACGCACGTGAGTCGGCCTCACTTGAAGGCACAGCAGCACCGTTTATCCACACATTATTATAACGTTGTGACAATCCACGTACCATGACAAACTTTTGATCGATAATCGAGATGCCAGGCACACGGCGTATCACCTCTGAGGCATCTTTATCTTGCGAGCGACTAATCTGTTGAGCCGAAATGCCACTTTGCACCACCAAACTATTCTTCTGCGCTGCTACCTGAGCCGTCTCAGTGTTACGTTTTACTGTAGCTGTCACCGTGGCTGTACCAAGGCTACTCTCCAGCTCTTCCATGCGCACAATTAGTAGCGTATCCATGCGTGAGGCATTGACCGTAATCGATTTCTTATGATACCCCAAATAAACGGCCGTGAGCGTATAGTTACGCTGTCCGAGAGCCATAAATGTAAAGTTCCCCTTCTCATCACTTACGGCAGTCTTTCCTGCTTGTAACACTTGTAGGGTAGCTCCAACAAGGGCCTCACCTGTCTTGGCATCTACCACACGTCCTTTAAGTGTTGCGTTTATTTCAGCCCTTACTGTTGCAAAGGCAAACGCAAACATCATTAGAAAAGCAATGAATGCTTGTCGTCTTAAGTTGTACATGTTAAGTTTTTGTGTTTAATAATTTTTGCTGCAAAGTTCTGCAGCTAAGATTACAAACCTATTACATTTTTATGCCTTTTGTGTGAAGAATGCAGAGACGGAGAAATCAATACCAGAACAACTTTTCAAGATTAGTATAAATCGAGTCAGCCATAAATAGTGGCCCTGTAACGAATCGTGTGGGTAAACTGCAATTTATCGGCCTAATTGGGCCGATAAATTACAGTTTGTTGTCCTCTACAAAATGTTTCAGAACGCCCTAAATAGGCATTTTACTTACGTATATTTTACCTCCAGCGTTTTTTGCTTTCATGTTTCATTTTTTACTTCTAACCACCTGATAATCAATATATTCAGAATATGAAACATTGTGTATTTATGTTTCATTTTTAGTTTCAATGTTTCATACTAAAAACACTGAGGGAGAAAAACAAAAACACCGTGGGAGCGATTCAAAAACACTGAGGGAGCGATTCAAAAACACTGAGGGAGCAATCGATCGCTCCCTCAGTGTTTTAAAAAATGAAACATGAAACTAAAAGTGAAACATTCAAGCTATATGTTTCACTTTTCAAAATGATTGATATTCAATTATTTATAAAGAAGAATGAAACATGAAAGATAAAACAAAGCTTTTGAAAACGTATAGAGATTTTGTGTGATAAACTGCAAATATCTGCCTAATTGGGGGGCGGGTTTGTAACCCGCGGCAGCAGCATGTTGTAAATATCTACTTACTGAAGTTTTGGATTTAGCAAGGGCGGGCTGAATCCGAAACTTAATAGACTGTAAGCATCCCATGCAGGACGTATTGAAAAGGCTCCAATAAAGTCCGAATTTTGCAGACATCCATAAATATAGCAGTAGAATAGTAAAAATATGATAGCTTTCAACGGATAAAATAAACATTCTCCGTAGAAAACTATTGTTTTTGAAGATATAGCAGTATCATAGCACCGATAAATAACCATAATAAGGTAAAGGTATGAATGAGATTATGTATAAGGCAACTTCGCAAGGTGGAATCATAACCACCGCAGAGTTCCCCAATCAATCAGATTATCTGAAAATTGTGAGGGCTAAGGAACGTGGAGAACTGATTCGGGTTCGCCATGGGGTCTATGCTGTTCCTGATGCTCTTTTCAATACGATGATAGATATTGATCGAATCATTCCCAATGGAATTGTATGCCTGTACAACGCTTGGGCATATCATCAGCTCTCCACTGTTGTTCCACCTTCCTTTTGTGTTGCCATAGAAGCCAAGCGAAAAGTGGCAATACCGCCAACCCTACCGATAGAACTTTATTATTGGAAAAAGGAGAATTTGGAGTTTGGTGTTATGGATGTGGAAATGCCAGGCTACAACATTCGTATGACAGATATGGAACGTAGCGTATGTGATGCCGTCAAGTATCGTAACAAAATCGGATTGGAAGTATGCTCCGAGGTGATACGAAATTATCTAAAGAAACAGAACCGCAACCTAAGCCAGTTGGCAGAATACGCAAAACGGCTTAGGGTTGCCAATATTTTGAAAAATTATCTTGAAATAGCAATAGAATAAAATGGAAAAGAAAAACTATGGAAAGTCTGTCAAGACTCGTCTGCTCAATCTGATGAACGAGACTGGCTATAAATATATGTATCTTCTTGCAAGCGACTGCTGTACAGGGTATCTGTAAGTCAGTACAAGGACAACTTTCTGCTTAAAGGCGGTTCTTTACTCTATGCGATGGATGGCCTTAACGTCCGTCCAACCATAGATGTGGACTTCATGGCAGAAAGAATAAGCCGTGACGAGTACAACAGTCGAATGAAAGATTTCTTCGATTGCTACCAGTTGTTGACAAAACGAGAATTGGACGATGAAACTCTATATGACGCAATCAAGGCGACATTTCATAATCGTGAACTTGAATACAATCCGAAACTGAAACTATTCACAGCTGAGTTTGTCAATGATTCCAATCGGCAGATGCGATGGAAACTGTTTCTTCGGAAGATTCAATGGAAAGAAGAACTCAGCTTTAATGTGGTAATGCAAGTTATCACAGACAGGCTAAAGCCTATGGCTGAAAAATATTGGAACAAGTAATAATTGTGGTAGCTGTGATTACGGCTTAACATGTTCCAGTATTGAACCCAAATGATACTCTACCACGCTATGTTCTTCGTCATACGTTGTATCAACCACTTGCACCAACGCACTCTCACGGTCTTTGTTGTAACCCACGAACAAGCGTAGGGCATCGTAACGCTTGAGATATCGTTTACCATCGCTTTCATCTATGAAGGTGTATTTTTTCAAAGTGGTCTGCTTGAGCTCACGATATTCAATCTTCTTCTCACCACTCATAATATCATCGAAGTAACACTTCTTGATAATCAATGACAGCACCTTCATGCCTTTGGTGTCAAAAGTAGACTCAGCCTTCACAATGCGTTTTTCTAAGCACTGGAGTGCTGGATTGTATGTGTACTTTGTGATGGAGCCATCCACAATCTTCTCAATGATAGTGTTGACGACAGGCAACGGTACAACATACCATTCTTGAGGATGATGTACATTTCCGTCATTATCCGTTACTGTAAGCTGGAGCTGTACCGCATCAAGCACTTGGTGGACAAGCGTTTCAAAGACATGACTATTCATGTTCACAATCTTATAGCTTGCCTCCACTTTTACTGGAGCCATGAGATAGGTAGGCTCATTGGCAGCATTCGCAACGCGCTCTTCCACGGAATTGATGGTGAAACCTATCTTATAGAGGTTGTCGTACTTTCTAATCTCTGGATTATTAGACAATGAACTGAGAATATAGATGTAACCAGTTACTTTGTCACCATCTTCCACACTATCAAGATTTTTGAATACATTATCCCCCTCTTCCGGTGTTGCTGTTATTGCGTAACCGCTTTCCATCACATTCCTACGCAAAGTTTGCAATAGGATGTCGGTTTCAGTACCATTCTCAAAGATGCAGCGTGTGCGTCCATCCTTCGTACCGTTAGAAGCTGTCATTTGCTCACCGATGCTGGCGAGATAAAGCAGTTGTCCGTCAACCACATAGTATGCACCTTGCTGCATACTATCGGTCTTTGAAGTCTTGACAAGACTACGTTTTCCCTCTTTTAGTTCCTGATGCACTTTCAAGAAGCCAGACTGAAAGACTGCAAAATCCTCACACACCTTACGCTGCGCATAGTGGTCAGGCTGAGTACGCCTAGCCTGTGCCTTCTGCATATCTTCAGGTATATCGAACAACGACTTCTCTTTTTCGCTAATATCGAGCAGAGGGTCATTGAACAAATCTTCTAGTTCCTTATCTATATCCATAACGTTTATTCCATTTTAAGAATACCAAGTCTATCATATGGTTCAAGCATATCTATAGCATCACGACGCAATGCTGCCAAATTTCGAGCATACTGTTTTTCTTTCAAATCAGCTCCACTTCTACTTGGGAGTCTTCCATCGTGTGCTTCGCACCATTCTGTTATCTCCAGTAATGTCTTAACCCTACGGTCATCCGCTGTCAATCGTGCTTCCTTGGGACGGACGCCATCCAACAATGGGTCATTAAATAGTTCTAAAAGTTCTTGTGGCCACTCCATGTTTAATCATTATTTTCAGGTTAAACTTCGTTTGACCTGAGCACGCCATGGCAGAGTCTGAGCAAGATCACTCTGCCCATTTGGCTTACAGCTCAGGTTCGTACTCCAGTCCATTCATCTTTCTAATCTTCAGATTATAAATCATCTGATAAGCCATAGCCAACTCTTTTACCTTTGGATCTGGCGAGTTAAGTGATGGTTTTACACCGTCATGGGCCGCTACCCATTCTTTTAATGGTCCTTTAAACAGCGTGATGGCAGTGTCAATAGACATGTCAAATTTCTGCTCCGCAATGGTGTCTTGTATCACTTTCAGTGTTGTCGCATCTACAGTTTTAGACAATACTTCATAGGCACGCTGGAAGGGATTGATGGTATCTATGAGATTGATGCTCAGTTTGTCGATATTGACAAAGCGGTTAGCGAGTTTCATCAGTCTGTTGCCCTCACTTTCACGTTTTTCTTCGTTTTCATATGTCTCAGTGATGTCAATAGGATTACCCTTGTCGTCCACAATATCATTTCCTTTGATGATGGTGTCGAGCAATACACGCTGGCGCACTTCCTCCACCTCGCCATCGGTCAGGTCAGGATATTTTTCACGAATAACCTTAGGAATAAGGTGCTGAGTGATATTCTCAGCTGTTGTGCTGCCGCTTATAGCCTTCACCACCAGGTCATCTTGCAGAATACTTGCTTTCAGGTCATCTAACTGCTCTTCTACTATCTGCTTGGTCTTAGCACTTGACAGCGGCTTCAATCCCTCAACTACTATGGTGTGAACGGTGTCATCCGAGTCTTCCTTAGGCTCTTGCGTAGTCTTAAAGTGCCAGCTTGGTGCCATCACCTGTTCCATAAGCAACGATGCAGTAATTGCTTTCAGAAAATCGTTCACAGCCACCTTCACGTCAGGCTGGTCTGCATCAGGCATGGCTATCATGTTGATAAAGCGAGCAGTGTCTTTGCCCTCGCTGTCACGGGTACAACGACCGATAATCTGAACGACCTCAGTCAGAGAACCACGCACACCCACGGTGAGGCAGGTGTCACACCACTCCCAGTCGAATCCTTCCTTGGCTGTGCCCAGTGCGATGATGAAGTCCATATCATCTGCCTTCTTCATATTGCTGAGATAGGTGTAGACTCCAGCCCTTGTCTTCGGGTCATCATCCACAAGGTCAGCCAGTTTCACTCGTCTGCCTTCCTTAGTCTCCAGTGTGTAAATGCCACCACCGTGGTTGTAATCACGCTCCACCACAGTGCCAATAAGTTTCATAATGTCTTCCACCTCCTGATATTTTCCTCTTGCAGTGCTTGCCCGACTGTTGATACTTGGAATGTGGATGATGGTCTTGCGGTGAGTATCAAGCACCTCTCCGATATGGTCGAGATACGAGCCTTTATAGAAGTGATAGCCCAGCACAAGATTCTTCAGATACTTATAGCCATTGAGCTGCTGATAGTAGTTGTAGCTCACGGGACAGAAGCGTGCCTCGTCCTCTGCACGAAGCACAGGAATACCATCGCCACGGAAATAGCTGCCTGTCATGGCTACAATATGCCCAGTAGAGTTGTTCATCACACGGCGGACTGTATCACCCAATCCGCTGTTTGCATCAGCACTGGTATGGTGAAACTCATCAATAGCCAGCAGACAGTCGTTCCAGTCCTCATCATTCAGTTCCTTCATGGCATTACGTAATGTAGCATGGGCACACACCAACACCTTCGATTTGGTGTCTGTGCGCATAAACTTACAAAATCGTCCAGCCTTGTCGCTCTCGTTGCCATTAGACGAACACAGGTCGTAATAAGGCGCAACACGCCAATCTTCAAAGAAGCCATACTTTTTGAGGTCGGTATTGCGAAATGAGCGGCCGATGCTCTTTTCAGGCACAGCTACCACCACCTTCTTGATGCCTTGATTCACCAACTTGTCGAGGGCTATGAACATCAGTGCTCGACTCTTGCCACTGGCAGGAGGGGCTTTAATAAGCAGAAATCGCTTGTCTCTATATTGATATGCTTTGGCTTGCATCTCGCGCATACCTAATTCGTCGGTGTTGCTGGATGTGCCACGCTGAGCATAGTGTATGTCTACGAAGTTATTCTTTGGTTGTTCCATCTTGTCCTTCCTTTGAATCTTTATGATGATTTTTTATCTGTAGTTCCAGAAGTTTTACGCGCTCACGCAACTGCTCTATGGTAGGGAGTTGCTTCACAATCTCTTCTATCTGTACATTATTATATGAGGCAACTCCCAATGGCGTTGTGATGCCTCTGAATGCCAGTTGTACGTCAGTCCTATCCATATTACTGCATATCAGCAGTCCTATGGTTGGATTGTCACTTTCACACTTGACGGCTTCATCTACTGCTGCCACATAGTAATTGAGCTTGCCAGCAAACTCAGGCTCAAATGCGACAGCCTTCAACTCAACCACCACATAGCAACGCAGATAGATGTGATAAAAGAGTAAGTCGATGCGACGTGACCTGCCAGCCACCACAATCTCTTTCTGACGACCAATAAAGGCAAAGCCCTTGCCCAACTCCAAGAGGAAATCGGTCATCTGTATTGTCAATGCGGCTTCGAGTTGCGCCTCACTGAATCCGTCGGGCAGTGTAAGGAAGCCAAAGTCGTAGTTCTCTTTGGTTATCTCCTGCGCCAACGCAGCTTGTGGCAATGGAAGCTTGTCTGCAAAGTTGCTCACTGCGCCTGGATGCTTATGATAGACATCGGCATCCATACTATTCTTCAGTGCGCTGCAACTCCATCCGTTTTCAATCGTTCTGCGAATGTAGAAAAGAGCTTCTTCTACATCCTTTGTTTTCTTGATGATTTCCACATGATGGCTCCACCCTATCAGTGAGAACAAGATAGGGAAAGGCGTCCCGTCTACATTGCTCTCCAATTCTAAAACGGCCCGTTTCAGTTTTGTTTCAAACTGAATATCAGGAGTTTGTAATTCTGAAATAGGCCATTTCAGTTTTTCAGAATAGAAGAGATACCACTGCTTCATGTGCCATAGATTTCTGCTTCCAAAACCCTTCTCGTCAGGGAATGCATGCTGAAGATCGAAGCTCAGTTGTTCTACAACACCGCTTCCCCAACGTTCCTCTGCCTTGCGCATAACAAGTTCACGACCAAGTTGCCATTTCCACAGCAACTTCTCACCATTCACCTTGACCACAGCTCGTACCTTTGCCTGTTGGTAGCGTGCTTTCAGTGATTCCAGCCATTCGCCATACTCTGCATCCAAGTGGGTGTCGTGTATGTGCGGTACTGATATGTTGTTTCTTATATCGTCGCTCATTTTTTGTCTTTTTTATTGTGTACGCGCTGCGTACACAATGTTTTTATAACGTGTGAACTCTATCTTTGTTGTCCCAATTGGGTACGCAGCGTACCCAATTCATTTGGCAGTCATCTTTTCATAGAGTTTGAAGAGACATTCCAGTCGAGCCTCGTCATTGGCAAAGGGATATCCGGGATAGCAGCTCTCCACCAAATCGTCGAGCACATGGTGGGCATTGCGCAGGTCTTCAGGCATCTTCTCGGGGTCGTAGAGCTCTGCCAATGTCTTCTCGGGATGGTCAGCTCGGGTAAGGAGAACTTCCTCGGCAGCTTCGCTCAGGGCTTGTTTCTTCTCGGCAGTGAGCTTGGGGAAGGGGAATGTGTTGTAACAGAGCTGGGCAGAGTACCTATACCGTGTTTCAAGCTTACCGCCTACCGTGCGCACCCATGCCATGTGAAGGCGAGAGGTGAGGATGCCGAAAATAGAAATATCGTCTGTTCCTACAACCATACATAGATTTGTCGCCAACTTTGATGAGTCCAAATACCCCATAGGAATATACTCTCTTGTTTCTGAAGATACACTTGGAACAATAATGAAATGTACCCCTAATGGTTGAGTTATCTGTGCAAACAGATGAGGTATTTCTGCAAGTTGTGGTCGTGATGAGTTTGCACGGATTTCACGTAATTTGTTTATTCTATCTGTTATCAAAGGCTGATTAAAAAAGTCTGATGGTTCCTTTCCGTATAACCATAGAGCCCAACGTTCCTTTCCGTTAATGAATTCATCTGAGCCATATATCTGTCTGAAATAATGCACACTGGATGGTTCTTTACTTATAAAATCATTCATCTCTGTTGTACTAAATAACAACAATCCACCATCTGCTGGCATATTTCCAAAGTTCATTTGGGGAATACCTGGACTTAAAGGTCTGGATGCACTCTCCACAAATATATCCTTGCCAGGGAAAAGATAAGCAGTGATATTATCAACCGTCATTACCTTGTCGCCAGTGAAGATATATTTGGGGCGTTTGTGCGCAGTAATGCCAACAATTGCAACAGTAACAGCAGCATTGTGCTTGGCATTGTTTGACCATTTGAAAGATGTATGTGCGAATGAAATCTCTACTCCGTTCTGCAATACACGCTTCCACAACAAGGCCACTTGCAGTCCTTGGCATATGGAGTTTGTGGTTACAAACGCACATTCCGCTTTTGAATTTTCTATATACTTCGCTCCCTTGTAGAACCAGCAAGCTATATAGTCAAGGCTTCCGAAGTCCTCACGGAATACGGCTTTCATGTCATACTTCTGCTCTTTATCTTGGTTACGACTGCCCAGATACGGCGGATTGCCAAACACAAACACTTCTTCATCTGCCGTATGTGGGCATACCTCCTTCCAATCCATACGGCACGCATTGCCACACACTATCTGAGTGATATTGTGCAGCGGCAGGGCTTGAGTGTTTACACCAAAGTCATCATGTAGTTTGCGGTTCATCTGATGTTCTGCCAACCACATAGAGAGCATTGCCACCTCATGCGGAAAGTCGAGCAACTCTATGCCATAGAACTGCTTGAGCTGGATGACGGAACTGTCAAAGAAGTCAAGCTCTGGGATAATCTGGCGCATCAGACGCAGAATATCCATTTCGAGCATACGGAGAGCCTTATAAGTGATAATCAAGAAATTGCCACTACCACAAGCAGGATCAAAGAACTTCATCTTCGACATTCTTCCCAGCAACTTCTGGCAATCCTTATGAATAACCTTTAGGTCTTTGTTGTACTGTGTATCGGTCAATCCACCTATATCATACTGACGCTTCTTTTGTTCATATTGGTCACGCAGATGGTTGTATGCCCCCTGAAGGTCGTCCAAAAATAAAGGATTGATGACCTTCATAATGTTAGGTACACTGGTGTAGTGCATACCTTGATTGGCACGCACATTAGGGTCTACCACCGCCTGAATCATTGAGCCGAAGATGTCCGGATTGATGTTCTTCCAGTCCAGTTCGCCACACTCAATAATGATTTTGCGTGAGCGGAAGCCCATCTTCGGTATCTGTATGTGCTTGGCAAACAGTCCACCATTTACATAGGGGAATTGAGAGATTATCTTCAAAGTGTCTTCGTTGCGCAAGCGCATGTCCATCACGTTGAAGGCTGCATCCAGGTAATCAGCCAAATCAGAGCCGTCCTCCTTGGTGTAGCGCACCACAGAACCTGTGAAAAGGTTGTCTTCAAAGATACCTGTATCCTCTGCAAAGAAACAGAACAGGAGTCGTGCAATGAAGATGTTGAGGTCGTGCAGTTCGCTGCGGCTGCTGAACTCGTTGTAAGCACGTAACTCGTCGTGCAGTTTAGCCAACTTCTCTGCAGCCTTCACATCAGCAGGACTCTCATCAATATTGGTGAACCGCTCCACACCGCACAAGGGATAGAAAAAGGCGAAGTCGCAGTAAAGGCGATTAAGTGGATTCTCATAACTCTCTCTCTCCCTCATGTCATAGGCAAGGATAGTCTCGCCATCACTCACTGCCACAATCTTCGGAGCAGCTTTGATGACCTGTGGGTCTTGTTTCATCTCCTCCAGTGTTGCTGTCAATGATGTAGTGGTGGATACCGATTTATAGCCAAACAATCCTTTGATAAGCAAGCCTTCGTAGCGAGCCAACACACCCTTGCCATCACGATAGCGACGGATGTCGGCCTCGCCCTTACCGAATGCCTTCAATATTTCGTAACCAACTTCGCCAGCCACCACATCATTCTCTTTGAAGACGGTGAGGGCTGACTCAATATCTTGGTAGCTTAAATTCTGTTTCTTTGCCATATTGTTTTAGATGTCGTTGTTGATGAGACTTACTATCCGTGTTCTTTGTAATAAACTTTGGTTTCAATACAAAGTTAATCATTTTAAAGCACCAAAAGTATTAACCTAAATCTTCTACGCAAATCAAAAAGCACAAAAAATGCAAATGGACAGACTGTAGAATGCTTGAGATTACCGAACCAGTCGCAATTTGCGACCAGTTCACCACCGCCAGTCATTATATTCTTTTACGGCGTATTGGTCAAATTGCAGGCTAAGATGTTGTATAATCCAAGTAAATACCCACACGATTCGTTACAGGGCCTTTTTTTTTACAATCCCATACCATACGTATCGTAACAAATAGCGCGAGCACCAAAACCTTCTTTTTGAAATATGAGGCCTTCGTTGAGGTAACGACCATCTTGTTCGTTGCACGTGCCAAAGTCAAAGTAGCGCACATGAGGGAATAACACCGCTGCTTGGCTTAATAACTGCGCAAACAACCAGTCTAAAGCCCCCAATGCACACCCCGCATCAGAGGCTGCTATGTATTGCACGTGTACCACATGGCGCGTAATGTAAAGCACACAACCAGCTTGTATCGTATTAGTTGTTCTCTCTGTGGCTACAAATAAACGAATATTTTGAGGGAAACGTTGCATCAATAGTTGCATCTCTTGCAGCGTGTGTACAGGGCGTGCATCGTAGCGAGCGTGAAGTATCTCCTCCAACACTTGCCAATAGGCTGGCAAGAAACTGATGCCTTCGGCTTCTTGGAATGTGCCTAATCGATTGGCCTTATTTACCTTACGACGGCGCAGCGTACTGAACGCATAAGGTTGCGCGAGATCCACTACCGAGGCGATTAAGCGAACTGTGAGTTGGGCATCGTGGCGAAAGAGCCAATATAGATCTTCTTCACACGGATAGTCGGCGTAATGGTGGGGCACAGGTTTATACTTTAAGGTAGTAAAGCCTTGTGCTTTATACCATGCCATGATGCTTTGCATTACCTCCCCCGTCAACGTGGCCGTCATGTGAGGGGAGAGCAACAGACCGCCATAGGTCAATCCGCCATGCGACTCTACGCAATGCTCGTCCGCGCGACTAACATTGGCTGGCAATAAGGCCAAGACGCGCTCATGGTCGTCCAACACCATGAGTGAGATGTCGCGAAAGCGGTCGGCATGATAGTCCATATACTGACGATTGAACAAGAAGGAGGCCTGACGCACCCCACCATTGTCAACTGCCGCATTCCACAAAGCCTCATCAGCCGAGGTATAGCGTTTGATTGTATAATTCATAGAAAAGTTTTTTTTCAAAAGCAAAATGTAAGTAGCTCAGCAACTGGGGGCAGACCTTTGGCCTGCGAGGAAAGGAGAAAGAACATTCTTATTCCTTTCGCAGACCAGAGACCTGTCCCCCAGTTGTGCTGAGCTACTTACATTTTAGGGTGGTTCTAATAATTCTGAAATAGGGATTTGTGCGCTATCGGAAGTGTATTTTTGAAAGTTTGTGAGGGAGCATAGCGGGCTATGTGACCGAACAAACTTTCAAAAAGACACTTTCGAGAGCGTACAAATCACATTTCAGAATAGCAGAACTCTAAAAACAGAATTTTTAGAACCACCCTTTAATGGTTTACTTCAACACCTTAAACACCTTGGTGCCTACCTTCACGAGGTAAACTCCATTGGGCTGCGTGGTGATAGGAGCCGTGAGTTGCGAGGTGGCCGAAGTAGCTTGTGCAGTCGCAACGATACCACCGCCTAAGTCGTAAACGCGTAAGGTTGTGCCTGCGGCTATCGTACCTGTGCAAACTACCGTGCCATTCTCTACGCACACGTTGAAGTCAGCAGGTGTAGTGGCTACGACATCGTTAATGCCCGTTTCGTTCATGAATTGCGGACGGAAACGTATCGTGTTGCTAAACGTACCGACAGGACACTCATACTGGCTGAGTGTACCCGTACCCCTACCGCAACTACCATTGCCAAGGCCCTTCTGATAATAGTCCAAATGAAGAATAACCGAACTCTTGTCTTGCTTCAAGTTCCAACGGTGGCGTGCATTTGCCATTTCAGCATCTGTGTAATGCAATGCCGAGAAGGCTACTTGACCTTCAGTCTGTACATTGAGCAAGAAGCCAGCCTTCATATCAGTAAGAGTGAGTTCGCGCAAGCCTTCGTGATTGCCACATGATTGTGGGTGAGGCGTTGTACCAAACTCATCGCTCACGGTGCTGGTGTAACGGCCTAAAAAAGCAGCGTCTTTGCGGTCAACGTAGCTATCCCATGGGCCGAGTGCATAATACTCTAACTGTTCTAAGCTGCCAGGCAATACAATCCTCGAACCAATACGACGTAGGTTGCTCACCTCGTGTGATGTGTAAGTACTCTTCACGTCTACCGTACCGTTTGGATAAACCGTATAGTCGTATACCACATCACAATACTTACCTGTACCCTTGGTGCTAAACGTCACATTGCCATTGCCATTGAGTTTAGGTGACTTCACAAGCGTAAACTTACTAATGCCGTTAGAATCATCAAGTGAGTTGCCTGAAGCCTCATCGTTTTCTACCCAACGGAAGTTGTCGTAAGTAAAGTTGTTAGCCAACTTGTCTACTATCTTGTAGTTGCCATACGTCCATGAATACAGACGACCCGTTGAAGGATTGAGTACGAGGCTAAACTTATCGTTCTTGATTTCCGTATCGCCACTCTTATCGCCGATAGTCAAAGCCAAGTTGCCAGCATCGACAGTAGGCAGTGTAGCACTGCGCTCTTGCAGTGTAAACTGCTGTTTGCCTACGGGATAACCTGCATCAGCCCACAACGTAGCGTCCTTCTGTAAGAAAGTGAGATCGAGCACGTATTCGCTCGTCTCGTCCATTTCTGTCGTAAGTGGCAGGTCGATGGCTCCACTATTGCTTGCTGGCGATGCTGCGGGCAATGAGATGGTGTCAGTCTCTACTTGTTCACCATTCTTCAAGACGGTGTAAGCCATAAGATAGTTGTCAAGCGTTGTGAAGTCGGTGTTGTTGTTCACCGTCACGCGCTTACGGCGCAAGTTGAAGGAAGCTGAGATGGGGCTATATACTTGCTTCACCTCGGCCAACTTAGGAGTCCAAGCACGATCGCCCGGCACGAGGCCATTGTTGACGAAGTTGCCTTGGTGATTGTAGTTAGAGAAGTCGTAACCTGTGCGATACTTCGGATAACCATTTTCGGTCAACTTACCCGACTTGATGTCAGAAGCATGATAGATGCTCTGGTCTACCCAGTCCCAAATGCAGCCACCCATACCATAGGTAGAGCTGCGCATGGTGTTCCAATATTCGCTAAAGTTGCCCACAGCGTTACCCATAGCGTGAGCGAACTCACACATAAAGTAGGGTTTACCACCCGTGTTGTTGGCATCACGGCTCATATTGCTATAGCTCGGATACATCACACTATACATATCGGTATAGCTGGCATTGCCACGAGTAGCCCCTTCGTAGTGTACCATACGGCTGGGGTCGACTATCTTCAGCGTGTCGTAAGTGGCAGCTAAATTGCTACCCACACCGCTTTCGTTGCCAAGGCTCCAGAAGAGGACTGAGGGGTGATTGCGGTCGCGCTGTACCATGCGAATGGTGCGGTCGATGTATTGTGGACGCCACGTGCGCGCCGAGCTAATTGTGTTGCCGCTCTGCTCCCAGTTGAAGTGACACTCAATGTCGGCCTCATCCATGCAGTACATACCATAGTAGTCCATCATGGCATACATCTTGGGTTGGCGTGGCATGTGTGAAGTACGCAAGAGGTTGACGTTGGCTTGCTTCATCATGGTGATGTCGCGCAACATGGTGTTCACGTCAATCGCACGACCATGTACGGGGTGTGTATCTTGCGTATTGACACCACGGAAGATAACGCGCTTACCATTTACATATACCTTGCCTGCACCCGTATATACCTTGCGGAAGCCATACTTAGTAGCAAAGGCCATCTCTTCACTGCCGTCGGCTGCGAGTTGTGAGAGTTCAATGGTGTAGAGTTTAGGCGACTCTGAGTTCCAGAGTTCAATGCCACTCAACGAGTTGAAGGCCACTTCTTGCTGCAAGTTAGTCTGACCAGCTTCGAAAGCAAAGTCTACCACCTTTTCAGCCACTTGTTCGCCCTCAGGGCTGATAATGCGCGCACGCACCTGCTTCGTTACGGCCTCAGCCGAAGGATTATTCATGCTTACGTTTACCGTCACAGCAGCCGATATGTAGGGGGCCGCGAGGTCGTCTGTGATTACATGGTCAGCTATGTAGGTTTTGGGCGTAGCATAGAGGTAAACATCGCGATGTATACCGCTCATGTGCCACATGTCCTGTCCTTCCAAGTAAGAAGCATCGCTAAAGCGGTACACTTGTACGGCTATGTTATTCTCCCCTTGACGTACCACCTTACTGAGGTCGAACTCAGCGTCGTTGTTAGCTCCTTGGGTATAACCAACGTATTGGCCGTTCACCCACACGTAGGCAGCACTGTAAATACCGTCGAAGTGGAGCACGACGCGCTTATCTGTCCAACCTTCGGGCAGCGTGAACGTGCGGCGATACGAAGCCACTGAGTTCTTACAGTTATAGGCCATGTCGAGGTTAGGATAATTGTCTTGGAACGGATAGCCTACATTTATATAATAAGGATCGCCATAGCCTTTCATCTCAAGACAAGACGGCACACTGATGGTGTCCCACTTTGAGGCATCAACATTGTCGGCATAAAAGTCGTCCTTGGGTATGTTGTTGAGTTCGTTGGTCCACTTTAAGTTCCATACACCATTGAGTGAGAGCCACTCTGCGCCTTGAGGGTCAACCCAAGGGCGAGCGTAACGCTCTTTGTCGGCCTGTAGGGCTGCCGTATTGGCATAAGGCATAAAGGTGGTATGACCAGGGAGTTTATTCTCTTCGAAGAAGGTCTCATCGCTCCAGTGAGGGCGATCGGCTTTGGGTTGTTCCGTGGTCTCTTCAAATACGAACTGAGTAGTAACGCCTTTGCTCTCATCCTCATCTGACACATTGAGTTGGTCACCACTCTTTTCCATCATACGACGGTTGGTATTGGCCGACCACACAATTTTATAGGTGTTCTCTGCGCCTTCTACAGGAAGAATCTGAAAACGCTGATTTTCCGATTTTACATTGGCCGTCCACTGCAAAGGGTAGTACCACTTATTGGGAGCTGCATCAATGGCAAAGGCGGGATAGCCTGCGTTGACGATGATATATTCGTTTTCGTTGCCCGTACTGGTGAGTGTCCACTTTTGACCCATTGAGGCGTCCGACACGGCTTCGAGTTTTATCTCAGCATTGTTTTGAGCGGAGTTCCCATTGGAGAATACTTTGCCCGAAACAGAACTTTTAATATAATACGTCTTTTCGGTGCTGAGCTGTGCCCACGAGGTGAAGGTAGCACTGCAGAAAACGGCCAACGCAAACAGATTTCGCAATCGGTTTGTGTTAGGTTTAATTGGTTTAAGCATATAATTTGTATTGAAAGGTAACATTTTGATAAACGTGCATGCTTTGCACGTTGCAAATTTACATTTAATTAAGGGGGGAGCAAAATAAACAACACAATTAACAATCATTTTGAGGAAAGAAAATGCGAAACGATGAACATGCTACATATATTTGCGCGCTTCGCATTTGGGGAGCGAAGGCTAACATCTCTTTAATCTATTTCTATAACGTTTTGGCTCTATCTTTCAAACTACAGCTGAACTATTCATCGGACTTGCCCACTCGGTTATCGTCCGTAAAAGTATCTCTGTAACGAGCCATGTTTGTTAAACTGCAATTTGTCGGCCTAACGAGAATGAACATTAACGAATAATTAACAGAAAAATTAATGAAATAATTAATGTTTAATTAATGATAATTAATGTTCAAAACAACGCGCGAAGCGCATAACATAAATAGTT
>OMEA01000150.1_pt1 | contig 36004 bp, 28 predicted proteins | sample 1645321 | NCBI WGS metagenome assembly OMEA01 (sample SAMEA103958151, study PRJEB25191) | human gut metagenome
GGGAGTGATAACTTCTTTAACTACTATAACTTCCGTACATGCGAAACTTCAATTACTTATTGAACTTCAGCAAGTTCTTACTTACTTTTTTACTTTTTTACCTGTTCTACCATTTTACCTTTAAAAATTACGGCTGGCACAGCAATGCGCACACCCTGTCCTGAAAGCGGCGGGCATTGACGGCATGCATGATGCCATTGTTGAGAATGACGAAACACAGGTCGTGCCCGTTGGCTGCCGTACAATAGCCGGCAAGAGTGATGATGCCTGTCAGCGTGCCCGTCTTGGCCCGCACGTTGCCGCTTGCTGAAGTGCCACGCATTCGCTTCCTCAGCGTGCCGTCGATGCCGGCAATGGGCAGCGAGGGACGAAGATGAGGATAAACGTTCTCGTTGCGATAAGCATAACGCAGGAGCTGACATTCCTGTTCGGCACTGAGATAATTGTAGAGCGAGAGGCCCGAGCCGTCGGCCAACCTGCAGCGCGAGGCATCCAGTCCGAGCTTGCGCAGGAGCTGTCGCTCCACGCTGCGCGCACTCTTGGCGCTGGCAGGACGATTGCCCGTAGAGGCGGCTATCTGATAATACATACTCTCGGCATAGAGATTGTCGCTCTCCTTCATCATCTTGTGCATGATCTGATCCATGGTGTGGAAGCGCGTGCACACCGAAAAGGCGCTCTCAGGACAGCGTTTCACCTGAGGCGTGTCGGTCTCGAGCACGATGCCTGCATCCTTCAGCCTGTCGACGAAACGATCCATAAACCCGTCCTTTCGGGCAAAGACCAAAGGCGAAAGCACAGGATTGTCGTCGTCCCAGCACCAGCCCTCGCCCAGGAGATCGGCGTCCTTCATCGAGCGGTCGGCATAGATGCTGCCACGGATGGTGTCGACACCCATGTCCTGCAGACTGCTCACAAAAGCCCGCATGTCGTCGTTGTTGAATCGCGGATCCATGCCGCCCACGCAGTACACGTCGCCCTGAAGCACGCCCTCCTCTATCTTGCCCGTGTACTTGAGCTGCGTCTTAAACTGATAAGAGCCGCCCAACCTGTCGAGGGCTGTGATGGCTGTGAGCAGCTTCATCGTACTGGCAGGGCGCATGAGCTGACGCTCGCGATGGCGATAGATGCACGAGTCGGCCTGCAAGTCCCACACCATGATGGCGACCTGCGAAGTCTCGAACATATCGTTCTGTAAGAGACGGTCGAGCCCCTGCCTTACATTCTCGGGCCAAGGCAGGCGCAAGCCGCCGGCTGTGATGGAATCGACAGCCAACGAGTCGGCAGCTAAGGAGTCGGCACAGAGTGTGTCTGCCGCCGCCTCGCTTTCGTCCCTGTCCTCTACTACTTCCTCCTCGCCCGCCACCAAGGGCGCAGCGCTCTTCTTTACGTCCTGTGCTCCTACAGGAAGCGAAAGCATCGCCACCATGCAGAGCAACCAAATATATCTGTATTTCATTTTTTTATCTTGTAATGTTCTTTTTATTTTTTGCAGGAGTTAAGGATTCAAATTTCGCAAGTAAGCCCCACACGCCCTGAACCAACGGTCACCGGCGCGTAGCGGAATTGAAAATCGCTGGCCGAAGGGTAAAGCAAAGGTAAAGGGCAGAAGCAAGTTTTTGGCAGCACGCCCTGTAAGGGCAGAAGCAAGTTTTTGGCAGCACGCCCTGTAAGGGCAGAAGCTCTTAGCCCAGGGCAGCGCCCTGGGTTGTTTGGGGCGGTAACCTGTCGCCCTGTAAGGGCAAAAGCTTTAAAACTCCAGGCAATATATAAAGCTGTTGCCCTTACAGGGCGCATTGCTGATTGCCATTATACCCAGGGCGATGCCCTGGGCTAGGAGCTTTTGGGCCTTCAGCCCGTACTTGAACCACATGCGAAACTTCAGTTAAGGAGTTATCGCTCCCTGCGGTCGCTGAGGAGTTAAGACAAATGCCTTGAGAAAATGTTTCACGTTAAATTCCAACTCCACAAAAGCCGTTGTCTTAACTTCTTAACTCCTTAACTTCTTAACTCCTTAACTCCCCAAAAAACTTCCAAATTAACTTTCCCCAATTCTCTCCGCTATTGCCTTTTTCATTTCCTCCTCGTTGTCGGGCTGAACCGTCACCATGTGTCCGGCTCCGTATTCGATGAGCAGGCAGTGGTCGAGACCGAAGAAGCACCGTATGCTCTCCACCCTCACCACATCGCACAACGGCACATTGCGGTTCGTGGAGAAACGTCCCTCGTCGATGATAAGGAAGTCCATCTCCTCGTCGCGGTCGATGGGTTTCACACGACGGATGGTGTACGTGGTATGCAGAATGCGCTCTATCATTCCCACGATGACTATAGCCACCAAGATGCCCAGAATAGCCGTCTTGACCCAAAAGAAATATACGACCAAAGCCGTGAAAAGCCCCATGCCCAAACGCACAGGAAGCGTGATACGCTTATGAAATGTTCTGTCTCTCATTATCATTTTCTACAAAAAAACACTGCAAAATTACAAAAAATATGGCTTTTAATGCTCACTTTAAAGATAAATTATTACTTTTGCAAACAATTAGGATAAAATCCATTAAATTAGTTTAAAGTAAACTCAATGGTTTATAAGTATGATTTTCTGATTATCGGTGCAGGAGTTGCCGGTATGAGTTACGCCCTGAAAGTGGCCAGAGCGCAGAAAGGTAAAGTGTGCATGATCTGCAAGACATCGCTCGACGAAGCCAACACATCATTCGCACAGGGAGGCGTCGCCTCAGTCACCAACCTCGAAGTGGACAACTTCGACAAACACATCCAGGATACAATGATTGCTGGCGACTACATCAGCGACTACAAAGCCGTGCAGCAGGTTGTCACCAAGGCACCCGAACAGATCAAGGAGCTGGTGCAGTGGGGCGTCAACTTCGACAAGCAGCAGGACGGCAAGTTCGACCTTCACCGCGAGGGAGGACACAGCGAGTTCCGCATCCTGCACCATGCCGACGACACGGGAGCCGAGATTCAGCGCGGACTGATGGAAGCCGTGCGCAGCAATCCTGACATCGACATCAAGGAAAATCATTTCGCTGTCGAGATTATCACACAGCACCATTTAGGCGCACGCGTCACACGTCGCACTCCTTACATCAACTGCTACGGAGCCTATGTACTCAACCCCGAGACCCAGAAGGTGGACACCTATCTGAGCAAGGTGACAGTGATGTGCACAGGCGGCTGCGGAGCTGTCTATCAGACCACTACCAACCCCGTGATCGCCACGGGCGACGGCGAGGCTATGGTCTATCGTGCCAAGGGAACAGTGGCCGACATGGAGTTCGTACAGTTCCACCCCACAGCCCTCTTCCACCCAGGCGAGACTCATCCTGCCTTCCTCATCACCGAAGCCATGCGTGGCTATGGCGGCATCCTGCGCCTGCCCAACGGCGAGAGCTTCATGGAGAAATACGACAAGCGACTGAGTCTGGCTCCACGCGACATCGTGGCACGTGCCATCGACAAGGAGATGAAGAAGCACGGACTCGACCACGTATGCCTCGACGTCACTCACAAGAATCCCGAAGAGACCAAGCACCACTTCCCCAATATCTATGCCAAGTGCCTGAGCATCGGCATCGACATCACCAAAGACTACATTCCCGTACGTCCGGCAGCCCACTATATGTGCGGCGGCATCAAGGTCGACCTCAACGGCTGTTCGAGCATCAACCGCCTGTATGCTCTGGGCGAATGTTCGTGCACGGGTCTGCACGGCGGCAACCGTCTGGCAAGCAACTCGCTCATCGAGGCTGTGGTCTATGCCGACACAGCTGCCAAGCACAGCATCGAGCATGTCGACGAGTACGACTTCAACGAAAAGGTGCCTGCATGGAACGATGAGGGAACACTGACCAACGAGGAGAAAGTGCTCATCACACAGAGCGTCAAGGAAGTGGGCGAATGCATGAGCAACTACGTGGGCATCGTGCGCAGCGACCTCCGACTGAAACGTGCCTGGGACCGACTCGACCTGCTGTACGAGGAGACCGAGAACCTCTTCAAGCGTGTCAAGGTAAGCAAGGAGCTATGCGAGCTTCGCAACATGATCAACGTGGGTTATCTCATCACCCGCATGGCGATAGAGCGCAAAGAGAGCCGTGGTCTCCACTACACCATCGACTATCCCGTTCACGCCTACGACAAGAAATAAGCTGAGGCGTCGAAGCTGCTCGGAATCTCAAGAAGTCCCTCTAACTTCTGCCCCAGCAAAACGCTACACCTTATTATAATATAGGGGCGAGATTGCATCTTTGCAATCTCGCCCCTATTCTTACACTTCACTATCTTCCCGAAACATCCTTATCTCGTCAGCGAGAACTTGACACTCAGACCGAAGTCCTGCGTGGTGGTGGGATAACTGCTGCTCGAGAGCAGAGGAGTGTTGGTCTGACGGTCGTAGTAGAAGCTCATGGTGAGGAGCCGGTTGAGGGTGTAATCGGCCGAGAAACTCAGCTTGAGCGCCTTGTTTCCGCTGCTGGCACTGCTCACCATAGAGGCTATGTCGCGCACGATGGCAGCCTGACGGCGGAAGCTGAAATCAAGACGCAGGTTGAGGTTCTGGTTGGTTCCAGAGTTGCGGTTGCTGGCGGCCGCGTTGCTCTGATTCTTGTTCTTTCCCTTCGACTTGATGGCTCGCTTTCCCCTACCGAAAAGGCTGAGGTTGTTGAGACGATAGCCCATTCCTACGACCCAGTCCTTGCTGAGCGCCTCGTTCACCTGCACACTCGTCATGCTGAGACTCAGCACGCGCGTCTGACGATACTCAGCCTTGAGCGTCATATTGTTGTTGAACGTCATGTCAACACCCATGAGTGGCGAGAACGACTCGTTGATGCTTACCTGCGAGATATTGAACATACTGCTCGGTGTGACACTGCCTGTCGCCGTGTCGTCGATGAAGCCTATTCCGTTCATATACTCCTGGAAGGTGCTGTAGGTGTTGTAGCTTCCTATGGCGAAGATGCTCTTATAGGAGTGGTTGATGTTGATGCTCTTGAAGTGGTCGCGCAGCCAGGGCAACTTGCCCAGTCCGCTGTAACGGACTGTCCAGTTGGGCAGCAGACGGCTGAGTGCGGGGAAGAGCGAGAGCGACGAGCCTCCCATGCTGGTATAGGCATCAAGGAACGCCGGAATCATCACGTCGCCGCTGTACTTGTTGACAGGCGTGCGCGAAGCATCAAACTTGCCTCCAGCCAGAGCCGACCCTGCCGGATAGACTGCGTCGGCATAACGCGCCTCCACCTTGTTGCGGTAAGACTCGAGCGAGTTGACAAAATTTTCGAAAGTCTTGCTCTTGTAGCCGCTGCTTGCCGAGCCCATTCCCTCGAAGGCAGAGCCTATCGAGATGGTAGTCATGGTGAAGGTTCCGCTCTCCGTGGTGGGCGTTCCCTCATACATGTACTGCATGCTCTTCTGCACAGTCTTGGTGCGCGAGGCGTTGAGGTCTATCTTTAGATTTCTCACCGGTTCGAGCGTCATGCGCAGCTGCAGGTCGTTGGTGGTGCTGCTGGCAGCAGGTGTGGCGATGGTGTCGTTCACCAGGAGCCAGTCGTTGCGTCGTGCCTTGTCTATATAGCTGTCGTCCACCATACCGAAGGCGAAGTCGAGGCCTGGCGAGAGTACGCCCTGCTTGGTCTGTCCGAAGGCGTCGCCGATGGTGGGCAGGAATCCTGGCAGCGTGAGCTGATAGTTGTTGCGATAGGTGAAGCTGATGTTGCGCACCATCATGGCCGTGCGTGCCACAGCCTGCATGGTCTTGTACCAGCCCTGGTTCTCGAGCGGTTCCTTCGGCAGCACGGTGAGTTTCACCTTGGTGGCAGTGTCTACCTTCGAGATGAGTTTTATCTGGTTGGCGTTCACCTTCTTGTATTTCAGTTTCATCACCTTTCCGTCCTCAGTCTTGGCGGTAACGATGAGTCGCTTGCTGTTCTTGCCGTGGTTCACCTTGATGATGGTGTCGGGCATGAGCACCACTTCCTTCTCGAAGGCACGGCGGTTCTTGGGCAGTGCTTTCTTCTGCTGCTCTGCCTTCTTGTTCTGCTTGCTCCGCCATTGTTTCTCTGCCTCGTCGGGGTCTTTTCCGGCAGCCTCGGCTTCCTTTCTCACCTTTTGCAACTCCTGTTTCTGTCGCTGTGCCTCCTGCCTCTGCTTGGCTTTATCCTGCTTCTTGCGCTGCAGTTGCGATCTCGACGGCTCGCGGTCGAAGCGCTGGTTGGCCTTTTTGAGAAAGGGCACGTGGTTGTAGAGTTTCACCAGGTTGAACGATCCGTTGAGTGTCACGTCGCGGTTGGTGTTGATGGTGTTTCCGTAGTTGTTACCGTCCTCGTCGTCGGTTCCCTTGTTCCAGGAATAGGTCGAGTTGTAGTTGGCGTCGGCGTTCACCCAGTCGAATACGGGCAGCAGGTTGAGCGGCAACTGATAGGATGCGGTAAACGTCTGATTGTAGTCGAGCGGTGTACCGAGGTGCTTGATGCTTGTCCACACCGAGTCCTTCCAGGCATGATACTGGTCGGGATAGAGGTCTTTGTTGACGGGTGTGTAAGGCTCCTCTATCTGTGCGTGTGTAGCGCTTCGGAAGTTGGCGTGCAGGTTCTTGGTGAGGTCCCAGCGCACGGCGAACTCTCTGTTCCAGAGGAACTGCTGGCTGAACGAGAGCGGCAGCTGCGTGTTCTCTGTCGACTCCATGTCGCGCTCCTGCAGCTCGTAGTAGTTGCGCGTCATCTCGGTGTTGAACGCCACATTCTGCGGCAGCCAGTTCAGTCCGAATCGCTTCAGTATGTCGAGCCACTTGCTGCGGTTCTTTATCTCCTTGAACGGCTCCCAAGCCTTGTAGACCGGAGTCCACGAATAGTCGAGTGCTCCACGCCAGTTGTCCTCTTTCTCGTAAACGGTGGTCTCGCCCGTAGTTCGCTGGTGCGAGTGGCTGTAGGAGAAGGAGAAGTTGGCAGGGTCGTATGGCATGGGGTGACGCTTGGTGGAGATTCCTACCCTTGCGTTGGAGATGGAGAAGTTGGTATTGGTGACCTTTGTCACGGCAATGCTCTCTATGGAGTCGCGCTCGTGTCGCGATCCAGCCGCGTCGAGTGCGTCCTTGAGTTCCATGTCGGTGTCCATCGGGTTGTACTTGGGCGAGGTCTTCTCCTTGGTGATGCTGTAATATAAAGGTATGCTCACCTTGGCCTTGTCGGGGAAGAACTTTCCGAGCTCGAGGTTGGTGGTGACGCTGTACGAGCTGTAGGTGTCGGTGGATCGGCTTGCCACTCCGTCCTCCAGACCGCCGAATCCCTCGCTCTGATATTTACCTGTGGCGTTGACGCTTCCCAGGTCAGAGAGCTGCACATTGAGGTTTCCGTTGGCAGCCCATCCGCCCTTGCTGTTGTGGTCGAGCAGACGCAGCTCGTTGACCCACACCTCCACACTCTTGATCTCTCCGGCGTTGTTGCGTACGCCTATCATCATGGTTTTCACCTCTCCGAGTGTAGGATTACCCATGATGGTGATCTTGTTGTTGGGATGGTTGGAGTCGTAGGCCGAATAGGGTGCCGAGAAGGAAGCCATGCCTTGCGACTTGGCCTGGTTGCGCGCCTTCTTGAGTGCGGTGAAGACGGTGAGCGCCACGTCGAGCATGTTCTCCTCGGGCCACACGGCACGGCAGTCCTCGTAGCTGTATCGGCTGTAGTTGTTGCGTGCCGGTGTGAGCTTCAGCGGTATTTCGTACTCGTAGTAGTTGTTCTTGTAGTCGCTTCCCAGACGGATGAACACCGAAGCCTGGTTGTCCTGCAGCGAGGTGACGTCCTGTTCCAGGGCGTTGGCGTGAACAAACATCTGCATGCGCTTGTACTGTCGCAGGTCGAGGGTGGTGTTCTTGTACACCGCCTTGGCCTCGCCCGTGCTCAGGTTCTTGACCACGAGGCTGAGCGACTGCTCGTTGGCCTCGACGAGCTGTGGCTGCGTGGGGTCTTGCTCGCGCTGTATGCCCGGTGGCAGCACGTAGTTGACAGGTGTCTTCTCGGCATTCTCCTCTATGCTCACCGCACTGGCCTCGAGCGTGCCGCTGTTGGCAGCGCCCAGCAGCTGGTCATAGGTTCTCCACTCGCCCCTTACCAGGTCGAGTGTGCCGAAACGCAGCACGATGGGCTTGCGGAAGTTGGTGAGGAACATGCGCATGAAGCGTATGCTGGAGAAGTCGTTGATGTTGCCTTCCTTCTTCTCGTACTGGTCTACGGGAATGCGGAACTGATACCAGGTGACGGTGGGCTTGCTGCCGTCGCGCAGTGTGGGCGTGTAGCTTCGCTTGTCGACGATGAAGTTGGAGCCCACCTGCAGGTCTTCGGGTCGTATGCTCACGTGATACTGATAGTATTTCTCGTATTCGTTGAGGGTGAAGTCCTGGTTGATGTCCTCCACGTCGGGCGTCGACTTGTAGGAAGTGTCGTAGCTCTCGGTGCGGCTGTCGCTGTCGGGCGAGTTGCCCTGTGGGTTGTTGATAAACTTGTATCTGTACAGGATGGGTGCCTTCATCTGGTCCCAGTCGCTGCCACGGTAGTAGTGGTAGTCGTCGCGAGCAGGGTCATTGTAGATGCTGTCAAACACCGCCTGGTTCACCTTGCCCTGTATCTGGCTGAGATAGGCGTTCTTGTAGTAGTCGCGTTCCTCCTCGTCGTTGAGTCCGTTGAATCCCACGTCCTGCAGTGCGCGGCTTCCCTTCGTGGTGGCGAAGGCATAGGTCACGGTGCTCTGTGCGGGAATCTTTCCCCATTGTGTGTAGGTGAAGTTTGACGTTCCGTCCACGGGCATTCCGCTCTCATAGAATTTCTTTCCGTCGCGCAGGATGTCCTCGCTTATCTCGCCGAGGTTGATATAGAAGTCGCCGCCATACTGGGAAGCGTCGGCCTGCTCGCGCGAGTAGATGAAGGGGTCGAGCATCCAGAACTCGATGTACTCCACGTTGGCCTGCTCGAAGTCGTTGGTGTCGAGTTTGCGCATCATGCCTCCCCAGTTCTGCTGTGGCATGGCGAGGGTTCCGTCGGGCTGCAGGTCGGGGTTGAAGTTATAAGGACCTGGCTCGGCAGGATAGTAGGCGAGGTTGAGCACGCTCAGCGTGTTGGTGGCTCCGCTGTAGGAGTTTTGCTGGCGCAGTGGAAAGAGCTCGCGCACATAGACCTCACGCACATAGTGGTTGGACAACTGTGCCAGGTCGCTCTTGATGTGTCCTGGTGTGAGCGAGCTGCCCCGTCGTGTGAAGAGCGGGTCAATGGTGTACCAAGCCAGACGGCTGCGTCGGAATCCGCTGGTCAGCCCCGTCTTGTCGTTGTAGTCCTGACGGAAGTTTGACGAGGGCACGCTGGAGAGCACCCACGATGTGGGCGACATGACGTCGATGGTATTCTTGGTGTTCTCGAAGTCGTCGAGATAGGATGCGTTGTCCTGCGTTCCGCTGGCCTGTCCGGCAAAGAGTTTGGCAAACTCGCCTGTGAACGAGATGTAGGATGGCTGCGTGAGGTGCAGGAACGGTATTTTGTCGAGCATGTTGGTGAGCCACTGGCTCTCGCGCTTCCAGTTGAGGTTGAAGCCCACGAGGGTGTTTCTGAGAGGCTCTGCGCCCATGGTCACCTTGGTGGTGAGGGCCTGTTCGGTGAGGTGCTGCAGGGTTCCGCTGATTTGGAAGTTCTTCGAGAAGTCGTACTCCCAGTTCACGCCAAACATGGTTTTGCGCATCTGTCCGTAGTCGGTGTTGCTCTCGAGCGACACGTTGACAGGTGTTCCAGCGTCGATGATGCTCTGGTTGAGGATAGTCACCTCGCCGGCATTGTAGTCCACCGCGTAGTCGGAGCCTTCGGTAAGGGTCACACCTCCTGCCGTGACGAGCACCGAACCCTGTGGCACGTTGTATGCGCCTAAGGAGATGACGTTGGCGGAGGTTCCGCGAAACTGTCCCACGAGTTGAAATTTGTTCTTCTCGGCTATCTGCTTCGCCACGGTCTTGGTGCTGTCGTAGAGTTCGGTGAAGGCGTACTTTTTCGCCACCTCGTCGGCGATGCCCTTGCCCTTGAGATAGGTGTAGAGATAGCTTCCGAAAGGCTCGGCCTTGGGGATGAAGACGCGTCCTTCCGATACGGTATAGCCAGCCACGTAGTCGTAGTAGCCGTTGCTGTGGGGATTGTTGTTGTTGTCGAGTCGGTCGGCTCCCAGCACCTTGATGATGGGCTGGTCTTTCACCTTCGCCTCGGGAATGTAGTTGAGGTAGACACCCGTAGAGTCGCTCTGATACTTCACGTCGAGTCGGAACTTCTCCTTCTCCACCTGCGATGCAAGGTAATACACGTTCTTCATCATCAGGTCCCAGTTGCCCTGCTGCGGGTTGTTGCTGGCGTTCTTGAGCGACTTGACGAAGAGTCCCTGTCGGGTGTCGGTGATGTCGGATGCGAACTCGCCCACCTGATAGGTAACACCGCCGTAGGTGTACTCGTAGGCCACAGCCAGCACCTGGTCGGTCTGCAGTCCGCTCCTCAGCGACACGTAGCCGAGGGCTGTGTTCACCGTATATTCCGACGAGGAGAGCAGCCTGGCGCTCTCCAGCTTCTCGAAGTCGTCGCCGCCCTTCAGTCCTGCTCCTTCGAGCACGGTGGCGGCCTGGTCGATGTCGCGTGCTGCGGCATACTGGTTCACCATGGCGTCGTACTCGCTGTTGGCTCTGTTGGAGGGCACGGCCGTTCCTGAAGCCGCCCACATGGGGTTGCTTATCTTCGAGGTCTCGCCCAGGTCGGTGAGGGCTATGATGTTTCGGGTGTTGGTGGTGGTGGCAGTCTTGTTGGTTACCCAAATCTCCACTCGGTTAATGGTGACGCCAGTGGTGAGGTTGGGCAGTTTCTGCATCCATGCGTCGTAGTGGTCGCGGAAGTATCGCGAGAGGAAGAAGTGTCGGTTCTCCTCATAGTCGGCCACATTGATCTCGAAGGGTGTGAGCTGCACGCCTCCCTTCGACGACACGCTCTTAGACGACGATTTCTTCTGCGACAGGACGGTCTGCAACTTCAGTTTACCAAACTGCATATCGGTGCGCACACCGAAGAGGCTGCTGGCACCGCGGATGAGCGACGAGTTGGAGGGGAACGACACGTTGCCTGCCTCCACGAGCTTGATGATCTCGTCTTCCTTGCCGTCGTACTTCAGCTTCATGTTCTGCGCGTCGTAGTCGAAGGTGGCATCGGTGTTGTAGTTGAGGTTCATGTTCACCTTGTCGCCCACCTTTCCGTTGACGTTGAGGTTGATCTTCTCATCAAACTCCATCATCGTGGTCTTGCGGTTGCGGATGGGAAGCGAGGGGTTGTCCACACTCTTCTTGTTGATGCCAAACTTCAGCTCGGCAGTTCCCTGCGTGCGCACTCGGATGCCTCCGGGACCGAAGATTTTCTCGGCAGGTCCCAGGTCGAAGTGCATGTCGGTGAAGTCAAATTTCTCCTTTCCCTTGGCCTTGTATATCTCGTCGTTCTGCTTGCGGTAGTAGGCACGTCGCTCGTTGAGCTCGCTCCATGCCATGTACTCGGCAGGCGTCATCATGATGGGAGCCGATAGCCATGCGCCGCCCAGCTTGTTGCCGATGACGTAGCGGCCCAGCGTGTCGTTGTACTCTACGTGGTATTTCATGTTGTCGGGGCGCTGCAGGTCTAACGGACTCTGATACAGGTCGCCCGTGCTGATGGGCTGTGTGCGCTGTACAGGCCATCGTGTGTGCAGCAGCGAGTCGGGTATGGTGTCCTCGTCGGCGAGGATGGGCTGGGCCGTGATGCCGGGCTTTCCTGCTGCCGTGGCAGCCTTTTTCGTCGTGGCAGCCGTCTGCTTCCTACTGGCTGCGCTGGCATTGCGGTTCTGTGCAGCTCGCTGCCGCGTCCTGTTGTCCTGCCAGTACGACAAGCCAAAGGCATTGCCGATGACCGAGACCATCAGCAATGCCATCAACAGAAAGGCATATTTATATTTTCGTCTTATCAACATCTACACTCGTTTCTTCTTTTTCGTCATTTTATTCGTTTCAGAGCCGTCTTGATCACCTGTTCCACCTTCAGGTCGGGCTGTTCCTTCAGGATGTCGACCACCACCTTGGACGATGGCGCTGGCGAGAATCCGAGCATGGTGAGTGCGCTCACCGCCTCGTCCTTCACGCCGTTGTTCACCATGTCCACGTTTCCTCCGTTGGCAGGCAGCTCGTCGGCTATTCCCATGCTTACGATCTTGTCCTTCAGGTCGATGATGATGCGCTGGGCTGTCTTCAGTCCTATGCCCTTCACGCCCTTGAGCATCGCCTCATTGGCAGTGGAGATAACGTTGCACAGCTCGCGTGGCGACATCGACGAGAGAATCATCCTCGCCGTGCCGGCTCCCACACCCGATACGGTGATGAGAAGACGGTAAAGCTCTCGCTCCTGCTTCGAGGCAAAGCCATAGAGGGTGAACGAGTCGTCTCTTCCACCTGTCACCAGTACTTCATGAACGTACAGTTTAGCCTCTCTCTTACCCTGTATGGCAGTATATGTGTTGAGCGAGATACTGAGCGCATAACCCACGCCCGCGGTCTCGATAACGGCCTGTGTCGGCGTCAGCTCAGTCAGGTCGCCATGTATATATTCAATCATGATTGTCGTTAATAATTTTATGATTTCACATCTCTCGTCATCGCGCCCATGCGCATACGATTATATAATAAACGCACATTCGGCGCTATTATTGCCAAAGAGGGGGAAAATGTTTTTGCTCCACTTTTGCAAATGAGAAAATTAAAAGAAGTTAGAGAAGCTCAAGAATTCAACTCCTGCATTTGCCCTCCTTCTTTCAATCTGTAAGTATTCTCACCCCACCATCCTTACACTATCCTACAAAAACATACCTAAAAGCTATGATTTTACAACTATTTGTCGGTTCTTATAGTTAAAAAACTATTAAAACGTTTGTTTTCTCGAATAAAAGCTATACTTTTGCAACTGGAAACTGAACAAACAACAAATAAAAGAAAGAATACAATGAAGAAATTTAGAGCAGCCGTAGTAGGTTACGGCAATATCGGTAAGTTCACCGTCGAGGCACTCGAGGCAGCTCCCGATTTTGAGATTGCAGGCATCGTACGCCGTCAGGGCGACAAGAACAAACCAGCCGAACTGGCTGATTATGATGTAGTAGACGACATCACCAAGCTGAAGGACGTGGATGTAGCCATCCTCGCCACTCCTACCCGTTCCTGCCCAGAATACTCTGCCAAGATAGTGGCTCTCGGCATCAACACCGTCGACAGCTACGATATCCATACCGGCATCCTCGACTATCGTACCAGCCAGATGGAAAACTGCAAGAAGGCAGGCAAGGTGAGCGTCATCTCTGCTGGCTGGGATCCAGGTTCTGACTCAGTAGTGCGCGTGCTCATGGAAAGCCTTGCTCCCAAGGGTCTTACCTATACCAACTTCGGTCCTGGTATGAGCATGGGCCACTCTGTTTGTGTACGCAGCAAGCAGGGTGTCAAGGAGGCTCTCTCTGTCACCATCCCATTGGGCGAGGGCATTCACCGCCGCATGGTGTACGTAGAGTTGGAGGAAGGCGCCAAGCTCGAGGACGTAACTGCCGAGATTAAGGCCGACCCTTACTTCGCTCACGACGAGACCCACGTCTTTGCTGTAGCCTCAGTCGATGATGTCAAGGACATGGGCCATGGTGTGAACCTCGTTCGCAAGGGCGTTTCGGGCAAGACTCAGAACCAGCGTTTCGAGTTCAACATGAGCATCAACAACCCTGCTCTCACTGCTCAGGTATTGGTCAACGTGGCTCGCGCCACCTTCCGTCTGCAGCCAGGCTGCTACACCATGCCCGAGATTCCAGTCATCGACATGCTCCCCGGCACTCGCGAGGAAATTGTCGCCACACTCGTGTAAGATTGTTTTCAGCAAATATTCTGTTCCCCCTGCCCATCGGCAAGGAACATGAAACCCAAAGGGAAGAGAGCCTCTATGTTCTCTTCCTTTTTTCGTTTACTCATTAGCCCCTGCTTATCAGACTTTCGCAGCACAACCCACAACACTTCACTCAAATTCCTATGCCCCCCAACACATTGAAGCATTAATCTTTGTTTACGCTTACACTTTTTTCTCTTTTTCTTGGAATGTTCAGGAAAAAGTAGTAGATTTACAGAAGTTGTGTAAATGATAGTTTAATACTTTGTCAGCTGCCCGATAGTGCCCCTCTTGGGTCTTAATAGATGACCGGCGCCTGCCGTCTATTGTGACCGCCCTTGGTCGTAATAGATGCCCCCTGCGAGGCTCCCTGAGCACTTTCATTGGTAGACGGTGCAAGAAAATGCAAATCGAAGGCAGAATATCAAGCTTGCTTGAATATTTTGCTGAGATGCAGCTTTTCTTCTGCAAAGAGTTACTTATGAGTCATGATGTTGAGCACCATGTCGTCGGTGATACGCATGGCATCGGCACCGATGGAGGTGAGGTTGTGGATGCAGCGATCTACATCGTCGTCGACGATGCCCTCTGCAGAAGTGACACAACGACCCTCCATGGCGAGCAGCGAGGAGAGCAGAGCGGTGCTGACTCCCGACGAAATCTTAAGCGAACAACTGGGCTTGGCTCCGTCGCAGATCATGCCCGTAAGGTTGGCCACCATATTCTTCACCGAGTTGCAGATGCGCTGATAGTCACCGCCCATAAGATAGGTGATGCCGCAACTGCTGCCTATGGACGCCACCACGCAGCCGCACAGTGCCGACAGCTTGCCGAGGCTCTGCTTGATGTAGATGGCGGTGAGATGGCTGAGCATGAGGGCTCGGATGAGCTCTTCCTCGGTGTTCTCGTTCTCGAGGGCATAGACGGCAACAGGATTGGTGGCACAGATGCCCTGGTTGCCGCTGCCGCTGTTGCTCATCACGGGAATCATGGCTCCTCCCATACGGGCGTCGCATGCCGATGCGGTGCGCGAGATGATGTGCGAGAAGATGCTGTTGCCGAAGATGCCGTGACTCATGGGACGGTCCATGGTCTTGCCTAAGCAATGGCCGTAGTTGCCCTTGATGGAGAGCTCGGCTGCCCGCATGTTGTACTCCTTGGTCTTCAGAATGAAACTGATCTCGTCGAGGGGAGCTGTCATGGCGAAGTCGTAGACCATGCGCATGGAAAGTTGTATGTCGGTGTCGTCCTCATCGGCGCCTCCGGGCTGTCGCTCGTCGAGCACCACCTCGTCGTTGCGCTCGGCAAAGACAAAGTGGGTGTGGCTGCCCGCGATGATGGCGGCAGCCTGGTCTTTACCCGAATGACAGACAACCTCGATGTAGAGTTTCTCGACGATGCCCTGCTTCAGCTTGATGTCAATGTCGGCATCCTCGATGTAGCGCTTGCCCTGCTGCAGAGCTTCGGGGGTGAGGTCTTTGAGCACTTCGAGCTCATATTCGGGCTTGCCGATAAGGGCACCCAAGGCTACAGCGATGGGCAGACCGATCATTCCGGTGCCGGGAATGCCCACGCCCATGGCATTCTTGAGCATATTGGGGCTGAGCAGCACCTCGATGCTGTCGGGACGCTTGCCCAACAGAGTGGCTGCCTTGGCCGTACACAACGCCACAGCCATCGGTTCGGTGCAGCCGATGGCGGGAACTACTTCCTTATTGACAAGAGCGATGATGCGCTCGCGGGTCTTCATTTCTTGCATGATATTCTCTATTTTTGGGGCAAAGGTACGAAAATTATTCAAAAAAGAATAAAAGTGATGATAAAAAAAATTACTCAACTTCCGTAAGTACGAAAGTTGAGTAATTTGGGATGATTAGTCTTCTAACTGGAAGAGAGGATCGTCGGCTGTAAGCATCACTGGCTTCTGGTCGAACTCCTTGAGGAGCTGGGCAGGAACATACTGCTTGTCGACCACGAGGCGGAACATGTACTCATTGAACCAGCGGTTGGTCATGATGAGACAGCCCTTCTGTCCGTTGTCGGCGCCCCAGCTGTTCTCCACCTTCCACTTCAGCGGCTTGCCATTGGCGTCGAGGTCGACGGCGGTGAGCGTCATGGCGTGGGTAGAACCGCTGTCGAAGGTGCTGATGCGCTCGGCCTTGTTCATAGGGAACGTGGTACCGAAGAGCGAGGCATAATCATAGTTGTCGAGGTCGAGATAACCGCGCTTGCGGTCGAACTGCTTGCCCACATCGTAGCTGGAGTACATCTTGCGACCGTCCTTGAGCGAGGCGATGGCGAGGCTGGCAATCTCGTCCATAGGCAGGTTGAGATACTTCCAGTTGTGACCGTCGTAGGTGTGGCGGTCGTACTCCACCTCGTAGGTCTTGTGGTAGGGGCGGCGTGGGTCGTTCATCACCATGATAAAGGTGCCGTTGAGTTCACGGCCCACAGTGGCGTCGTAGAAGCTCTTGGGAGTATAGGTCTTCGCATCGCCCATCTGCTTGCCGTCCTTGTTGCGGAAGACGTAGCTGAACTCCTTGACAGGCTCGCCCAGGGTGAGGCATAGCATGTGATAGACGGTAGCGAGCATCTCGGTCTTGCGGGCCGCTATCTGCTTGGCGGTCTTGCCTGCAGCAGCCATGCGGCGAAGCTCCAGTCCGTACTCACGCAGCTTGCTTGCCACGAGACGGCTCATCTTGTTGGTATTCTCACTCGAATAGGTCTCGGGCATCGCGCTCATAGGCACCAGTCCGTACTTGGCTGCCAGGTCGGCTACGCCGCAGAAGGTTCCGCCGTCGTTGAGCGGACTCTTAAAGAAGAACTGCACCTGAGGGGCCTCGATGGACTTGCGTGCATGGTCGATGATGCCCTGAAGCATGAGGTTGGCCTTCTCCAACTGGTCGTAGAAGAAGAGATAGTCCTGCGAGAACTCCACTGCCAGGGAGTCGGCATGAGCCTTGGCGAAGTTGGCACGCAGCACGTTCATGCCGCTGAACATCCAGCAACGGCCAGAGCTCTTCTGGTTGTGGATGCGCTGCGCAGGAGTCTCCACGCTGAAGTGAGTGTCTACAGGACCGGCATTGGCATGGTTCTTCACCAAGTCGTCGATACTGTTGGCAGCGATGGCATTGAAGAGCGCCTTGTCGGCAGCCGATGTCTTCTGCATTTTCTCGATCTGCGAGAGCATCTGCGCCGAGATGCCTCCCTGCTTGGTCTGAGCCATCGTGGCGGCTGAAACGGCCAGTAAGGCTTCTAAAAGGAAGATGTTTTTTCTCATTATGTTGTGATATTATTGATTTGTCGGGATGCAAATATACGAAGAAAATGTGGGAAAACAGAAATAAATCGGACAAAAATGACATATACTGAAAAAAAAATACTACCTTTGCATGGTTATTCATGAGATGAAGACATGGACAAAGAGAAGTTTAGCCTTTTAAGCAACATCAAGTATCCCGAAGACCTGCGCAAGCTGAGCATCGACGAGCTGCCGGAACTCTGCAGGGAACTGCGCGAGGACATCATCGAAGAGGTGGCGGTCAACCCCGGACATTTCGCCTCCTCGCTGGGTGTCGTCGAAATCACCGTAGCCCTACATTATATATATAATACACCCTACGACCGCATCGTGTGGGACGTGGGCCATCAAGCCTATGGCCACAAGATACTGACCGGGCGGCGCGACGCCTTCTGCACCAACCGAAGGCTGCACGGCATACGCCCCTTCCCCACTCCCTTAGAGAGCGAATACGACACCTTTGCCTGCGGGCACGCCAGCAACTCGATTTCGGCGGCGCTCGGCATGGCCGTGGCCGCCAAGCAGAAGGGGGAGAACGACAGGCACGTAGTGGCAGTGATAGGCGACGGAGCCATGAGCGGAGGACTCGCCTTCGAGGGAATCAACAACGTATCGAGCACGCCCAACGACCTGCTCATCATACTCAACGACAACGATATGAGTATCGACCGGGCCGTGGGAGGTATGGAGAAATACCTGCTCAACCTCGACACCAACGATACCTACAACCGACTGAGGTTCAAGGCCTCGCAATGGCTGCACTCGAAAGGCTACCTCAACGATGACAGGCGAAAGGGAATACTGAGACTGAACAACGCGCTGAAGTCGGCACTGAGCCACCAGCAGAACATCTTCGAGGGAATGAACATACGGTACTTCGGACCCTTCGACGGACACGACATACGCGAAGTGGTGCGCGTGCTGCGACAACTCAAGGACATGAAAGGCCCCAAGTTGCTCCACCTGCACACCACCAAGGGCAAGGGCTACGAGCCTGCAGAGAAAAGCGCCACCATCTGGCACGCACCAGGAAAGTTTGATCCCGAGACGGGCGAGCGATTAGTGAGCGACACCAACAACCAGCCGCCCAAATATCAGGACGTCTTCGGAAACACCCTGCTCGAACTGGCACGGCAGAACCACGACATCGTGGGTGTAACGCCCGCCATGCCCACCGGATGCTCCATGAGCATCATGATGAAGCAGATGCCCGACAGAGTGTTCGACGTGGGCATAGCCGAAGGACACGCCGTCACCTTCTCGGCAGGAATGGCAAAGGACGGACTCATGCCGTTCTGCAACATATACAGCTCGTTCGCACAGCGAGCCTACGACAACATCATACACGACATGGCGCTGCTCAGTCTGCCCGTGGTGCTGTGTCTCGACAGGGCTGGACTCGTGGGCGAGGACGGACCCACACACCACGGGGCCTTCGACCTGGCGGCGCTGCGGCCTGTGCCCCACCTCACCATCGCATCGCCTATGAACGAGCACGAGTTGCGCAATCTGATGTACTCGGCCCAGTTGCCCCACCACGGTTGCTACGTGATACGCTACCCCAGAGGCAACGGTGTGCTCACCGACTGGCGAAACCCCATGCAGGAAATCGTGACCGGAACGGGCAGAAAACTGAAGGAAGGCACTGACGTGGCTGTGCTCACCCTCGGACCTATCGGAAACGATGCTGCCGAGGCCATAGCCGAAGTGGAGCAAGAGACGGAGGGACTGAGCGTGGCCCACTACGACATGCGATTCCTGAAACCGCTCGACGAGAAACTGCTCCACGAGATAGGTAGCAGATTCAACCGCATCGTAACCATCGAGGACGGCGTGCGCATGGGTGGCTTCGGCTCTGCCGTCCTGGAATGGATGAGCGACCACGACTATCATCCTCACGTCATCCGCATGGGACTGCCCGACGAGTTTGTGGAACACGGCACGATAGCACAGCTCAGAGAAATCGTACACATGGATAAGAAATCAATCAAAAAAGCTATTATAAAAGAATGAAAATCATCATTGCTGGCGCATACGCCATCGGAACGCATCTGGCGAGACTCCTGTCACGCAGCAACGAGGAGATAACACTCATCGACGAGAGCGAGGAGCGGCTGGCAAGCATCGGCTCCGACTGCGACCTGCTCACCATGGTGGGAAAGCCTACGAGCCTGAAGATTTTGCGAGATGCGGGAACGGCAGTCGCCGACCTCTTCATCGCTGTCACACCATTGGAGAGCACCAATATCACTGCCAGCATCCTGGCGAAAAACCTGGGAGCCAAGCGAACGGTGGCACGGGTGGACAACCCCGAATACATGGATCCGCAGGCACAGGAGTTTTTTCAGGGACTGGGCATCAGTAAGCTGATATATCCAGAGATGCTCGCCGCTGTCGACATCAACAACGGACTGAAGATGAGTTGGGTGAGACAGCGATGGGACGTGCACGACGGCGCCCTGGTAATGCTCGGCATCAAGTTGCGACAGACCTGCGAGATACTGAACCAGCCGCTCAAGGACATCAGCGGACCCAACGACCCCTACCACGTAGTGGCCATCAAGCGAGGCGACGAAACCATCATCCCCGGCGGTAACGACGAGCTGAAACTCTACGACCTGGCTTACTTCATGACCACTCGCAACTATATTCCCTACATCCGAAAGATAGTGGGCAAGGAGCACTATGTGGACGTGAAGAACGTGATGATTATGGGCGGAGGACGCACGGCCGTGAGAGCCGTGAAGAAAATGCCCGAATACATGGAGTGCAAAATCATCGAGAAGGACGAGGCACGGTGTGAGTACCTCAACGAAATACTAGACGAGAACAAGACACTCGTCATCCATGGCGACGGACGCGACATCCCGCTGCTCAACGAGGAGGGAATACGCAGCACGCAGGCTTTCGTGGCGCTGACGGGAAACGCAGAGACCAATATCCTGGCATGCCTCACAGCCAAGCGCATGGGAGTGAGAAAGACCGTGGCTGCCGTAGAGAACGTCGACTACGTGAGCATGGCTGAGAGCCTCGACATCGGAACCATCATCAACAAGAAGGTAATTGCCGCCAGCTACATCTATCAGATGATGCTCGACGCCGACGTGATGAACGTGAGATTTCTCATGAATGCCAACGCCGACGTGGCGGAGTTCATCGCCAAAGAAGGATCTAAGGTAACCAAGAAACCTGTCAAGGACCTGGGAATGCCCATCGGCGTGACCATCGGCGGACTGGTGCGTGGCGAGGAGGGAATGCTCGTTTCGGGCAACACGCAGATTGAAGCGGGCGACTCGGTCATGGTATTCTGCCACAACATCAATATGAAGAAGATAGAAAAATACTTTGTATGATGGGAGGTAATGGGAAACTGTAGCAATAAGGCTGTTGTCTCTTAACTTCCCGAACGACCGAAGGGAGAGATAACTTCCATTAACTTCTTAAAACTTCCCTCACTTGAGAAAACTTGAACAGAAAGAATGATCAACTGGAAACTGATATACAAGGTTTTGGGGCAGCTGCTCTTCATTGAGGCTTCGCTGCTGCTGCTCAGTCTGCTGGTAGCTGTCTACTATCAGCAGGACGACATCTTTGCCTTTATCGTGGCTACGCTGACCACTATTAGCGGAGGACTCATCCTGAAATGGCGAGGACACGGAGCCGACAACTCCATGTCGCGACGCAACGCCTATCTCGTTGTCTCGCTATCGTGGATTATCTTCAGCCTCTTCGGCACGCTGCCCTTCATGGTGAGCGGCTACATCAACCACTTCACCGATGCCTACTTCGAGACGATGTCGGGATTCACCACCACCGGAGCCACCATACTCGACGACGTGGAGTGCTTTCCGCACGGACTGCTGTTCTGGCGATCACTCACACAGTGGATAGGCGGACTGGGTATCGTGTTCTTCACCATCGCCCTGCTGCCATCGCTCGTCGGTGGACAGACCAAGGTGTTTGCCGCCGAAGCCACAGGCCCTATCAAGACCAAGTTGCATCCACGTCTCTCCACATCGGCAAAGTGGATTTGGAGCACCTATCTCGTGCTCACCATCGCCTGCATTCTGTCGTATTATGTGGCGGGAATGGGACTTTTCGACAGTTTCAACTATGCCATGACGACAACGGCAACGGGAGGCTTCTCCACCCACAACACCAGTACCGAGTTCTTCCATTCGCCATCGCTCGAATACATCTGTACGTTCTTCTGTTTCCTATCGGGTGTCAACTTCACACTGCTCTATGCCGCCGTCATCAAGTTTAAGATCAAGGAACTGTTCCGCAACTCCGAGTTCCGATTCTACATCTTCCTCGTCACGGTCTTCAGCGTCTTCATCATGATAGAACTCATGGTGATGCGCAACTACGACATGGAGCACGCCTTCCGCAGCGCCATCTTCCAGGTGGTTTCGTTTATCACGACCACTGGTCTCTTCAACGACGATGCCGCACTCTGGCCTCACGTCACATGGGTGGTGCTGTCGATGTGTATGTTTATAGGTGCCTGCTCGGGCAGTACGAGCGGTGGACTGAAATGCATCCGTGGCGTCATCCTGCTGCGCATGGTGAAGAATGAGTTCCGACAGATATTGCACCCCAACGCCGTGCTGCCGCTCAAGATCGACGGGGTGAACGTGCCCATGCAGAAACGTGTCACGCTGCTGGCATTCCTCACCATCTATCTCATCATCTGCGTCATCATCTCGTTTACGATGATAGCGATGGGAATCGACAACACCAATGCCATCACCATCACGCTGAGTTGCGTGGGAAACGTAGGACCAACCTTGGGAACTGAGATTGGACCCACCATGTCGTGGAGCGAACTGCCCGATCTGGCCAAGTGGTTCTGTTCGCTCATGATGCTCATCGGCCGTCTGGAAATCTTTACCGTACTCGTGATCTTCACACCTGCCTTCTGGAAGGAAAATTAGGGGGGCAATGGAGCCTTCCTGCTGATAAGGTGTTTCATGTTAAGGTGCTGATGTTTCGAATACAGTTCAAGTCGGGCTGATGTTTCGAATATGGTTCAAGTCGGGCTGATGTTTCGAATGCGGTTCAAGTCGGGCTGAAGGCCCAAAAGCTCTTAGCCCAGGGCAACGCCCTGGGTATAATGCCAGTCAACAAGGCGCCCTGTAAGGGCAAAAGCTTTGAATTTTGCCTGGAATTTTAAAGCTTTTGCCCTTACAGGGCGATAGGCTAACGCCCGTAACAACCCAGGGCGATGCCCTGGGCTATGAGCTTCTGCCCTTTCAGGGCGTGCTGCTTATTAGAGTTTCTGCCCTTTACCCTTCGAACAGCGAATTTCAATTCCATTCGGCCGGTGACCGTTGGTTCAGAGCGTGTGGAGCTTACTTGATAAACTTAAATTAATGAGTCCACTTTAAAAAGTAGCTTTTGGTTCTTTTCCCTACAAAATGCCATTTGATTATCAGATGGTTACATTTGAAGAAATTATCAAAAATGACTTTTTCAAGTGGGCTCAATTAATGGTAAAAAATAGAAAAATAAAATCAACATGACATAAAATAATAAGTGTACTCCGCTCGTTATTTGTATAGTAAATACTCAACTATAACAAGTGTGGAGCTAAAAAAAAGCAAAAGAGTAGAAAAACTTATTCTATCTGACTATAAATTACAAACACAATGAAACCATTAAAATTTGAACCCTTACTGAAGTCCACCATCTGGGGTGGCAACAAGATTATCAACTTCAAGCATCTCAACCTGCAGCAGGAGAAGGTGGGCGAGAGCTGGGAAATCTCTGGTGTGCCAGGCAACGAGAGCATCGTGGCTGACGGCGAGATGAAAGGCAAAAGCCTCAACGAAGTGGTCGCCGAACTGAAAGACAGCTTCTTAGGCAAGGAGAACTATCAGCGATTCGGCAATGAGTTTCCGCTGCTCATCAAGTTTATCGACGCCAACACAGACCTCTCCATTCAGGTGCACCCCAACGACGAGATAGCGCACAAGCAAGGCAAGGAGCGCGGAAAGACAGAGATGTGGTACGCCCTGCCATGCGAGCCCGACGCCAAGCTATACAACGGTCTGAAAATGAAGATCACACCCGAAGAGTACAAAAAGATGGTGGAGAACGACACCATCACCGACGCCCTGGCACAATACGAGGTGAAGGAGGACGACTGCTTCTTTATCCCTGCCGGAAGAATACACGCCATCGGAACGGGGTGCTTCGTGGCTGAGATACAGCAAACCAGCGACGTGACTTACCGCATCTACGACTTCAAGCGCAAGGACAAGGACGGCAACTACCGACAGCTGCACACCAAGGAAGCTGCCGAGTGCATCGACTACACCGTGCTGTCCAATTATCGACAGGAATACAAACCTGTGAAGAATCAGGGGGTCAGCATCGTGCGCTGCCCTTATTTTTGCACCGCTGTCTACGATCTCGACGAACCTATGACGCTCGATTACTCTGAGCTCGACAGTTTCGTGATTCTAATCGGCCTGAAGGGCCAAGCCACCGTCACCGACAACGAGGGCAACACCATCACCCTGAAGGGCGGCGAAAGCATCGTGGTTCCAGCCTCCACCCAGACGTTGAAGGTAGAGGGAACATTGAAGTTCCTCGAGACATACGTGTAGTTTTTAAAGGTAAAAAGGATTTCTAAAGGTAAAAAAGTAAAAAGGTAAAAAGAGCCTTCTTGCTGATAAAGTATTTACTTTTTTACCTTTAAAAATCCTTTTTACCCTTTTACTTTTTTACCCTTTTACCTTTCTACCCTTTTACCTTTTTACTTTTTTACCTTTAAAAATCCTTTTCCAAGTATCTTTCCACGTCCGCCAGGATCTTCTGGAATTCCGGAGAGAACTGATAGTAGGTATTTTTCTTCATCATCATCTTCACCTTGCCGAGGCTGTTCTCGTAGCAAGCTATTTCGGTGCGTGCCTGTTCGCTGTGAACAGCACGGTCGCGGATGTCGTTCTCCTGCTCATTGCGCAGAATGTCGCACACCGTCTGCACCACCGGACTCACTACCAGGTCGAAAAGATGATGACCCTGGATGTAAAGATAAGTATTGTTGTCGTTGATTCCCAAGTCGCGCAACATCCGCTCCGTCTCAGGCAAGGCATCCTTGAGTTTGGGGAAACGGCGCTCCAGCTGGAACATCTTCGCCCTCACCTTCTTGCTCAGATACTCTATCGCCCACTTCGGATTCTGAATGTGTACTGAGGGAAGCACCACCACCTTGTTGAACTCGCACATATCGAAGTGCATCGTCATCTTGCGGCGCTGCAGAAAGACAACATGCCATACAAAGAGAGGCCAGATGGTTTGGGAATAAGACTGCAGGAAGCGCTCAAAGTTGAAAATGCGATGGTCGTTGAGCGTCACCATCACACAGGTCTCGTGCAGTCCCTTGGCATAACACTGGAAGTTTTCTATCGCGTAGGCATAAGTATGAAAGATGTAGGGATTCTCCAACATCTGTCTCGACATCTCCGTAGCGCCTTGCAGAATATAGTCGTAGTCGGCATCCACACAGGCTATCATGTCTCTGCCCACGCCCTTGAGCATATTGGAGATGGCAGCCTTCTTTCCCCTGTCGAGATGCAGGTTGCGCGAAGGCAGCATGATATCGAAAGTTAGTTTGTCGTCCTCATAACGGCCAAGCACCGAGCGCCAGAAGAACACATCGTCGTAGCTCTCGACGTAGACTACTATTCTGCGCCGGGCATTCTTCGGAGTCATCTTGTTGATGGCCTCGAAGTATTGCGAATTGATATTATCGGTTAAACGTTTAGCCATAAGCAGAACAATTAAACACTAAACATTAAACACTAAAACATCACTTAATCGTTATGTCGTTCACCTCAGTCACACGGTCGGTCCAGCCGTCCATGACCACAGCAGGACTGTGGGTTGTCATGATAATCTGAATGTTGGGGTTCAACTTCAGCACCAAGGAGATAAGCTGCTTCTGCCATTCAAAGTGCAGACTGATCTCAGGCTCGTCCATGAAGAGCACATAGGACTGATTGTCTTCCACCAGCACAGTGAGCAGAATGGCAAGCATCTGCTTCTCGCCTGCCGACAGCTGATAAGGCTGCAGCACCTCGCCGATCTGGTTAAACTTGATCTCGTTGGCAGTGCGGATGATGGTCTTGCCCGTCTCGCGGAACAGGTCGTCCACGATGTCCTGAAACATCCTCTTGGGATCGGTGAGCGCCTGAGCCTTCTGGGCAGCATCGGGTTCGCCACTCTGCAGCACGGCAATGATACGGTTGCCGATGTTCACCTGATAGTCGAGATACTTGCGCTGCAACTGGAAGAGCTGCCAGTCGAGCTCGGTGACAAGCGTAAGATCCACCTTGCTGATCATCTCAGAGTTGAGCAGCGGACGGTCGGCCGAACGAATCACGTCAAACCGAATCCACTTAGCCTCCTCGGGCTCCACCTTCAGATGAACACCCTTGAGCAGATGGCTTGGAAACTCGCCCCCGGCACTCAGGCCTTTCACTACCTTGTTGAGAATGGTGCTCTTTCCCACTCCGTTCACACCGCTCAGGATATTCACCCTGCGGTCGAGGTTCCAAAGTATGTGCTTGGTACCACTCCATAGAGAGTCTATCTCTATCTGCTTGATATAATCGGCATATTTCTGCATAGGTTTATACTTTTATCTACTTTAACTCTAAATCTTAGGGCAAATATAATCATTTTAACCGAAATTTTGTACCTTTGCACCGATTTTTTATATTAAATAAGGTAAAATGGGTAACAACAAACCACTTTTAGCCCACTTGTGTCTCTTTGGATCGGGCGCATTCTGGGGACTGATGGCACCTGTAGGCAAGGATGCCATGACACACGGCATCGAGGGCATCGACATGGTATCATTCCGCGTTCTGGGCGGAGCCATCCTCTTCTGGCTCACTTCACTCTTCACCCGCAGGGAGCATATCCCTACAACCGACATCATCAAGTTGGCTGGAGCAGGACTCTTCGGACTGGTATTCAACCAGTGCTGCTACACCATCGGACTGAGCATCACCTCGCCCAGCAATTCGAGCATCATGACTACATCGATGCCTATCTTCGCCATGATTCTGTCGTTCCTCATCCTCCGCGAGCCCATCACCTGGAAGAAGGTGGCTGGCGTACTCTTAGGCTGCAGCGGTGCCGTGCTCATCATCATGACAAGTGCCACGGCGGGAAATGCCAAGGTGGGAAACATCTGGGGCGACTTACTCTGCATGGCCGCACAACTGTCGTTTGCGCTCTATCTGTCGCTCTTCAAGCCCTTGGTGGGAAAGTATTCGCTCTTCACCATCAACAAGTGGATGTTCACCTGGGCATCTGTCATGATTCTGCCTTTCTCCGCCTCTCATGTGGTTTCCATCCCATGGGCTGAGGTGCCAGTATCGGCATGGTGGGAAACGGGCTACGTCATCTTCTTCGGCACTTATCTGGGCTACATCCTGATGATGATAGGTCAGAAGACACTCCGACCCACAGTGGTTTCGGTATACAATTATGTGCAGCCCTTGGTCTCTGTTTCTGTCAGCGTGCTCGTAGGTCTGGCAGTCTTCAAAGGCACGCAGGCTCTTGCCGCCCTCCTCGTCTTCTCAGGTGTTTGGCTGGTTATCAAGAGCAAGTCGAAACACGACATCGACAAGCACGACCACAGCCTGGCCTACGAGAAAAGGCATGCGTAAACTGATTTTCATGTCGACTAAAACAGGAACTGTCCTCATCTGATTCTACTTTTCAGATGAGGACAGTTTTTTATTCCGCCAAATTAGGTAACAAAGAACAGTTCATTTTGCAGCGTTATTCATATATAGGATTTAGTTTTTAAAAGTAATTAGACTTATTCAGGTTCCAATAGATATTGCATAGATAGAAATTACAAGGCAGACTTTTAGGTTCGGTTTTTGAAAGTGAATCCTGCTGGCAGTGATGCCGGCAGGATTCTGCGTTATTATGCCCTAAAACAAACCGTTCCGTTTCATTAAATTCAACAATTCTTTATCAGAGATAGATTCCATTTCTGATTTATCATAAATGGTCAATAGTTCTATAAAACCATCCTCTTCATTCATGATTGCCACAAAGGAAATAACTCTAGCACCACCACTTTTTCCTTTACCTTTAGAAGCAATACTCATTCTTATTTTTCTTAACCCTTTACCCAAATCTACCCCTTGAAGAGGATTAGATTGAAGAGAATGCAAAAAATCTTCGTAATCTTGCTTAATAGACTTATAGCGCTTACTTAATTTCTTCAATCTACGGGCAAACTCAGGTGCAACCTCTATCCTATAACTCATTAAGCAAATCCTCCGCAGGAATAAAATCCATTTTTCCTTCTCGATGAAGCTTCAATTCCGTAAAGGCCTGATTGATACTAGCAAAGGCTTCTTCCTTAGCCTTTGCATTCTCCACGTCTCTTTTAGCTTGTGCCAATTTTTTAAGATAACGTGCAGCTTTTTCCAAATAGCTCTCGTCATTAGAAAGTACGCCCAAGCTATTATAAATATCAGTATTCAATTGCATTACATTCATTATCGAATCCTTTCTTTTAGCTAGTAATTATGCAAACGAACAATATGAAAGTCAGCTTTAAAATTGCCGAATGCAGTCTATTTGGTGCAAAGATAAACTAAAAGCATGAAACCCGCAAGAGATTTCGTACTTTTTATATGTTTTTATCGATACATTGCGTAGAATTCCTGCACCTTGTTATAGAGCATAGAAGCATAGAGAAGACCATCTTTCCATTCTTCAGGAATTGGGTTTATTCCAAATTTAGCACCCAGGATAGCTCCTGCTACTGCTGCATTGGTATCCGCATCTCCTCCTGATAAAACAATCTTCAGGATACCCTCTTTATACGAGGTTACATGCCAATAAGCCCATAGGGCTGCCCCTAAAGTTCTGAGCGTATATCCCATACTCTTTTCATCATCCATTCCTTAAACCTTCTGGCAATATCAAGAATATCTACCTTTTGACAAGCCACAAAAGAATCTAAGATGCATAGCATCATGTCGGTATCATCAGTCCAGTCGCCTCTTTGCCAACGACGACGATGATCATCCTGCACGATTTGTGAATAGTCCTCTATCCCATTAGGATAAAAACGATCCACCTCTTGCTTGGACATAAACTCCGTGCTCAGTCCCAAGGCATCTCCTACAGCTTGTCCGAAGATTGTGCCAAGGAATCGTTCATTTATAATTTCATTTTCCATATTTTTCTATTCATACAACCAATCGTCAATTCATCCATATCTAGCAATAGTGCTGTACCGATTACACACCTCCACTTTTTTAACGACAACACTTATTCCCTTTCATGCTCCTTCAGATACAAATTAAACACATTAAGAATCTGATGAAGATTATCATCAAGCACATTTATTATATACACAACGAGCCAGTTCTTCTGGCATTTCTATCCCTTTGGTTGCAACAGCCAAGGTCATAATCATATCATCCGTAAAAACGAGGTTCTTTATATATCGAAGTTCCCATGCTTTACCAGATGAAAATCATAAGAACCCATGGAGCAATCGCCAGCGATTGCTCCAATGATACCTGTCATAAGTACTATTTTAAAAGATAAATGCCCCATGAATATATTCTACTATATGGAAATATCGGATTATTAATGTTACAATAAATGCATAGAAACCAGCCAATGCATCGTCAAGCATACAGCCCCATCCACCATGAATATTCCGGTCTATCCATCTGCAACCAAGCGGCTTAGTTATATCAATTACTCTAAACAGTACAAAACCTATTGTCGCAAGGGATATTGAGACATAAGCTGAGCCATCTGCACAAACTGCAGCTAAAGCAGCAACCCACGTACCGAAGAACTCATCAATAACGACAGCCCTAGGGTCTTCACCCCAATATTTCTCCATCACATTATCTGTCCAGACGCCAATAAACAAAGAACCAACGATCAATAAAAATGTAGCCACCAGCAACCCTATAGGAGAAAGAACATAATAAAGACCTATCCAAATGAGCAAAGCCAGGAAAGCTCCTGCTGTACCAGGTGCTTTAGGTACAAAGCCAGCGCCTAATCCTGTGGAAATAATTACATGAAGCCAAGGCGCTTCACCTAACTGTTTATTATTGTTATTACTCATATTATTTTCCAAACAATGCCTTCAGAACCATCTTACCAATTTTTCTTTCCAATCCAGCCTTTGAGGTTGGAATACCTGTCTCACGAGCAAACTTTTGTTTTGCTTGCGTGATACCTAAAGCCCGATTTAAGGAGAATGACACTCCTGGTATTTTAAACTTAGACATATCTTTATAAATTTTAGAAATTGATAAAAAAGAGTTGCGCCTTCTATCTTAAAGAATAACGCAACTCCTTCTATTTTATTTTAGATTTTCTTTAGCAAACTTCAAATTTCACGAATCCAAAGCACAAGTGAAGAACCAACGATGATGATTACCCAATCCTCAAACTTCAAACCAGTAACATTGAAGACATACAGAAAAGGTATCCTTGCTGTCGTGATGAAGTAAAAGCATCCATCTGCCGCAAGATGGCACAACATACAAAAGAAAAACGGGAATAAGACAAAACTATTTCGTCAAAATGACTCCGATTTCAAATAAACATTGTATTTTTGTAAAACCGCAATGAAGCCTGTGTAGGGCTATGGTAGATTTCAACATGATTGATACTGTAAGCCGTGGTATCAAGAAAATGTTCAATGAGCAATGGCGCAGACATTTCCCTATGCCAGACTATGAGATTGACCAGATAAAGAAGAAAGTAGTTGTCCGCATTTACGGCAATGAAATCAACAAACGATACACTGATCTGTTGAAGACAAACGACACTCTTTCACTATGGGATTGCATCTCGCTTGACGCAGTACAAAAAGGCAGAACCATTCATGAGGATATTGCACAAGACTTGCTCAAACGTGGACTTATTGAAGGTGATGCTCCCCATTACAGTATTTCTCTTAGCATCGCCAAGAACACTCACCAACTACCTTCTTACACAAAAACAAAAGGATTGGATAAGGAGAAATTACGCCAGATGATACTGCAATTTTTACAAAATGCAGGTGACGCTGGTGCCAAGCGAGATAGCATATACGAATATCTGAAGGATGTGCTTCCTGCCAACAAGACGGAAGAACAAAAACTTCGCTATGTAGGCAGACTATTGGTAGAATTAAATGAAGAAAAACAGATAGACAGAATAGGGCTGAGGTGGATATTGAATGACTACAATCGGTCGGTTTAATCATAATCCGACCGAAAAGCCCAAAATCCGACCGAAAATCCGACCGTTTGACGATGTTCCGACCGAAAATCCAACCGATATTTTCTCTGGTGCTTCTTCGTGATTAATTACCATTGAGCCAAGCAGAATCTCTATACTCAATTGTCCTGGACCAGACAGAAGCATCTCCAAGGAGGATATAGAAAAGGGCGACATGCTAAAAAGCCGTCGCTATCGCAACCGTCGTTTGGGTGATTTCTTAAAAGAGCTTGACCTTACAGAGAATCATTTTGAATCCGTCAAAAAAATGACGAGATTTATAGCGAAATCAACTGATTATAGCGAATTGCATCAAAACAACAACCGATGTCGAAATTTAGATGTATACAACTTAGGAACATAAAACAATTTCCAGTAGATGGACGACTTAATTAATTATGGTTCGTGTCCACACGTACGTATAATTTATTTTTTATAAAAATGTATCAAAGTATCATTTTTGATGTTCTGCACCGTTATATCTAATTGATATATTAGCAGTTGCCGGCAATGAGACTTTTCGTGAAATATGCCGAGAAGTATCATAGAAGTATCATAAAAGTATCATAAAAGTCGCATTTTTGGCGAAAAAATATCATTTTCGATGCAACATTTTGCCATTTTCCACGTTATTAAGATAATCAATTATTAACTTAATACCCAATAACACATGGACGAAAAAGAACTGCTGAGAAAAGCTTTTGAGTCTGGCGAGGTGCCAGGCATCATCACCTACTGCTTCACCGAACTTTGTCCGATGAAAAACAACTGTATCCACTATCTCGCTTCGCTCTACAAGAACGACGACATCAAACGGGGCCATGCCATCTTCCCCAATGCCTTGAAAAACGGAAAATGCGAGTTCTTCGCCCCACTGCGTATCGTGAAAATGGCCTGGGGATTCGACAAGCTCTTTGCCGAGGTGAAGGTGAAGGACGCTCCCCTGCTCCGCTCCGAGATGAGAAGCTACCTCGGCAGCAAGGGACAGTACTACCGATATAAACTGGGACAACAGAAACTCGTGCCTGAACAGCAGGAACACATCAAGCAACTCTTCGCTCGCTTCGGTTACAAGGATGTGGATTTCGAGTACTTCGCCGAGGAAATCGACTTCACGAGTATATGATGAAGAATCCTGCCACCTATGGTTTCTCCGTACCCACCACATGTTCCCTTACGGACCGACGGATGGGCATCAGCTGAACAAGCCTTGGGCATCGAATGAACAAGCCTTGGGCATCGAATGAACAAGCCTCGGGCATACACTGCCAACACAGTGGGCAACAAGTGCCCAAACTGGGAGCCTACTTTTGGGCACTATACTTTCATTTTCCAACAAGCTTTCAAAAAAAACATCATGAAAATTACAATCGTACACAACGACAATAAGAAGCAACTCCTCGTCAGCACAAAGACGATGGAGAAACTGCTGGAGCGCATCGCTAAGGACGACAGCAAGCAGAGCGTAACCCGATTCAGAGACTACGCCGCCTACATCGACGAAGACTACCGTTTCTACAAGGACATGCCTACATGGATGCACATCTATCCTGCCGCCGAGTTTGCGAAGGACGAGAACAGTAACCTGAAGATGAAGGTTTGTAATGGCATCCTGCTCCTCAAGTTCAACAACATCACCGACCCCGACGGCACGGAAGGCGTGAAGCGTTCGGTCGCCATCCTGCCCTCCACCTTTGCCGCACTGGAAAGTGCCGACGGAAAGAGCGTCATCGTGCTGGTAAAATTCACCAACCAGAACGACAAACTGCCTACTTCCGAGCCTGAGGCAGAGCAGCTCTATCGCATCGCCTACCAACAGATCCACCCCATCTACCAAGCCGTGGTCAAGGCATCGCTCACCATCGGCGCCCAGGTTGCTTCCGTCGAGGCTTCCTCTGCCATGTCGAACGAGCCTTCGCTGCACAACAGTTTCATGATGACGCTGGATGCCCACCCTTATTACAATGCCAAGGCGGTGGCGATGAGGATAGACTGTCATTACCGCACGGAAGACACCGACCAGCAAGCCGATTCCGAAGCGAAAGGAAAGGCAAGAAACGAGGACATGGACTGCAAGGACGAGAAAAACGACATAGCAAGCATGATGCTGCTGTTGAGAAACCAATACAATTTCAGATACAACTCGGTAATGAAATACGTGGAATACCAGCCGAAGGAGAAAGGATGGTACGGATACCGACCCGTGGAGCCGAGGGTGATGAAAAGAATGACGCTCGAAGTACAGTTGGCTGGACTAAGGGTGAGCATCAAGGACGTGAGGAATTTTCTGGAGTCGGACTACATCAAGAATTACAATCCGATAGAAGAGTATCTCTATCTGTGCCACAACAAGTGGGACGGTAAGGACCACATCCGTGCCTTGGCCCGCACCGTGCCCACCAACAATCCATACTGGGCAGACTGGTTTTACACGTGGTTTCTCGGCATGGTGGACCAATGGCGTGGATACACGCATCGCCAGTACGGCAACTCGGTGGCTCCGCTCCTCATCTCCAAACAGGGCTTCAACAAGAGCACATTCTGCCGCCGCCTCTTGCCGCCCGAACTGCAATGGGGTTACAGCGATAACCTGATTCTCTCGGAGAAACGACAGGTGTACCAGGCGATGGCACAGTTCATGCTCATCAATCTTGACGAGTTCAACCAGATTTCACCACAGGTGCAACAGGGTTTTCTGAAGAATCTTATCCAGTTACCTACGCTGAAATACAAGCCGCCGTACGGAAGTCACGTTATGGAGTTTCCACGCCTCGCCTCCTTCATCGCCACGAGCAACATGAACGACATCCTCACCGACCCATCCGGCAACCGCCGTTTCATCGGCATCGAGTTGACGGGCCCCATCGACGTGAGTGTCCGCCCCAACCACCAGCAGCTTTTCGCCCAGGCGCTTGTGGCGTTGGGCAATGACGAGAAGTGTTATTTCGACGCCGAGCAGGTGAAGCTCATCATGCAGAGCAACTGCCAGTTTGAGGTGGTTCAGCCGATAGACCAGTATTTCCGTCTCTACTTCGAACCTGCCGACGACGAGAAGGAAGGTGAGTACATGACGGCCGCCGAGATTTTCGACTTTCTGAAAAAGCAGATTGGTTCGTCGCTGAAAGTAAACAGCTTGATGGGATTCGGACGAAAATTGGCTAACATGACACAACTGAACCACAAGCGTTTCGCCGATGGAATGAAGTATCTGGTAAAGAAAAGATAAAGCAGCCTAAAATGAGACTTCCATGATACTTTTATGAGACTTTTCGGAACAAAATCCGAAAAGTCTCATTTATTATATATATCTATCTATCAATGTATTACAAAAAGTTACAAAGTCAAGAATGATACTTTGACACTTTTCTTTCAAAAAAACATTTACGGGCAAGAGATCAGCATCCTAAGTAAACCATAAGTCCACCCAGTACGATATACAACACGGCGTATGGGATGGCGGAACGGAGGATCTCGCCGTCCTTACCCTCCATGTCGCATGAGGCAGTGGCGATGGCGATGCTCTGCGGACTGATCATCTTTCCACCCGTGGCACCTGTGGTATTGGCGGCAACAAGCCAGTTGCTTTGACTTCCCTCCATCCCGAAGAAAGTATCAGTGCCCGTCATGCCGAGCTGGTTGGCAACATGAGCCTGGAGCTTGGCGAAGAGAATATTGGATGAAGTATCAGAACCCGTTACGAAGGTACCGATGGCACCAATCATCGGAGCTACCAATGGATAGAAATCACCCGTCACAGCCACCAAGCCCGAGGCGATGGAAGTTATCATACCCGAATAGTTCATCACACTCGCCAAGGCTATCAGCGAACAGATGGTCACCACTGTCTTGCGCAAGTTCACCGTGGTTCGAGCCAAGATGACCATCAGGCGCTTGACGCTCAACCCCTGTACCAATCCACCGATCGTAGCACCCAGGAAGAGCATCAACCCTGCATTCGAAATCCAACCGAATTTAAAGGTACTGCCCAGCACCGGCAGATGAACAGCACTCACCAAATGCGTCTTCAGGAAGGCGTTGACTGGAGGACAGAGCGCACCCGACACCAAGATAAACACCAATATAAAGAGGTAAACGCTCCACGCCTTGAAGCTCTCGACGAAAGTGAAGGTCTCCTGTTTCTGCACCTTGCTCTTTCTCGCAAACACCTTGGCATAAACGATGATGGCAACGATGGCGGCGATAGAGCCAATGATGGCAGGAGTCTCCGAACCGAGATAATAGCCGCAGACGAACTGCACCGCCACGGAAATCATTCCCACCCAAAGGGATATGACAAGGTTTTTGACGAGATGATGCCTGTCGGTAAGGGTAAGGATGATGAAAGGCAGGATGATGAAGAGCGGAGACAACTGTATGATGGCGAACGCCGATGTCTCGCAAATCTGCGCCACCGATGCCGAGCCGCTATCCGACACCTCATTGCAGAGCGTGGTGACAGGCACACCGACGGCACCAAATCCCGTTGCCACCGTGTTGCCGACCAAGGACACCAGAGCCGAGAACATGGGTTTGAATCCCAGTCCGATGAGGATGGCGGCAGGAATCGCCACAGCCGTTCCGAAGCCCGCCATGCCTTCGAGCAATCCGCCGAATCCCCAGACGAGCAGCAGCACGAGCAATCCCTTGTCGTCGGTAATCGAAGTGAATTGTTTCTTGATAACCTCAATCTGCTTGCTTTCCACCAATATATTATAGCTATAGATAGCCATCAGGATGATGATGAGGATCGGGAACACCGCCTTCAGCAGACCTTCCACCACAGCCCATCCCGTCAGGGCGAGGATGCTGTCCCCCGCATGTTCCGGGGCTATCATCCCCAGTGGAGAGGCGGCGAAAAGAGCCAGCAATACAGTTACTACGAGTGTCAGCAAGGCGCTCTTATGTCCTGCCATCTTGAAGCCGAGCATCAAGACGAAGAGCAACACAATGGGTACAATAGAAATAATAGATGCCATAAGTTATTCAGATTTTATGTTTTTGCGTGCAAATATAACAATTTTCTTTGAGAATAGTATATATTCTTCTTAGAGAAATAAGTATTTTACTCCTAGTTTTCCATAATGTGTGTTTCCTCCTGCTGTCGATAGTTGAGAATGGCTGCACGTATGCCGATATCTGCGAAGTAGTTCCACGTCCTGCAATAAGTTCATCCAAGTATTTCTTACGTTCAAATATCATATTAGAGTGCTTTTTTGATATTAGTATCACATAGCCGGTGAAGCACGTCGGCAAGCCTATCGCAGTGCAGACCATCTATTGGTGGTTCGCAACTGGCTTATCGGTTGGCGTATTGTGACACAGGAACAAAATGGAGAGGAACGTGCGAAATATGGCAAACATGTCTTAAAATTGGCCTCCCAAACCCTTACAGAAGAATACGGCAGGGGATTCGGACTGACAAGCATAAAGAACATGCGCTCTTTTTACCTGATGTTCAGTA
>OMEA01000154.1_pt1 | contig 35427 bp, 29 predicted proteins | sample 1645321 | NCBI WGS metagenome assembly OMEA01 (sample SAMEA103958151, study PRJEB25191) | human gut metagenome
AAGAAAAGCCGCCAAGCTCTCACCTGGCGGCTTTTCCTTATGATAGGAGGATCAAAAATGATCTTAGACGATCAGTTCAGGACGGTCTGCTCGGTCTCGACGTCGAAGAGATGGACCTTGTGGGGATCGAAGGCGACGCGGACCTTGTCTCCGTTGCGTGCCTTGGAGGTGGGAGCGACGCGGGCGGTCATCTTGTTGCCCTTGTACTCGAGGTACAGGTAGATCTCAGCGCCCATCATCTCAGAGACATCGACCTGAGTATCCAGCTGGCAGTCGGTATGCTTTGCCATAAACTCGGGCTCGTCGTCGATATCCTCGGGACGAATGCCCATCTTGATCTTCTTGCCGACGTAGGAATCCAGCTTGCCGTCCGCGGTCTTCTCCTTGGGCAGGGGGATCACGTCGCCGCCCAGGTCAATCCCGTACAGATCGCCCTTCTTGATGAGGGTGCCGTCCAGGAAGTTCATCTGGGGGCTGCCGATGAAGCCTGCAACGAACATGTTGCAAGGCATATCGTACAGGTTCTGCGGGGTATCGACCTGCTGGATCATGCCGTCCTTCATAACAACGATACGATCGCCCATGGTCATAGCTTCGGTCTGGTCGTGGGTAACATAGATGAAGGTGGTAGCCAGCTTCTTGTGCAGCTTGATGATCTCGGTACGCATGCTGGTACGCAGCTTAGCATCCAGGTTGGACAGAGGCTCATCGAGCAGGAAGACGGCCGGGTTACGAACCATGGCACGGCCCAGCGCAACACGCTGACGCTGACCACCGGACAGAGCCTTCGGCTTACGATCAAGCAGCTGAGTCAGATCCAGGATCTTTGCAGCTTCTTTTACCATCTTGTCGATTTCGTCCTTCGGAACTTTTCTTAATTTCAGACCGAATGCCATGTTATCATATACGGTCATATGAGGATACAGAGCGTAGTTCTGGAATACCATCGCGATATCTCTGTCCTTAGGCTCTACATCGTTAACCACTCTGTCACCGATCTTCAGTTCACCGGAAGAGATATCTTCCAGACCAGCGATCATACGAAGGGTAGTGGACTTACCACAACCTGAAGGGCCTACGAAAATGATAAACTCTTTATCTGCGATCTCGAGGTTGAAGTTTTTAACAGCCTCAAAACCATTGGGGTACACTTTGCAAATGTTCTTTAAAGATAAGCTTGCCATTATTTTGCCTCCCTGAAAATTTAATCTCGAGCTTTCTCGATTGAATCTAGATCTAGTATACCGAAAATGCCCGATTTTGGCTATACCAGTATTCCACAAACTTTTTGGAGATGCTTGTGGAATCTGCCAAAAAAGATTTTAACTCCAAAAGTTCATCAGCGTTTTGAACAAAACGTATCGTTTCTATCTATGCACTTTGCCAAAGCACTGTCTGGTTAAATCTGATTTTCGGTTTCAACAGCATCTGTTTCTGTCTTGTTTTCTGCGGATTCTGCTGTTTTTGCCGCTGCTTCCGCTTCCAGTGCCGCCTGCTTTGCCTGTTCTTCCTCTACGATAAAGGACAGGGGAGCCAGGTTCTCGCCATCCTGTACCTGTTCTTCCGGCTCAAAGCGTTTGAAGATCCCGACATACAGCAGACTGCTGAAATATGCGACTGCAGGGACTCCAAGAAGGAACAGAAACGGCAGAGCCTGGATCGTTACCAGTAATAAAGCAACCGGAATCAGATGGATGATCACGATCAGGACGCTCTTAGGCAGGTTCATAAAGCTGATCAGGAACGCGTTCCGGAAGGTATTTTTTACAGTGTTGTCAAATCTGGACAAAACCGGGAAAATATAAAGGCCGGTCAGCAGCAGGAGGAAGGATACGATAAACAGCACCGTTTTCATGATCTTTGCACTGCTTCCTGTCATCATCACCAGCGTGACTCTCCAGTCCACTGCGATAATCGCAATCACAACGAGCATAATCAGCCAGATGATCGTCGCCTGCTTAAAATTCTCTTTAAAGGACTTAAAATATCCTTTTATGATATACGGGTCATCCCCTCTCGCCATTTTGATCGTCACATAATACAGTGCCGTAATCGCCGCCCCTGCCGTAAAAATCGGAATACAGCAGATGATTGTCAGCACGTTCAGGATCATCAGGTTGGCAACCTTACTCAAAAAGACCATGACCGGGCTGTCCAGGTTAAAAAGCTTCATTCATACATTCCTCTCTTCTCTTGTTGTCAAAATTTATCAAAAACCGTTCGTGCGGTTTTAGATCATTTTTTAGCTGTCTATATCAGGAAAATCTGGCGTCAGTTTTTCCCTTTCTGGAAAACATGGTTCAGGAAATCGATCACGCTCTGCTTCAGGTCCTGCCAGAAATGCTGTGCTGTGTTAGCTGCAATCGCTTTGGCAGTCTCCATCACAGTCTCTTTTGCAGGTTCGATCAGCTGTTCCTGAATCGTCTCGCCGAGAGGACCTGCAAGCTGCTCCTGCAGCGCATCCGAAAGGTTTTCTACCAGCGTATCACCGTAGCTTTCATACATTTTCTGTGCAAGCGCAATGACCGTCTCATGGTTTAAGCCGATCCCGTTTAACTGCTGGAGCGCGGAAGCAAGCGTCGTTCTCGTGCTCTCGTCAAGGGAAACGCCGAACTCTTTTTCTCCCTCGCTGATCGCAGCTTTGATATCCTCTGCGTTATCCAGCTCGCCTGCGTCCCACTTTTCTTTTACAAAATCCAGCAGCTTTGCAAAATCCTCATCGCTGATGGATTTGGCGGGCTCTGTCTCTGTCTGCGGCTGTTCCTGCATCTGCGCACTCTCCGCCGTCTGTCCCGGCGCTGCACAGACCGGTACAGCGATGCTGGATACTGCAATCGCCGTCGATAACATCATTGCTGCAATCCCTGTTTTCTTCATATTCTCCTCGCATTCTGCCGCTTAAGCGACAAATGAAACCTAAAACTGCATTTTCTAAAAACTCTGTCCAGCCACCCGGGCTGTATTTAAAATCCATTTTAAAAGGTCTGCATCCACCTCTTCCCGGCCGATTTCATTGACCAGCTCGTGACGCATACTAGGATATAATTTGCATTCTACCTGTGTCATCCCGCTGTTTTGAAAGCTTTCTACAACCTCCAGAACCGCTTTGCCATAGCTGCCGACCGGATCCTCCTGTCCTGCGACAAACAGAACCGGAAGCTCTTTGGGAATTTTATGAATGCTTTCCGGGTCGTGAAGCCTGCCGATCAGTTCAAACAGCGTCTCAAACCCGTTGACTGTAAAGACGAAGCCGCACTGCGGATCGTCCAGGTATTTTTGAACCTCTTTTTTGTCCCGGGACAGCCAATCCATGCTTCCAACGCCGTCTGTAATCTTTTTCTGATAGCTTCCAAATGCCATTTTGTCCAACAGACGGCTCACATGCGTATCCCCTAAAAAAGCCTTCTGAAGCTTCGTCACTGCTTTGGCTGCATTTAAAACCGCCTTCGGCTGCATACCGGTTCCCATCACGATCGCTCCGTCAATTCCGCTGCCGTAACGGCTCAGGTAATTGCGGAGGATGAAAGACCCCATGCTATGTCCCAATAACAGATACGGAACACCGGGGTACTGCTCCTGCACCATTTTTTTGAGACGATGAACATCCCGAACTACCACCGTCGCCGGATCATGCGCGCAGAAATAGCCGTAGATCCCGTTTTCCCCGACGCTCTTTCCGTGTCCCAGATGATCCTCCCCGGTCACCAGAATCCCCTGCCTGGTCAGTACGGAGGCCAGACGCTCATATCGTTCGATATATTCCGCCATACCGTGCACGATCTGCAGGATACAGACCGGTTTACCCTCCGGTATCCATTTTACTGCATGAATCTTCGTTTTACCATCTCTTGACAGGAAAAAAATTTCTTCTTTTTTCATATCCCGTTCCCCCGTTTCGTTTTCCCCTCTTTTTCCGGAAACAGTCGCATGCCTCCGTTTACAGACAGAGCCGCAGCAAGAAAAATCCTGCTGCTTTTTCACAGCAAATTCTCTTCTGCGGCCCTCACATTTTTATATTAACATTATATAAAGTTCCGGTCAACTCTAACCGTCAGCAGATCTCTGCTCCGGCAGGCATATTTTTCTCCGGTGTTACCAGCGCAAGATTGCCTTCGGCATCCTCTGCACACAGCAGCATGCCTTCCGACAGAACACCGGCGAGCTTTGCAGGCTTTAAGTTCACTAAAACCATAACCTTTTTGCCTACCATCTCTTCCGCTGTGTAATGTGCGCGGATTCCGGAAACGATCTGTTTTACTTCTTTCCCGATTTTTACCTGGGAGCAGAGAAGCTTTTTGGACTTCGGAACCGGTTCGCATTTGATGATTTCGCCAACCGCGAACTGCATCTTTTCGAAATCTTCAAAGGTGATCTCCGGCTTTTTCGTCAGCTCCATCACGTCCTCTTCTTTTTCTTCCTCAGCCTCTTCCGCCAGCGCCTTACGTGCCTCAAACATCGCTGCTGCCTTTTCCAGAACTTCCTTTACATCCAGTCTTGCGAACAGGATTTCCGGTTTCTCTGTAACTTTGCTGCCGGATATATAGCCGCCGAAGGTCGTGCATTCTTCGAAGCTGCGCAGGGAAGTATTGAGCTGGGCTGCGATCTTTTCCGCAGTACCCGGCATATAAGGCTCCAGCAGGGACGCACCGATTACAATGCTCTCTGTCAGGTTATACAATACGGTAGCAAGACGGTCTGCTTTTGCAGGGTCTTTTGCCAGCACCCACGGCTCTGTCTCGTCGATATATTTGTTGCAGCGCTTGAACAGGGTGAAAATATCGGTGATCGCATCTGCGACTCTCCAGCCTTCCATCTTTGCCGCAACCTTATCGTAGGTTCCGGTTACAACTGCTTTCAGATCCTCATCAACCGCCTCTGCTGCGCCCTTATCCGCTACAACGCCGCCGAAATACTTGTTGCTCATGGAAATCGTACGATTTACCAGGTTGCCCAGCGTATTGGCGAGATCGGAATTTAACCGTTCCACCATCAGCTCCCAGCTGATTACGCCGTCGTTTTCAAACGGCATCTCATGCAGTACGAAATAGCGGACTGCGTCAACGCCGAAGAAATCTACCAGATCATCCGCATACAGCACGTTTCCTTTGGATTTGCTCATCTTGCCATCGCCCTGCAGCAGCCAGGGATGACCGAATACCTGCTTGGGCAGGGGCTCATTCAATGCCATCAGGAAAATCGGCCAGTAAATTGTATGGAAGCGGATGATATCTTTTCCGATCAGATGCAGATCAGCCGGCCAAAGCTTTTTATACTGCTCGCTGCTGTTGCCTTCCGCATCGTAACCGATACCGGTAATATAGTTGGTCAGCGCATCCAGCCATACATAAACAACGTGTTTCTCATCGAAATCAACCGGGATACCCCATTTGAAAGAGGTTCTGGAAACGCACAGATCCTGCAGTCCGGGAAGCAGGAAATTGTTCATCATCTCGTTTTTGCGGGATACCGGCTGGATAAATTCCGGATGGCTGTTGATATGGTCGATCAGGCGCTGCGCATATTTGCTCATTCTGAAGAAATATGCTTCTTCCTTTGCAGGTTTCACTTCTCTGCCGCAGTCCGGACATTTTCCGTCCTTTAACTGGGACTGTGTCCAGAAGGATTCACATGGTGTACAATACATTCCTTCATAAGAGCCTTTGTAAATATCGCCCTGATCATACAGGCGCTTGAAAATTTTCTGTACCTGTTTTTCGTGATCCGGTTCTGTCGTACGGATGAACTTGTCATAAGAAGTACCCATCAGATCCCAGATTCTCTTGATTTCTGCAGAAGCCTTATCTACGTATTCCTGAGGTGTTACGCCCGCTTCCGCTGCCTTTAATTCAATTTTCTGTCCATGCTCGTCTGTTCCGGTCTGGAAAAAGACATCATATCCGTCTTTTCTCTTAAACCGCGCGATGCTGTCTGCCAGAACTGCTTCATAGGTATTGCCGATATGCGGTTTGCCCGATGCATACGCAATGGCAGTTGTCATGTAAAATTTTCCTTTACTCATACTTCCTCCTTAATGTCGCAACAATAGAATGCACGCTCTGCGAGCATTCTATTGTCATGAATAAAAAATCGCCTCCTCATTGCAGCTAAAAAGCCACAACAAGAAGGCGAATCGTTCGCGGTACCACTTCTGTTCATATACTTCTCACAAAGTATATCTTATCGGGTGCTGCGCCGTTTGGTGCAAGACCCTTCCGCTATAACAGGCGGACCTGTCGCAGCCTTACCTCTCCGGTTCGGTGCGCCGCTCTGGAGCCATGTTCCATCCGCTTCTTCCCGACTTCTCTCAGCTTCCTGCCGCCTGTATCGGGCTGCATTCAAAAGTCCTCTCTGTAAAGCTTCCCCGGATGTACTCTCTCCGTCTTTGCATTCTCTTTTTCAATATCCGGCTGCCGCCACATCTGACCGCAGCTTCATACGTTTACAGTAGCACAAAAGATCTGGCCTGTCAACGGCTGGCTCACAGCTTTAACCCTTTCAGCAGGTCGCCCAGCGAGGTTCCGACCGCCTCATTCGAGCTGTACTCTTCCGCCTGTTTTTCTTCCAGTTCGTCCGGCTCTGCGCTCTCGGCTGCTGCCTTAATGCTCAGGCTGATCCGGTTGTCCTTCGTATTTAAAACAACTGCCCGCACGGTATCCCCGACTGTCAGCACCTCTGAAGGCTTTTTCAGACGCTTCTGGCTGATCTGGGAAATGTGTACCAAACCACTTAATCCATCGCCAAGATCCACAAATGCACCGTATGGCATCAGGCTTTCCACGCGTCCCTCTACAACTGTACCAGGCACAATCATGGAGATTTTATGGTTCAGGCGCTCCGCTTCCTTTTCTTTCAGGACGTCCTTTGCGGACAGCACAAGCTTCTGGCGGTCTGAATCCACCGTAATCACGCGCACTTCCAGCGTTTTCCCGACAAACTCCGTCGTATCCTCCACATAATCCAGTGCCAGCTGGGACGCCGGGATAAATCCGCGGATTCCTTCCACATAAGCAGTCACGCCCTGATTGACGCTTTCGCTTACCTTTATCTTGAGAATCGTCTTTTCTTCCTGATACTGTTTGAGTCTGTCCCAGCCGAGCGTCTCTGCTGCTTCTACGCAGGACATCTGGATATTGCCGGCTCCATCGTCTCTTTTGACAACAGTTCCTTCCAGCGTATCTCCGACATGGATATCCGCCAGCACGGAAAACGACGGATCCTTGCTCAAATCCTCTGTTTTAATAACCGCAGGCGCATAGTAACCGAGATCCAGCGTTACGCCGGTTTCCCGCACGTCGATAACGGTTCCGGAAATCACATCACCCTCCCGGATTGTACGGAAAGAAGCTTCCAGCTCCCTTGCATAATCCGCCATCGTCTCTGTCGTTGTGCTGTTTTCTGCATCCGCAATTCCCTTTTTTTCTTCTGACATCGTTCTCCTCCTTACCGGGCAGACAATTCCATGCCGCCTCGTTCCTTTTCTGAATTTTAGCACGTTTTTTATAGAAATTCCATCCCGGCTTCCGCGATTTTGCAGCGAATGTACCTACAGGGTTACTGTTCACACGCGCCATTTGTAAAATCCCATCTTCGATGCTTTCCTGCGAATCATTTGACAAGACCACTGTATCGCGTTAAACTGATATCGCATTTTATCCTACTAACTTAGGAGGTTACTATTTTTATGAAACGAAAAGCGCTATGGGCTGCTGTTCCCTACACAGTCCCCGTCATGCTCGGTTATCTTTTTCTCGGCGCAGCGTTCGGCGTCCTGATCGCCGAAAACGGTTTTTCCGTCCTCTGGGCGTTTCTCATGAGTACGTTTATCTACGCCGGTTCGATGCAGTTTGCCGCCATCAGCCTGATGACCTCTGCATTTTCTCCGGTTTCCGCTTTTTTGCTGACGCTCATGGTAAATGCAAGGCATCTGTTCTACGGTCTTTCCATGTTAAAACCGTTTGAACGCATGGGAAAACGCAAGCCCTATATGATTTTTTCCCTGACAGATGAAACCTACTCTCTTCTCTGCGGAGTCAGCGCCCCGGAAGGAATTGATCCGGACTGGTTTCTGTTCTTTATCTCGCTGCTCGATCAACTCTACTGGATCATCGGATCCTGTATCGGCGCTGCTGCCGGCAGCTTCCTGCCTTTTGATTCCACAGGCATTGACTTTGCCATGACAGCACTGTTTCTGGTAATTTTTGTCGAACAATGGGAAAAAGCAAACTCCAGGCTTCCCGCCCTGCTCGGTCTTGGCATCACGCTGGTCAGTCTGATCGTCGTTGGCCCTGACCGTTTCCTGCTCTTTTCCATGGCTGGCATTTTAGCCGCACTTTTGTTATTTCGAAAGGAGATTTCCAAATGACCATACAGACTCCCCTGCAGCTTGTGATCACAATCGGCATTATCGCGCTCGGCACTTTTCTGATCCGCGCCCTTCCGTTTTTCCTGTTTCCCGCCGGAAAAGAAACGCCGCGCGTTGTTGCCTACCTCGGCGCAGCGCTCCCGAGCGCTTCGATCGCAATGCTCGTCGTTTACTGTTTTAAAAATGTCTCTGTATTTTCCGGTTCTCATGGACTGCCGGAGCTCATCAGTGCCGTGTTCGTCATTGTCGTCCACAAATGGAGGCACAACCTGCTGCTCTCCATCGTCGGCGGCACGGTTTTATACATGCTGCTCGTGCAGCTCGTTTTTCCGGTACTCGCGTAAGTTCTGTAAAAAAGAATGTGCCTTGGCACATTCTGCCAGCGCAGCGGCTTCTTTCTTTTTAAAAATTGTATTCTCTTCTGCCGGCGTAGGTCTGCCATTTTTCAGGCGTTTTTGTCTCCATCCAGTCCAGCGGCACTGCTGCCGGGTGCGGCTGTGATGCCTTCCGGTATGCTTCTTTTAACTCTTCCTTCTGACTCTCGTTCAGAAATCCCGGTTTTACCGATACAAAAAACGGCGTCCCGCTTTCTGCAAGCACTTCCATCCACTGTCGGTTCTTGTTCCAGTCAATATGCTCTGTGATTCCGACACAGTCTGCATCCGCTCCGTAAAACGTCCCCTGCTGCAGCATCCGGAATGCCAGCGTGTTGATGCCCATTTTCCGGGTCCTTTCCCATTCTACACCGCTTGTATCGTCTCCAGTACGGTTGCCCTGCATCAGCCCTGCGCCCAGATGTCCGATACAGTTGCAGCCAAGAATCAGGACGTCCTGACGATCCTCGCGTTTTGCAGCTTCATGAACGACCTCATAAAAACGAACGATCAGCTCTGCCGTGGTTTTCGTATGGTCATGGAAGCGCCAGCTGCCATTCGTCAGCCTGGTCCCCATCTCAAATCCCCAGCAGCCAAAGATATCATAGGTCGAAAAATCGTGTTTGATCAGCTCATATCCCCAGTCTCCAAGCTGTCTGATATCCTGTGCGATATGTTCCAGAACCTCCGGCACAGAAATATCGAACACCTCTGCATTGCGCTCCAGTCTCCACTCAGCCGGAATATCCGCAGAATGATCGTACAGCGGTCTGAACCAGATACCGGGGCGCACATTTTTTGCCCTCATCTGCGCAGCGAGCTCTCCCATGTCCCCGTAATCCGCATTGCCAACCCGCCAGGGACCTCCGTTATAAGAATCGCTGTGATCGATCTGCCAGCCGTCATCCATCACCATAAACGGGCGGTTTTCGATGCCCTCCGTCATCTCCGCAAGATATGCGCTGTCTTCGAGAATTTCCTTTGCAGAGCTTTTTCCATAGGCATAGTACCAGTTGTTCCCGCCGTAAATCACGGTGTCTCTACAGTCTGGATCGTCGCACATCTCGCTGCAAAACGCCCTGCAGGCTTCAAATACTTCTACCGGCGTATCGGCTTCTTCCAGCACATAGGACGCCATAACGACCCTTGCAGCTTCCAGCTTCCGTCCGCCAAGCTTCACGCCATACGTCCCGCAGCGCACGTCCAGATGCAGCTTTACATCCGCACCGTCCTTTTCCCACCAGCACATGGCAGATGGACGCACCTTTACACCAAATGCCAGGCATTTTCCCGCTTCATGCCGGAAAAAGTACCACGGCATTCCGATATGATCTGCTTCCTTTTTCCATTCCAGATCACCGTAACCGCGTTCCCAGGTGTCCCCGAGCACCTCGCCCGCCCCGCCAAACATAGCTTTCCAGGTAAGCACAAGCTCCCGAACCGGTGTGTTCTGTGCCTGCACGAATACCGCAAGGCTGCCGTCGGCTTCCGCAAACTCCACTGTAACGTCACCTGCTCTGAAAGCAGCTGCATCGGGCGCGGTCTCCTGCTCCGTCTGCGCACCGCCTGTCATCAGCCTGATCTCATCCGGCTGTCTCAGCAGGTTTCTTTTCCCTTCTGTTTTCATTATCCTTTCCCTCTCGTTATCCTTTCCCAGATTATTCTATTCTTTTCAGAATCTCCTGTTCCAGAATCACCTGATCGCCCTCCTCGATCTGCTGTTCATACAGATAGTGATCCTTTTGCCGGAGCAGACGGAGCTGCCCGTTTTCATCCTCCAGTTCAACAAGCACGGTCGGCCAAACGCCCTCCGGACGCTCTTCACAGCCGTAATCATCCTCCCGGATGCTCCGAACCCGGTATTTATGCCGACACTCAGCTTCAAGTTCCGTCATCTGCTCCATTTCTCCCCTCATTCTAACATGTCTTTTTTATTCATGACAATAGAATGCTCGCAGAGCGTGCATTCTATTGTTTATATCCATGCTATTTTGACTCAGAAGCATGGATTTTTATTTCACTGCGTCTCACAGCTTCCGCACGATCTCGTCGGAATATTTCATCATGCACATGTCCGCTTCGTATGCGCCGATCTGCGGCTCATTTTCCTCGCTGAGCAGATTTTTCGCGATCAGCTCCGGGAACCTCACGTTGCAGTGCCATGCGTGGGGATAGCCGCCGCCAAACCGCGGATTGATTTCGGAAATATAATATTTGCCGTCAATCCGGAAAATATCCATGTCGATCGGACCTGCCAGCGAAAGCGCGGAAACCGTCTTTTCAATCACTTCAAACAGCGCAGGATCTTTGACGGAAATCGATTTTTCGGTTTCGCCCGCCCGCATCCGCACTTTTTTCTTCGTAAAAATAGCTACAGGTTTTTTGGAAATCAAATCGACGTAAATATCCGCGCCGAATTCCTCACCGTCCGCATACTGCTGGATCAACAGCGGCTCTTTGCTATAATGGCACAGCACACCAAGAAGCTCGCGGTTGTCCACCCGGCTGATGCCGACGCTTCCACAGCCCCGAACAGGCTTTACAAATACCGGGAACGCAATCTTTCCTTCCGCGTAATCCGAGTCAAACTCTTCCAGAGATGCGCTCGTATACAGCACCGGCAGTCCATTTTTCTGCAGCAGGGAGAAAAAGCCGTACTTATCCCGGCAGACTGCAACGCTTTCTGCGTCCGATACAATCGCTGTGATCCCTTTTTCCTCAAACTTCTTCCGGTTCTGCGCCAGCAGATCCAGCTCATCCTCAAACAGTGGAAGCAGGGCATTGACCTGTTCCCGCATGCAGATTTCCAGAATCCTGTCTTCGTATCCGGGATCCTTCATCGGCGGTACCAGATAAAATGCATCCGCCTCGTACAGCGCAGGTGCCCACGGGCTGCAGTCCGTCACGATCACCCTTCCGCCGCCCGGCAGACTATGAAAGGTTTCTTTAAAAAAACGTACCAGCTTATTGCGCGTTCCGCAGCTCAAAATCAAGATCGTCGTCATTTTTGTTCTTCTCCATACAACATGCTGTTCTGCATATATTCCTTCGGCGTCCAGCGGTTTCTGATCTTATAAAGCTTCCCGTCCCGGCGAATATAAACGTCCGGGAAATACTGGATAAACAACGGATTCAGGCTCATCGTATAGCCGCCCACATTTTCGTAAACAATCCGGTCGCCCTCCATCAGCTCGATTCCGTCGCGGTATTCAAAAATCCGGTCCACTTCCATGCAGGAATAGCCCGATACGCACTGGTGCGCCATCGTTTTTCGCTGCTCTGCACCCGGATTTGCCTCATTCAATTCCAGATGGAACAGGTGGCTGCTTTTAATCATCGTCGGGTCGATATTGAAACGGCTTCCGTCCGTGATCAAATACCGCTCGTTTCCGATATCACGCACATCCACAACGCCTGTTACAAACGTACTTGCCTTTGACAAAAGAGAAATGCCCGGTTCAACGATTAGCATTGTTTGTTCTGGCGTAAATTCTTCTTGTAAAACCTTCGCCACAGCTGGAAAATAATCCGGATACTGCGGACGCCCTTCCAGACCGCCGCAATAACCGCCGCCCAGATCCACATAAGACAGGTTCAGGGAAAATTTCCGCTTTAATTTACATGCCATCGAAGCGATTGCTTCAAATACCGCGACACTTCTGGACTTGCTGCTGGAATGCAGATGTAAGCCCGTGACCTCAACATTCGGAATGCGCCGCACGCGCTCTAAAACGGTTGCAAACGTCCCGTTTTCATAGCTGAATCCAAATCTTCCTCCGGCTTCGCCCATCGTCGTCTGGCCCGGGCACATTTTTTCCAGATCAAAATTGACCCGGATTCCGACCCGAAACGTCTGTGTCGGATGCGCTGCTGCCAGCTCTTCCATCCAGTCCAGCTCCCGTCTGCCGTCCATATTCAGGATGCCGCCTGCAAGCAGCACCCGTTCAAACGACGGACGTTTTTTGACCGGTCCATTGTATACAATTTCAGAATCTGAAAAACCAAGTGCACCAGCCAGCGAATATTCATCGTCGGATACAACCTCCGCCATCACGCCGCCCGCCTTTAAAAAGGTCACCAGCCATGGCAGGGAATTCGTTTTAAAGGAATATCCGATCCGGTAATTGCCCCAGGATGTTTCCAGGGAGCTTTTCAGCATCTGAAAATCTTTCGTCAGCTGATTTTCATCGATCACAAAATAGGGAGTCTGATATGCCATAATTCTCTCCTTATGAAGGAACCGTTCTGCCAAAACGACAAAACGGTTCGGTTTTCTGCTTTTATCGCAGCTCTTCTTTTGTTGTATACGTCTCTTATACGCCCGTTACCAGCTCCAGACGGTTGACCGCCGAGAACATTGCGCGTACAGATGCTCTTGTGATGTTGGAGCTTACGCCGACACCATAAGTAACGCGTCCGCTCTCCGCATCCATCATATGGATATATGCTGCTGCCTGCGCGTTGGAACCGTTCTGCAGCGCATGCTCCTCGTAATCAAGCACTCTGATATTCATGCCGAAGGTAACCTGCAGTCCTCTCTTGACCGCATCGATCGGGCCGTTGCCGACTGCATCGAATGTACCGGGCTTGCCTGCCAGCGTGTAGTCCACGATAACCTTTGTATCGAATTCGCCGGATTCCACATCTCCGCTCAGATCCTCGATTCTCAGCTTCTTGAAGTGCAGAGGTTCCTTCTGATCCAGATACTCGCGCTTGAAATTGTCCATGATCTGCTGCGGGGAAACCTCGCCCTGCTTCTCGGATATCTTCTGGATAACATTTGCAAACTCTTTGTGCATCGCCTTGGGCAGCTTGAAGCCAAAATAAGTATCCATAACGAAAGCGACACCGCCCTTGCCGGACTGGGAATTGATACGCACGATGGGCTCGTACTCCCTTCCGATATCGGCAGGATCGATCGGCAGATAAGGAACCTGCCAGATTTCGCTCTTTCTCTCCTTCATTGCCTGCACGCCCTTGTTGATCGCATCCTGATGGGAACCGGAGAATGCGGTAAATACCAGCTTGCCGGCATAAGGATGTCTCGGATGGATCGGGATCTTGCAGCATCTTTCGTAAATACCGATAATATCGTTGACATGTCCGATTTCCAGCTCAGGGTTGATGCCCTGGGAGAACATGTTGTAGGCGATATTTAAAACGTCCACGTTACCGGTACGCTCGCCGTTTCCAAACAGAGTTCCCTCGACACGCTCTGCGCCTGCAAGCAGCGCCAGCTCCGCGCTCGCAACACCGGTTCCTCTGTCGTTATGAGGATGGATACTTAAAATAATGCTCTCTCTGTTTTCAAAATGACGGTTCATCCACTCGATCTGATCTGCATAAACGTTCGGCGTATTCATCTCTACAGTAGACGGCAAATTGATAATGATTGGATTTTCTTTCGTTGCGCCCCAGGTTTTCTGAACTGCGGTACAGATTTCAAGCGCAAAGTCCAACTCTGTTCCGGTAAAGCTTTCCGGAGAATACTCCAGGACGATCTTGCCCGGGAAGTCTGCGGCATATTTTTTTACCAGCTCGGTTCCCTTTACCGCAATGTCCACGATATGCGGACGATCCATGTGGAACACGACATCTCTCTGCAATGTGGACGTAGAGTTATAAATATGTACGATCGCCTGCTTACAGCCCTGAATCGATTCAAAGGTACGCGCGATCAGCTCTTCCCGGCACTGTGTCAGCACCTGAACATATACGTCATCCGGAATCATATCATGCTCAATCAGGTGGCGCAGAAAATCGAATTCAATCTGGCTCGCTGCCGGGAAACCAACTTCGATTTCCTTAAAGCCCAGCTTTATCAGATACTGGAACATTTCGATCTTTTCTTCTACTACCATCGGATCTACCAGTGCCTGGTTGCCGTCGCGCAGGTCTACGCTACACCATATGGGTGCTTTCTCAATCTCTTTGCCTGGCCACTGGCGCTCCGGATAGTCAATTACCGGATTACGGCGGTATTTCTGATAATTCATCATTGCTTTTTCTCTCCCTTCGTGTCCTGCCATTCTGACTGTATTTATGAGCAATGTAGCTGTCACTTTGCTATAAGATACCGGGTTGTGAGACTACGAAACGCCCTTTTGACCCTGGTATCAAACAATAGAATGCACGCTCTGCGAGCATTCTATTGTTATGAAAAAGAGGAACCCAGCCTGAAAATCTGCTCCAGGTCTGACCTCCTCTTCTGATCTCTTCACGAAACAGTCCTGTTCCACTCAAGGAAACAATCCTGCTCAACAAAGTTCTTCTGCTGCACTTGCAGCTTACTCCCCCAGTCCGCCTTCAATTGCCTCGGTCAGGGCTGTCAGCGCTTCTTCTTCGTCCGGTCCGTCGCATATCAGTTCAATTTCATCGCCACATTTTACACATGCGCCCAGAACACTTAGAACGCTCTTCGCGTTCGCCGTGCTGTCCCGAAACGTAAACGTAATCAGCGATTTATATTTGATTGCTTCCTTGCATAGATTTCCAGCCGGTCTTAGGTGAAGTCCTGTCGGGTTTTTGATTACTACCTTCTGGCGTACCATATCTGTTCTCCCCTTTCCGCCCAATGCGGATCTTTACATGATTATCATACCATTATCGCACCCATCTGGCAAGCACCAACCCGTTCCAAAAGCCCCATCTGCAGCCGGAACACAAGTTACATCTGGATTACAGCATCAGCTGCTGAATCAGATCTGCAATTCTATGTGCTTCTTTATCAATGCGTTCTTTGTCCTTACCCTCGATCATGACGCGCACCTTCGGCTCCGTGCCTGAAGGACGGATCAATACGCGGCCTTCTCCTGCGAACTCTTTTTCCAGCTCTTCGATCGCAGCCGCGATTTCCGGATATTCCATAAAGTGCTCTTTGCGGTGATTCGGAACGGTAACATTAACCAGTGCCTGTGGCAGGACTATCATAATCTTGGAAAGCTCAGACAGCGGTTTTCCGGTCACTACCATAACCTCTAACAGATGCAGTGCAGACAGCAGACCATCACCGGTCGTATTTTCATCCAGGAAAATAATATGACCGGACTGCTCACCGCCAAGGCTCGCGCCGATTTCCCGCATACGCTCCAGCACATAACGGTCACCGACCTTGGTTTTTTCAATATGAATCTTTTCTTTCTCGCCAAACAGAAACAGACCAAGGTTACTCATGACAGTCGCCACGATCGTGTTCTGTTTCAGCTTGCCCATGTTGCGCATATGTGCACCTACAATCGCCATGATCTGATCACCATCCACGACGTTGCCCAGCTCATCCACTGCCAGCAGGCGGTCTGCATCGCCGTCAAACGCCAGACCGATGTTTGCCTTTTCGTAAACAACGCGGGCCTGCAGCTCTTCCATATGGGTTGAGCCACAGTTTGCATTGATATTCGTGCCATCCGGCATATTGTGAATCGGAACAACCTGTGCGCCAAGCTGACGCAGAGCTTCTATGGAAGTATAATGAGATGCACCCTCTGCACAGTCCACAACCACCTTCAGGTTCGTCAGATCCACCGGAACTGCCCGAACTGCATGATTGATATATTCCTCTCTTGCGTCCTTGCGGTACTTGATCCGTCCAACGCTGGAGCCTGTTGGAAATTCCACACGATTCATGTTGTTCTTGATCAGGGCTTCGATCTCATCCTCCAGAGCATCCGGCAGCTTGTAGCCATTGCCGTCAAAAAATTTAATGCCATTAAACTCCATCGGGTTGTGGGATGCAGAAATCACAACACCGGCTTCTACCTTATATTTCTTGGTCAGATAAGCGATCGCCGGAGTCGGAATCACGCCCACATAAACCGCATTTGCGCCTACGCTGCAGATTCCTGCCATCAGTGCGTTTGCCAGCATATCGCCAGACATTCTTGTGTCACAGCCAACCATAATTGTAGGTTTGTGCTTGTTTTCACGGGTCAGGACATATGCGCCTGCCTGCCCCAGCTGCATCGCTAAAAGCGGCGTCAGCTCTTCATTTGCAACACCTCTTACACCATCTGTTCCGAACATTCTCGACATGATCTCTTCCTCCTGTTATAAAGCTGCAAAGCCTTCCGGATTTCAGGATTTCGTTTGCAGCCCTGATTCAACCCACAAGTTCTGCATTCCCTGCTCCGGGCGCTGTTTACATTTTCTCCTGCCCGGCTTTTACTGAGCTCCCTGTGCATCTGTATTCGAAGCAGCAAGCTGAGTCAGATGCACCTGCACCGTAACCACATTGACCTGATCCACAGAAGCGGGAAGCAAAAATTTCACCGTCACTTCCTGTTCTCCTGCCGTCACAGTGCCGTTTTCATCTATCAATGCAGACAAATCCGCGTGAGGCGTGATTGTCCCTGCATCCACATGATTCAAATTATCCTGCAGACCTCTGACTGTCAGCTGCAGATTCTGTCCGCTGACTGCTTCTGCCAGCCAACCGTCCGGAATGTTCAAAAGCTGGACGCTGTCCGCATCAAAGCTTATCGTCTTGCGTCGGATCTGCTCGATATCCGCGGATACCGTTACTGTTCCGTCAAAATCAGCATCTGCAAGCGATATGTCCGAAGGAAGATATTCTCTGATATCAATCGTATTCGTCACCGGTGCCGTCGCATCCGTCAGATCAAGTTTCTCTGCCGGGATCGTGATCTCCGAGATCTTATCCAGCACAGCCGCCCGTCCTGCAATTTTCACCGTTGCAGGAGACACCGTTACCGTTCCAGTCTGTTCATAACCATCCGCCGGTTCTCCTATAGCGGAAGCACTGATTGTGACCTCCTTTGTCTCCAGAATCGGAACGGTCACCTTTACGCTGTCCACATTTTTGCGGATTTCACTGCTGGTGATTTCGTTGCCGTCTGCATCCAGCAGGCGGATTGTCGCATCGATTTCCACATTTGCTGTCACATTATCCAGAGAAATATCCACCACTGCGCGGCTTACCGCATTCACCGCTGATTCCGGGCCGCTGATGCTGAGTGTATTGGTTTCCATATCGATCCTGCCGGTCGCATATCCATCCGGAAGTGTCCCGTTTTTGGCAACCTCTATGCTTAACTGTCTTGTCTTTTTATTTTCTACCTGTAACTGTACATACTGTCTGTCTGAAGTGATCTTTTCCACATCCAGGCCGCTGCTTAACGACAGCTCGATCGGTACACGCCCGTCATCTGTAATTTCAGACAGGTCTGCCTTTGCCGTCACGCTCTGCGCATCGATTGCGCTGATTGCAGACTTCGGTGCGCGCACGGAAACACGGATCGTATCGGAATTGTCCACTACACGGTAGGTTTTTCCCTGTCCTGTCAGCGCTCCCGTATTGGTCAGCTGTACCTGTATATTATTGATATATTTATTTATCACCGGATCATTGATGTCAACCGCCAGCATCCACAGCACAACGGAAATCAACACCGCCATAATCTTCAGACCCAGATTGTGCATGAGCTTACTTTTCATTGTGGAACCACCCCTTCCAGCGTTTGTGCGCTTTCTCATCGGTCGGTTTTTTCTGAATAGATCTCAGCTTTTCTTCCAGTTCCTCCGCCGTCAGTCCTCTGCTTAACGTTCCTTCATAAGCGACGCTGATCTTGCCATTTTCCTCTGACACGATCACTGTCATGGAATCCGTTACCTCGGAAATACCGACTCCTGCACGGTGTCTCGTTCCGAGATCCTTGCTCAGACGCATATTGTCCGACAACGGCAGATAGCAGGTCGCATAGGTCACGCGGTTCCCCTGTACGATCACTGCGCCGTCATGTAACGGCGTATTTTTTTCGAAAATATTGATCAGCAGCTGGCTGGTCACAATACCATCCACTGCAATGCCAGTACGTTCATATTCTGCCAGGGAGTCCAGCTGTCTGACAACGATCAGCGCGCCCGTCTTTGCCCGGGACATTTCCACACAGCCCTTTACGATCTCACGGATCGTCCGGTCGGAAAAGAGTCCCTCCTCCGGCTTGGAGGATTCAAAGGGAATGACGGAACGGATCAGATTTTTCTGTCCGAGCTGTTCCAGCGCCTTGCGCAGCTCCGGCTGCAGCACGACGATCAGCGCAATTGTTGCAAACTGAAACGCCGTCCTCGCAATCCAGAGGATCGTATCCATCTGCAGGATTTCGGCAATCACAAGAAATACCAGAATGACGAACACGCCCTTTAACAGCTGCCATGCCCTGGTATTCCGAATAAAGATCAGTAGATAATAGACCATCAGAGAAATGAGGATAATCTCCACAATATCCATTGGTCCTATAAATTGTATCTGTGTCAGATATCTGTCCGCAAACTCTTTGATCTGTTCCATTGTTCCATCTCACTATTTTCTGGTTTTGCCCTTCCCATGGCTGTGGCGGACATTCTGGTTTGCGCGCTGCGTCGTGATCCGTTTTACCCGCTTCTCCGGCACTGCCACTGCCATTTTGGGAACCGCTTTTACATAGTAATAATACTCATCATCTTCAAACTGCACTTTTTCGGTGCGCGCATAATCCAGATTGAACTGGAAAAACTGCATCACCAGTGCGATCAGCGCACATACAATACTGCCAAGAATCACGCCCGCCAGTGAAAAATTCGCGTCATACATCAGATCCCCGATCAGCAAAATTACGATATCTGCCAGCGTTCCGACCAAAACAGCGATCGCTCTGGAATAGTTAATGCTCATGCGGCGGATCGCATAAACCAAAATCGCTGTGATGGCAAACGCCGTCACTACAATCAGCATTTCTTTATTTTCGATCACGCCGGTTCCCATATCGCTGAAGCGCTGCAGCATGGTATCGCTTTCCCCGCCGCCAAACGCCTGCGCGTTGCCGGTAATATATGCCAGCACATAATATACCACTACACCGCCTGCAACCGCAGCTGCAGATCCCGGCGTCCCGAACAGTCCCGCTGCCAGCGGAGCCACATAAGGGATCTTCCACACAAACAGAAGCGGTGTCAAAAGCAGCAGCAAATGCGCTTTCGGTGCAAACCGCAGATAAATCACCAACACAACAATATAGGCAAGCAGCAGAACCACAACGCATTCCACCGACAGCGCATAGGTATGCAGCAGCAGAAACATCGCGCTCAAAAATACCATCACACCCAGCGGGAGGAATGAGCACAGAAGCGCCGCCACCAGCGCGATCGCAACGTGGTCAATTTTTGCCATATAGCCCATTCTGCCGTTGATCGTCAGAAACAAAATAAACCCCAACACAAATTTCAACAGGGGAACGATAAATTCTTCATATTTCGTGTAAAAATTTTTTATGTATTCTCTGATTACAAGCAGCTGTGTCATCTTTTATTTCCTCTCTGCAGTTTCCTCTTCTCCATCCTGATCCAGGCAGTCCAGATACTCCAGAAATAGCTGCAGCCTCTTTTTCGCTTTTGCATAACGGATCGTGTATATCACATAGGTAACTGCTACATACAAAACTGCCGCCACCAGATATAACGTCAAAATCTTTTTCGCCGTTCCCACCAGATCCATGGAATAAATGTTTCCCATTACCTCTGAAAAATGAAATAGAAGATATGTCCCCAGCCCGGCAACGAAAGCTGCCGTTATCACTATCAGTGAAATAATAGTCTGTTTTCCGATATAGTCGCTGCGGAAATATCCCACCACTGCGCGATCCTTCCGTCCACCGTGTTCTTCATACGATGCCATCTTGGTCATTCTGAGAACCTTTTCCTGATTGATCATCTGACCTCCTGTCCGTTTCCGATAGACAGCGCCGCAAAATAAATTCTGGAAACGCCCTGCTGCCTGCAGACCGCCGCCATCGCGTCTATCGTACTTCCTGTCGTATAGATATCATCAATAATTACAATTGCATTTAATTTTACATCATTTTGCCCTGCTTTAAAAGCCTTTTTCAAATTATTTCGGCGTTCCTGCCCATTTAAAAGCTTCTGCGGAACTGTATTTTTTGTCCGAATCAGCCAGTTGTTCTCCACCCGGAGCCCTAACTGTTTTCCAATTTCCAATGCCAGAAGCTCCGCCTGATTGTAGCCTCTTTTGCGCTTCCGCGCCGGATGCAGCGGAACAGGGACCAATGCGTCTACCTTCCAGGAAAGGATCTGCCGCCCCAAATGCCATGCCATCTCTTTTCCGAAAAAAGCGGCGTATTCCTGCCTGCCCGCATATTTGAACCGGTAAACCGCCTTTTTAACACTCGTATACCGGTACAGGCTGATTCCTCTGTCATACAGATGTTTTTTATGCAGACAATCCCTGCAGTATTCCTGATTTTCATCAGAAAGCTCCTTTCCGCACTTCATGCAAAGCGGCTGTCTGACATAAACAAGTTTCGGTGCACAGCTTCTGCACACCAGCGCTCCGGCCGGTTTCACCGGTCTGTCGCATACAGGACATCTTTGTGGAAATAATAGCGTTTTGAAATCGATCAAGCTTCCCCTTTCAGCTCTCTGATCCGAACGTCCAGACTGGTGTACCTGCGGCTTTCGCTTTCGTTTGCGATCATCTCCTGCACCACCTCGCGGCTTCCCAGAATCGTCACGCAGCCCCTTGCACGGGTGACACCTGTATACAGAAGGTTTCTGTTAAACAGGAGCCTCGGTCCTCCCAAAAGCGGCATAATCACAGCAGGATATTCGCTTCCCTGCGACTTGTGAATTGTGATCGCGTAAGCCAGCTCCACCTCTTCCATCTGCGGATAGGTATAGGTCACGCGGCGTTGCTCGTCATATTCCACCAGCACCGTCTGTGCATATTCGTCAATTTCCCGGATTATCCCCATATCACCGTTAAAAATTCCAACTCCCTTGTCAATCGGGATGCCGTAACGGCTGACGACCTCCCATTCCAGCTGGTAATTGTTTTTAATCTGCATTACCTTGTCCCCCTCGCGGAACAGGGTATCGCCCAGCTGAACCTCCTTTTTGCCCTCCGACGGAGGATTTAAACAGCTCTGCAGTACGCCGTTTAACGTCTCCACACCAAGGCTGCCTTTCCGCATCGGCGTCAGCACCTGGATATCGAACGGTGAAGCCTTTACATATTTCGGCAGCATCTCTCCAATCAGCTGCACCATATGCTTGTAGATAACAGGGACACTGTTCCTCTCCAGAAAAAAGAAATCCCTGCTTTTATTTGTCAGCGCAATCTGTTCTCCTTTGTTAATCCGATGCGCATTGACAACAATATCGCTCTCCTGCGCCTGCCGGAAAATTTTCTGCAGGCAGACGACAGGGAACACCTCGCTGGCAATCAGATCTGCCAGCACCTGTCCTGGACCCACGCTCGGCAGCTGATTCACGTCCCCGACCAAAATCAACCTCGTCCCCGGGCTGACCGCCTTCAACAGCGACTGAAACAGGTGGATATCAACCATCGACATCTCATCGACGATAATCACGTCCGCCTCCAGCGGATTGTCCTCATTCCGTTCAAAGCTCGCCTTTTTGCCGCTTTCCGGCATCGCCCCGGACAGCTCAAGCATCCGGTGGATTGTCCGCGCTTCGTAGCCAGTTGCCTCCGTCATCCGCTTCGCCGCTCTTCCGGTCGGCGCCGCGAGGTAAAGATCCAGCCCTTCTCCTTCAAAATACCGGATAATTGTGTTGATCGTCGTCGTCTTACCAGTGCCCGGTCCACCGGTCAGAATCAGAATGCTGTTGCGGACGCTCTCCAGAACCGCCTTCCGCTGCAGCTCGTCCAGCATCAGTCCCTCCTGCTGCTGAATCTGATCCACCCGTTTTAAAATTGCCTCCTCCTGCGCCGGGAGCAGCTCGCCCTCCGGCAGCATCGTCTGATTCAATTCCACCAGCATCCGCGCGCAGGCAAGCTCTGCGTAATAATACGAAAACGCATAGCAGATCGTATCCTCGCCGTTTTTCTTGATGACCATTTTTTTATCCATCGAAAGGTTCGGCAGCTGATCTGCAATTGCCTCCTGCGGAAGGTCGAGAAGCGCTGCCGCACGCCGGATCAAAACGCTTCCGGGCAGATACATGTGTCCTTCCCCGGACGCCTGCAATAATGTATACAAAATTCCGCTCCGAATCCGAAAATCCGAATCCGTATGGATGCCGATTCTTGCGGCAAGTTCATCCGCCTTGCGGAAGCCGATTCCGTCAATATCATCCGCAAGCTGGTACGGGTTTTCTTCCAAAACCCGATAGAGCCTGCTGCCGTAGGTTTCATAAATCCGCACTGCCAGCGTGTTGGAAATCCCGTATTTCTGCAGATAGACCATTGCTTCCCGCATTTCGTGCTTTTCTTCCATCTGGGATGCAATATCCATCGCCTTGCGCTCGCTGATCCCCTTGATCTCCGCCAGGCGCTCCGGCTCTTCTTCGATAATCCGAAACGTATCCGCCCCAAACCGTTTCACAATCCGCGCCGCCAGCGAAGCGCCGACTCCTTTGATCGCCCCGGAGCCGAGATATCTCTCCATCCCCGCCGCATCCTCTGGCGACGAGAATTTGAACGAAGAAACTTTAAACTGACTCCCATACACCGCGTGCTCGGTAAAATCTCCCTCCAGCTCCAGAATTTCTCCCTCTTCCAGAGACTGAAATGTGCCCACGCAGGTGATTTCGCCGCCTGTATTCAATTCAAAAACGGTATAGCCGTTCCCGTTGTTACGATAAATAATGTGTGTTACAAATCCTTTCAGCTGTGCCACTGTTTTCTCCGCTGTTGTTATAATATAGGCTGCACTGCGCCGCCAACCACACCAACAGGCATTTTGAACACAAAAGGTCGCCCATGAAATAGGCGACCTTGTTATGATTCTGACAATGTTCCTGTTTTCGATGCGCTTTGCATCTACGTTCCGGTTCCGATGGAATTACTCTCTGTATCCGCCCAGAAATTCTACATATTTGCCGGTTCCGATGGCTACTGCGGTCATCGGATCTTCTGCCGTCATCGTATTGATGCCGGTGTGCTCCGCAATCAGCTCTTCCAGACCGCGCAGCAGGCTTCCGCCGCCGGTCAGGACGATACCTCTGTCCGCGATATCTGCAGCCAGTTCCGGGGGAGTCTTCTCCAATACGCCGTGAATTGCTTCTACAATCTGCATTGTAGACTCTTTGAGTGCCTCTTCTGTTTCTTCCGAAGAAACCTTGATGGTCTTAGGCAGACCTGTTACCAGGTTACGTCCTCTGACTTCCATGTAGTCCGGCTCCGGTCTCTTATAAGCGGAACCGATTTTGATCTTGATATCCTCTGCGGTGCGTTCACCGATCAGAAGGTTATGCTTCTTTCTCATGTAGCGGACAATCGCTTCGTCAAAATCATCGCCTGCGATCTTGATGGACGCGCTCACTACGGTTCCTCCCAGCGAAATTACCGCAATATCGGACGTACCACCGCCGATATCCACGATCATGTTGCCGCAGGGTCTGGAAATATCGATGCCAGCTCCGATTGCAGCCGCAATCGGCTCTTCAATAATAGAGACCTCTCTTGCGCCTGCCTGATAGGTTGCATCCTCAACAGCTTTCTTCTCTACCTCAGTTACGCCGCTGGGTACGCAGACTGCGATTCTGGGGCGGCGGAAGGTTTTTCTGCCGAGTGCTTTCTGGATGAAGTATTTCATCATCTTCTCTGTTACGGTATAGTCAGAAATAACGCCCTGACGAAGCGGACGGACTGCTACGATATTGCCGGGCGTACGTCCCAGCATCAGGCGCGCGTCCTCTCCAATTGCCTTGATCTTGTTGGTATCACGGTCAAATGCTACAACGGAAGGCTCCTTTAATACGACGCCCTTCCCTCTGATATAAACCAGAATGCTGGCTGTTCCCAAATCAATCCCGATATCTGTATACTGCATGCTATAATCTCCTTCCGTTCTGCTGCGAACGTACTGTACGTTCCAATCATTCCCTGTTCTGCTCTATGTTAATCAGGGCAAACTTCACCCTTTTTGGAATAGTCCGCGTCCATTATAGCGTAAAACCCCGGTATTGAAAAGGGGATTCAGAAAAATTTAACTTTTCAGCATCTTCTTTACATAATATCCTGTATACGATGCAGGATTCTTCGCAACCTCCTCCGGCGTTCCCTTTGCGATGACCGTTCCGCCGCGCATGCCGCCCTCGGGTCCGATATCGATCAGATAGTCCGCCGTCTTGATGACATCCAGATTGTGCTCGATTACCACAACGGTATTTCCACCCTCTGCAAGCCGATGCAGAATCTCGATCAGCTTCTGCACGTCTGCAAAATGCAGTCCGGTCGTGGGTTCGTCCAGAATATAGATCGTCCTTCCGGTGCTCCGTCTGGACAGCTCCGCTGCCAGCTTGATCCGCTGCGCTTCGCCGCCGGACAGCTCCGTAGAAGGCTGTCCCAGCTTGACATAAGAAAGCCCTACATCATATAGTGTCTGAATCTTTCTCTGGATGGACGGCACATTTTCAAAAAAGGTCAGCGCCTCCTCCACTGTCATATCCAACACATCGTAAATGCTCTTGCCCTTGTATTTGACGTCCAGTGTCTCTCGGTTATAGCGCTTGCCTCCGCAAACCTCACACGGCACATAGACATCCGGCAAAAAGTGCATTTCAATCTTGATAATGCCGTCGCCGCCACAGGCTTCACAGCGTCCGCCCTTAACGTTGAAGCTGAATCTTCCCTTTTTATAGCCTTTCGCTTTTGCATCCGAAGTCGATGCGAACAAATCGCGGATCATATCAAATACGCCTGTATAGGTCGCCGGATTGGAACGGGGCGTCCGCCCAATCGGAGACTGGTCGATCGCAATGACCTTATCCAGCTGCTCGATGCCGTCGATGCCCGCATGTTTTCCCGGAATACATCTCGCACGGTTTAAATCTCTTGCCAGGTGTTTATAGAGAATTTCGTTGACCAGCGACGATTTGCCGGATCCGGAAACGCCCGTCACGCAGGTAAACACGCCCAACGGAAATTTCACATCGATCTTCTTTAAATTATTTTCTTCCGCGCTACGCACAGTCAGCCAGCCTGTGGGCTTTCGTCTCGTCTCAGGAACCGGGATCTTCTTCGCACCGCTCAAATACTGACCGGTAATCGACTCCGGCGTATTCATGATCTCTTCCACGGTTCCGCTCGCAACAATCTGACCGCCATGGGAGCCTGCTCCAGGGCCGACGTCCACAATATAATCTGCTGCACGCATCGTATCCTCATCATGCTCCACGACGATCAACGTATTGCCAAGATCCCGGAGATTCTTCAACGTTGCGAGCAGCTTGTCGTTGTCCCGCTGATGTAGACCGATACTTGGCTCGTCCAGAATATAGCAGACTCCGACCAGTCCGGAGCCAATCTGTGTTGCAAGACGAATTCTCTGCGCCTCGCCGCCGGAAAGTGTTCCCGTCGCTCTGGAAAGGGAGAGATAATCCAGTCCGACGTCGATCAGGAAGCCAACTCTTGCCCGGATTTCCTTTAAAATCTGGCTGCCTATCAGCTCCTGCTGTGCCGTCAGCTTCATATTCTGCAGAAACTGCGACAGCTCTCCGATAAACATTGACGTAATTTCGTATATGTTTTTCCCGCACACGGTTACTGCCAGCGCTTCTTTTTTCAGACGCTGTCCTTTACACAGCCGACACGGTGTAATCCGCATAAATGTCTCGTATTCCTGCTTAGTGGCGTCCGATCCTGTCTCCCGGTATCTGCGCTCCACATTCCGAATCAAGCCCTCGAACGCAATCGGATACTGTCCCTTGCCGCGCTGTCCTTCATAGTAGACCAGAACCTCTTTTCCACCGGTTCCATGCAGCAGAATATCCTGAATTTTCTGTGGATATTCCCCAAACGGTGTATCCAGATCGAAGTGATATTCTTTTGCCAGTGCCTGCAGGATCGCATTTGCAAAAGATCCCGGCTGCTGACAGCTCTGCCACCCCAGCACGGTAATCGCGCCCTGGTTGATGCTCAGCGTGCGATCGGGAATCATCAGGTCCGGATCAAATTCCATCTTATATCCGAGTCCGTAGCACTCCGGACATGCCCCGAACGGGTTGTTGAACGAAAAGCTTCTGGGCTCGATTTCATCAATGCTGACACCGCAGTCCGGGCACGAAAAGCTCTGGGAAAACGTCAGCATTTCCTCATCGCTTCCCACGCGTTCTACAAACAGAAGTCCCTCCGACAGGTTCAGGACATTTTCGATCGAATCCGTCAGTCTGCGTTCGATTCCCGGCTTCACAATCAGACGGTCAACGACGATTTCGATATTATGCTTGATATTCTTATCCAGCTGGATATTCTCCGCCAGCTCATACAGATTGCCGTCAATGCGGACTCTCACATAGCCGCTTCTCGCCGCGCGTTCCAGCACCTTCTCATGCCGTCCCTTTCGTCCGCGCACAACGGGTGCAAGCAGCTGCAGCCGCGTTCCTTCCGGCAGTGCCATGATCTGATCCACCATCTGATCGACGCTCTGTTTCTTGATCTCCTTGCCGCAGTTCGGGCAATGCGGAATACCGATTCTCGCATACAGCAGACGGAAATAGTCATAAATCTCTGTTACTGTTCCGACAGTAGAACGAGGATTGCGGTTTGTCGATTTCTGATCAATCGAAATCGCCGGAGAAAGTCCTTCGATCTTTTCCACATTCGGCTTCTCCATCTGTCCCAAAAACTGACGCGCATAGGACGATAGCGATTCCATATACCGCCGCTGTCCTTCCGCATAGATCGTATCAAACGCCAGCGACGATTTACCGGAGCCGGACAGTCCGGTAAAGACAACCAGCGCATCCCTCGGAATATCCACATCCACATTTTTCAGATTGTGCTCGTTCGCACCCCGGATTCTGATACAGTTCTTCTTTGAAAGTATTTTCTTTGCTTCTTCCATTTCTTCCTCACTCTATAGAAATAACATTCAAACGCATTCTTATTCAGGCGCTCAGTCCATATCCGCCAGCAGCTTTTTCAGATCTACCATCTGGTCGCGCAGCTCTGCCGCCGCTTCGAAATTCAGCTCTGCTGCCGCCTTCTTCATCTTCTTCTGCACGTCCGCAATCAGCTTTTCCAGCTCTGGACGGCTCATGGATTCCGGATCTTTTTCGAAAGCAGTCTCTGCAGGCTTGATCTCCTTCGTGATGCTGATCAGATCGCGGACGGCTTTCTTAATTGTCTGCGGTGTAATTCCGTGTGCTTCGTTATAAGCCTGCTGCAGCGCACGTCGGCGCTCCGTCTCGTCGATCGCCCTCCTCATGGAATCGGTGATCGTATCCGCATACATGATAACGTGTCCCTCCGCGTTACGCGCTGCACGTCCGACTGTCTGAATCAGTGACGTCTCCGAACGCAGAAATCCTTCCTTATCCGCATCGAGAATCGCTACCAGCGTAATCTCCGGAATATCCAAACCCTCTCTCAGCAGGTTAATGCCCACCAGCACATCGAATACATCCAGACGCATATCCCGGATAATCTCGGAACGCTCCAGCGTATCCACATCGGAGTGCAGATAACGAACACGAATTCCCACTTCCCTCATATAATCCGTTAAGTCTTCCGCCATGCGCTTCGTCAACGTCGTAATCAGAACTTTATTGTGATGTGCGGTCTCTTTCCGAACCTCCGCAATCAAATCGTCGATCTGTCCCTCTACCGGACGAACGTCGATTTTCGGATCAAGCAGTCCGGTCGGACGGATAATCTGCTCCGTCCGAAGCAGCTCATGCTCTTCTTCATAAGGTCCCGGCGTCGCAGAAACGAACATCATCTGATCGATCCGCTGTTCAAATTCTTCAAAATTCAGCGGTCGGTTATCCAGCGCAGACGGCAGACGGAAGCCATAATCCACAAGTGTCTGCTTCCGGGAGCGGTCACCCGCATACATACCGCGAATCTGCGGGATTGTCATATGCGACTCATCGATAATAATCAGATAGTCATCTTTAAAGAAGTCCAGCAGCGTAAACGGCGGCGCGCCTTCCGGCATTCCGTTTAAATGCCTGGAATAGTTCTCAATACCCGAACAAAATCCGGTTTCCCGCAGCATTTCGATATCGAAATTCGTCCGTTCTGAAATGCGCTGCGCCTCCAGGAGTTTATCTTCTCCTTTGAAAAAGCGAATTCTGCCCTCCAGCTCCTTTTCGATTTCATCGCAGGCCTTGTTAATCTGCTCCTGCGGCACAACATAATGGGACGCCGGAAAAATAATGACATGCTCCAGCGTGTTCTGCACCTGCCCATTTAACGGATCAACCTCCGTAATCCGATCGATTTCATCTCCGAAAAATTCTACCCGGATCAGAAATTCGCTTCCCTGCGCCGGATTGATCTCAATCACATCTCCGCGCACACGAAAGCAACCGCGGTTTAAGTCCATATCATTGCGGTCATACTGGATCGCCACGAGCGCCCGCAGCACATCGTCTCGATCCTTCTGCATTCCCGGGCGCAGGGACACACTCATCCCCGAAAACTCATCCGGGGAACCCAGACCGAAAATACAGGAAACGCTGGCGACCACAACAACATCCCGCCGTTCCGAAAGGGACGCCGTAGCGGACAACCTCAGCTTATCGATTTCATCGTTGATCGCGGAATCCTTCGCAATATAAGTGTCCGTGGACGGGACATACGCTTCCGGCTGATAATAATCATAATACGATACAAAATATTCTACCGCGTTTTCCGGAAAAAATTCTTTAAATTCCCCGTATAGCTGTCCCGCCAGCGTCTTATTGTGTGCTATCACAAGCGTCGGTTTATTCAGCGCCGCAATCACATTCGCCATCGTAAACGTCTTGCCGGAGCCGGTAACGCCGAGCAGGGTTTCAAACTGATTGCCTTCCTGAAACCCCTTCACCAGCTCTGCAATCGCCTGCGGCTGGTCGCCAGTCGGCTGATATTCACTGTGTAGTTTGAAAATCTGCTGTTCCTGTTTCATTTTTCCTCCGCCTGTTCCCGATCGTTTGCGCTCTCGCTCGCTCACGAGCCCGCGCTGACGCGCTTTATCGCCTGCTGCGCAGGCTGCTCGTTCTCTAATGGCACAAGAAAAACAAATGCCGCCTTCGGCGTCGCTTGTTTTTCTTTTGTGCTCTCGTTCGCTCGTGAGCTGTGCTCACTCAATAATTTCGCCGTTCGTCAATCATGCAAGCATGTTGACTCACTTGCGCTCATTATATCATACATTTTTTAAAAAGTATAGGAATTGAAGAACGTTTGTTCTATTTCTGTCTGTTTGGATTTTCTGGAAACCAGCCTTTTCTGACACGCTCTTCCTGTTCGTAAAGCTCCTGAATGCTCCACAAGAACGTGCATCCCAGAACGCCCAGCAATACGGATGGCATTTCCTGCTTTGCAAAAGCAGAAAGTCCGAGGCATGCAAGCCCTGCCACAAGAAAAACCGGCCAGCAGCGCTTCGTATAATAATATTCTGCCCTGATCACAATCGGGTGAAAAATCCCAATTACCAAAAAACTGATTCCTGCTGTCAGAATACCCGAAAAATTCATTTTTTCCTCTCATTTCTGCGCACGTTTTTTGCGCATGCCGAGTTTGTGTCAAGTGCGCGCAGACACAAATCTCGCGATTGAAAAATTTTATTTTTCAATCTATTCCCCCTTATGCACTACTTTTTACATCAATAAGCTACACGCTCTGTGAACATTTTATTGTCATGAAATAAATTACTTCTCTCCAAATAACGCATGCAGACGGTAGTATTTCTTTTACTATATGCAGCTTTTATCTTTTCTGTACCGTGCCGACGTTTGTCTTCTATCAGAAAATTCTGCCCGAATTGCAGTTTTTTCATCTATCAGGTATTTCCATCCGTATTACGGTTTTTTCTTCCGTCAAGAAACACTTGTAGAGCCTTGTCCCATCTGTTAAACTAATGGAAAAGGGATTTGGCGGCAAACGTCGGAATCCACAAAAATTTATTCAAAGGAGATTGCTTATGGAACTGCAAAGCGCACTTGAAAACCGGAAAAGTATCAGATCCTATCTTTCCAAAGACGTGGAACCGGAAAAGCTTACCGCATTGATTGAGGCTGCTTCTCTTGCTCCCTCCTGGAAAAATTCTCAGACTGCACGTTATTATGTCATTCACACTCCCGAGAAGCTGGAGCAGATTCGCGCTACCCTCCCGGAATTTAACCGTAAAAACTGTGAACAGGCTCCGGCTCTGATTATCACAACTGTTGTCCTGAACCGTTCCGGCTATGAACGAAACGGCGAGCCTACCAATGAACTCGGCAACGGCTGGGGCTTCTATGACTGCGGACTCGGCAGCATGGCTCTCCTGTTAAAAGCAACCGAGCTCGGTCTTTCCTCCCTCGTGATGGGCATTCGTGATGCGGCAAAAATCAGAGAAATTCTGGAAGTCCCTGAAAATGAAGCGGTCGTAAGCGTCATTTCCGTCGGCTACAGCGATGCTGATCCGGAACGTCCGGCGCGCAAACCTCTCGAGAAACTGGCGCGTTTCATCTAAAAAATTTTTCAAAAAAAGGAGCGCAGTGACATATCCTCAAAAGCCTGACTTTTGAGAACGCATCGTCTTCCTGCCGCTCCTTTTTCTATTACGTTCCTTTTTCGATACTACTTGCTCAATTTATTTTCTACATGTATTATTTTTCTGCGTTTATCATTTTTTTCTCTCATTTTACACATGCCGAGTTTGTGTCAAGTGCGTGCAGACACAAATCTCGCGATTGAAAAATTTTATTTTTCAATCTTTCTACTGCCCAGGCATCTTTTGATTTCTCTTCCGATATCCTTCAATTCATCTGCCAGCGTTCCAAGCTCCAGCTGCAGCTTCTGATCGGCTTCCAGTTTTTCAAAATCTCTGACTTCTTCCTGGATAAACATAATCAGGAAACTGATCAACAACCCAATACAGCAAATCCACACCGCGTGTACGCCGACTGCGTCCGTTACAATACCGCCCAGTGTCGCCCCAATGGCAAATACCAGAATAAAGGAATAATACTGAAGGCTTCTCTGCCGGATTTTTTTATCCTTCGTTTCCGTATAGGCGCACCACAGATCCGTCGCACTTCTTAAGTTTCCGATGCACATCGTCGTTGCCATTGCGTTTCCTCTAATTTTCCGGAAGCTGTCCACCTGCATTGCACAGGAAAAAGAAATCAGTGCATTTGCGGGAAGGCTCATTCCGGTCGGGAAAAATCCCGCTGCAAACAATACGACTATTTCCAATAGCAGTACCAGCTGTCTCCAATGGATTTTTTCGCTCTTTCCAAAGTGGAAATGGACCTTCTGCGCAACAAAAATACCCGCTGTAAAGGCTAAAATCGGCACCGCGTACCGAACTGCTCCACTCCAATCCATCTGTGCAAGATGATTTCCCAGCAACACGATATTACCGGTCTGGGCATTTGCAAATACCTTATCCCGACAAACGTAGGTGTACGCATCTTGAAATCCGCCGCACAAACAAAGCAAAATTCCGACAACAAAAGATTCTGACATCTGACCATGATAGCTTCTTTTCATCTCGATAAACTCCTTTGTACCTTTCTGCTGCACCAAAGACAGGCTTCTCCGCCTGCGACAAGTCATATGAGTAACATAATTCCATTTCACCGCAATATGATTCTTGCGTAGCGTTTTTTTGTTGAATAGGAACTTCGTTTCTATACGACAAAATATACAACAAAAAAGGATTTCTGCAAAGCAGAAATCCTTAAGAGGCGCGAACCGGATTTGAACCGGTGATAAGGGTGTTGCAGACCCGTGCCTTACCACTTGGCTATCGCGCCATATTATTAAATGACTCCGACGGGAATCGAACCCGTGTTACCGCCGTGAAAGGGCGATGTCTTAACCGCTTGACCACGGAGCCAGATAAGTTCCAACGACCGTCAGAACGTGTTTTAGTATACCATAGAGTAGTGGTGATGTAAAGCGTTTTTTACGAATTATTCGTCATAATTTTGCTGGGGTAATTTTGCTCAAAATTTTGCCTCAAAATTATTCTCTTTAATGGTACACTTCTTTTCCCCTTCTGTCTATCTTTTAAAATTTTCTTCTTGACATTACTGTCTTAGTGTATTATTGTAGTAATACAAATAAAGAAGGAGATATGTTTATGGAAACAATATTGCAAACAACGAATCTTTCCCGGCAATTCGGTAAGAAGATGGCTGTAAATAATGTAAATATGACCATTCACAAAGGTGATATTTACGGATTCATTGGAAAAAACGGTGCCGGAAAAACAACTTTCATGCGCCTTGTTTTAGGTACTGCTTTCCCTTCCAAAGGAGAAATTAAATTATTCGACGGCGAGCCTTTCGATAAAGCCAGACGCAAAATCGGTTCTTTAATCGAAGCACCTGGACTTTATAAAAACTGTACCGCCTATGAAAACTTAAAGCAGTTTTCCTTAATTTACGGTGGCACAGATGCAGAGATTAAGGAAATCCTTTCTCTGGTTGGGCTTGCTGATACCGGCAATAAGAAAGCCGGCAAATTTTCCCTTGGAATGCGCCAGCGTCTTGGTATTGCCATTGCGCTTTTAGGCAATCCGGAGTTCTTAGTCTTAGATGAGCCGGTAAACGGTCTTGATCCTGCCGGAATGAAGGAAGTCCGTGATTTGATTTTAAAGCTAAATCATGAGAAAAATATTACAATTCTCATTTCCAGCCACTTATTAGATGAGCTGTCCAAAATAGTTACCAGATATGGAATCATCAACGATGGTATGCTGATTGAAGAAGTTACTGCTGCAGAATTGAATGAACGCTGCCAGCACAAACTGATATTTACAGTAGACGATGTGCAGAAAACAGCCGCTATTTTTGCAGAAACTATTCCGGCAGAACAGATTCGCATTGCCGGCAATCAGGTGATTCTCTCCTCACATCTTGAGGAAGCCGCTGAATTAAACAAACGTCTGGTTCAGCAGAACGTTGCGGTAAATGGTTTCTGGGTGCATGCAGAAGGACTTGAACAATACTTTATGAAACGGATAGGTGGTTAATATGGGACAATTATTTAGATTTGAATTTCGAAAATTATTCCGTCAGAAGAGCTTTTACATCTGTGGCTGTGTGTTAATCGGATTAATTCTTCTGACCGCAGTAACATTAAATATGATTTACAGTTTATCACAGGGAAATATGGAAGCTGGCGGCGTAACCGTAAGTGCTTCTGACGATGGATTCCTTTATACTGGCATCTATATGCTGGTTGGTGCAGTTTCTTCCAGCAACTTTACCATTGTACTGGCTGTATTTCTTTCCCTCTTTGTATGCAGCGACTACACCAATGGCACTTTAAAAAATATCATTGCAAGAGGCTACAGCCGCACCCGCATTTACGCTGTAAAATACATGGTATCCTTAGCTGCCACAACATTTTATACCATTGTCTGCTGGCTTACCGGATTCCTTGCCGGCACTGCATTTTGGGAAGTCGGAAGCCCTTCTAGCACTACCGTAGACCTGATTGTTGCCCTGCTTTTACAGCTTCTTGGCAACTTTGCATACACCTCCCTGTTCTTCCTGATTGCAGTTCTATTTAAGAAAACAGGCGGTTCCATCGCAGTCGGTATCATCGGTCCACTGGTTTTATCCATGATAATCTCACTGGCAGACACCCTGACCCACAAGAAATCCTTTGATTTTGCCGACTACTGGCTGGATAACTGTATGGTTGAAACTGCAACAGACCTTATGGCTTCGAATATGATTACACGCTGCCTCGTTTGCTTTATTATCTATGCAGTGCTGTTCTATCTAATCAGTATCTTTGTAGGAAAACGCACCGAAGTGTAACAATAAGAAAAACTCCCGCAGACATGTCACCCCTATATCATGAGCTAAGTCAGTTCATAATATTATGACATTATCTGTGGGCGTTTTTTTGTGCTATTTCTTGTGCTATTTTTTAACATTATTCCTTAGCGATACTTATAGTGCTATTTCTTAACGTTACTTCTCAACGCTATTTCTTAACGCTATCCCTTAACGTTATTTCTTACACCTACGACAATCTTCCATTTTTCATTTGCCCTGTAAGCTTGTTGCCTGTGTTCACCGTCATTATGTTTTCACTATCCCGGAAGAGCTTCGTGCTTATTTTCTCAAAGACAGATCTCTCTTAGATTGCTTATTCCATTCTGTACGCGATGTTGTCCTTCGTATGTTTTCTAAAATGAACAAAACGGAAAACTGCACTATTTACCATTCTCTCCTTTGTCATGTCATATTTTATTTCTAGTTCATTATACACTATTTCTGAGATTTGAGAAATTTCCTGTAAAGTAAAAAACTCGATAGCAAAATCTGCTATCGAGCAATCAGCTCCCCGAGTAGGACTCGAACCTACGACAGCGCGGTTAACAGCCGCGTGCTCTACCAACTGAGCTATCGAGGATTATTAAGTTAAAGAATGACGTTCGCCTGAAATCAGGTAACGTCATTGTTAAAGGTACATACCTTCAAAACTTCATACAGATTGTTTTCCGAGTTGCTTTGGTCAAGCCCTCGACCGATTAGTAACAGTCAGCTCCACACGTTACCGTGCTTCCACCTCTGCCCTATCTACCTGATACTCTTTCAGGGGTCTTACTGTCTTATAGACAGGGACATCTCATCTTGGGGGGGGCTTCACGCTTAGATGCCTTCAGCGTTTATCCCTTCCGGACTTGGCTACCCGGCCGTGGACTTGGCAGTCTAACCGGTACACCAGCGGTCCGTCCATCCCGGTCCTCTCGTACTAAGGACAGCTCCTCTCAAATATCCTCC
>OMEA01000170.1_pt1 | contig 34164 bp, 28 predicted proteins | sample 1645321 | NCBI WGS metagenome assembly OMEA01 (sample SAMEA103958151, study PRJEB25191) | human gut metagenome
CTGCACTTAGAGAGTATGCTCAAACGGCTTGAATTCTAAATCCGAAACTTGAGTATAAGTACGATTACTACTAGTTCCAGGAGTTTTCAGTACTATATTATTAAAGTCTGTAACCTTAACCACCTCCATGGATTTTCCGTTTGTTTTAAGTTTAAATTCATTCAAATCACCATTATTAATTTTATCAATCACTGTATTATATTTATAATCCAGTATTTTTTCTTCCGATAACTCAGTGAGAGTTTTTTTGCTGTCCTCCAAATTCTTGATAGCTTTTTTGCAAAACTCTTTAAAAATGCCATCTTTACGCTCAAATGCCATCTGTCCATCAGACATCATAATAGGTCGGAACCCTTCTACAAAATCTGTATAGTCATAAGAAGGATGAAACTGCACAAAGCACATTTCGTCTTTACCACATTCCATTTCTTTTGCTATGGCCTGCGCCATAAAGGTCTTACCTGTACCAGGAGCACCTGTCAGAACTAAGTTCTTGCTTTCTTTAAGCAAGTCAATATATTTTTGATACATCATAGTGCTGTCTATTTTTGTTTCAACAAGATCATTTTCATTATCTTCCTTGTCAGTATCTGTATTTTTTAATAATGTCCTATTATAGTACCACAATACCGTTTGGGCTGTAAGTGGCATACTTTGAATACATCCATTATTCTTTATTTCGTCATTGATGGACATAATCAATTCATCCTCTTTCTCAATCTCTGGAATAACGTATTGATCCAGTAATTCGTAAAAATGAACAAGCTTCAGACCAGCCTTTCGTTGCTTAACTTCTAAAAGCTTGCATAAATTCTTATATACGTCATTTTTATAAAAAGTATATTTCTGAGGATTATGGAATGCCAAAAAACAACTGATAAGTCGTTCATCGCACATAGCACTCGTATGATTGGTAAATTTTGCTTTTATCTTATCATCCCATAATGTTTTACAACTTTCAGTAAAGTTTTCAACTCTTTCTTGCAGAAGGATGTTTTCATCAAACAGTGCTCTAAAGAGTTTTCTATACTCTTCAGGTTCATATTTCGCAAAATTTCTAATTGCGGTAATCTGTGAACTAAAACATAGATTCTTAAATTCCAGAGAATTAATTTCTTTAGAAAAATCTACAGCATTAGGGTCTGGGTGTCCATTTTGTTTGGACACCAATTCCCATTTATATAATTCTTGCATTTGGTTTTCAGGATCACCATTTAGCCCATATTGGATTTGGTGATTCTTGAATAATACGACTATATCTCTTAAATTCATTTCGTATCTTCTATTGCTACATCAAATTTAATATCCTTATTACGATAAAGGTAAATCTTTGTATCGTAGGTTATTGTCTCTACTTCAAATCGTTCGCCATTTGGCTGACGGGCAATGTTCCACTCGTTGATGAAACCTCCATCTGGATAGATAGAGAGCTTCTTGTTTCCACAAGTTATAGACAATACTCGCCTTTTCGATTAAGGGGGGGGCTTACTTTTGAAAAAATAAACCCCGAAGTCCTATTTTACGGGACTTCGGGAAGGAATTTTATTCTCTTTGGAGTTTTACCGGACAGCAATACATTTTTATATAGAGGGTGTGTCAAGACACACCCTCTTGTAGGGTTTATGATTAAATAACTCCATATGCCGGATGAACCCTTTTTATTTCTTTTCGCCTATCTGCTTCAGCATTTCGTCCACAGCAGCTTTCAGCTGGCGGTCGTTGCCATTGATGAAGTCTTCAGGTGTGTTGTATACTGTTATGTCGGGATTGAGCTGAGTGTTCTCGGCATACGTGCCATCGAGGCTCATGCATCCCACCTGCGGAATGCCGTACACCATAGAGCGGTCGATCATAGTCTCCCACCACACGGCAGTCATAGTACCAGCTACTGGAGCACCGATGAGTTTGCCTATGCCGAGCGTCTTGTAGACCATGGGGAATCCGTGACCATTGCTGTAGTCGTCCTCGCAGATGAGTACGCACGAGGGTTTGGTCCACTTGTTGAACGGGTCGCGACCGATAAACTGTCCGCGTGGCATGAATTGCTGGTATTCCTTGCCGTTGAGTAGCGTGCAGAGGTCGTCGTGCAACCATCCGCCTCCGTTGTGGCGTTCGTCGACGATTACCGCCTCGCGGTTGCGGTTGTTGTCGCTAAGTAGTTCGCGATAGACGGTGCGGAAGCTCTCGCTGTTCATTGCCTTGGCGTGTACATAGGCGAGTCGGCCGCCCGACAGGCTGTCTACCAGCTGGCGGTTGCGTTCCACCCAGCGCTTGTAGAGCAGTTCGTTCATTTTGCCCATAGACATTCCCTTTGTGTTGACATCGAAGGTACTGCCGCCCTTAGTGCGAATGGTGAGTCGTATTGGTTTGCCTATTTTTCCGTCTAGCAGAGGGAAGTAGTCCATACCGGCCTTGATGTCCGTGCCGTCGATTTTCTCGATGATGCATCCGGTCTTTACCTTAGTCTGCTTGCAGGCTATCTCGCTGCCCTTCACCACTTCAGCAATTTTCAGTCCGTCGCCGGTGTAGTTATCGTCGAGGAAGAGTCCGAGGCTGGCAGTCTGGAGCGGTGCCCACATGCCGTTGTATCTCGCTCCGGTATGCGAAGCGTTCAGCTCGCCCAGCATTTCGCTCAGCATCTCCTGAAAGTCGTTGTTGTTGCTGATGTAGGGCAGGAAGCGCTCGTAAGTCTTGCGGTAGCCTTCCCAGTCTACGCCATGCAGGTTCTTGTCGTAGAACTTGTCCTTCACCTGTCGCCAAACGTGGTCGAACATATAGGCGCGCTCCTTGTAGGGCTGATAGTTGAACGGAGCTTCGAAGTCGATATTCTTGACGGCTCTGCTTGATGGCGTAACCTTCTTGATGCCGCCGTCGCCAGCCAGATAGATGTTCTGGTAAGTCTTGTCGAACACCATCTCACCACCTCCGAGGTTCTTCATCAGCAGTTCAGTATGGCCTGTAATAAGGTTGCGGCGCCACAGGTCGGCACCACCCTCAAACGAAGCCTTATAGTAGATGTTCTCGCCATCCTTGTCGAGCAAAGCGTCGCCGAGGAACGAGGAGTTTACCGTGAGGCGCACGATGCGGTCGCGGCAGTTATCAAGGTCGAACTTCAGATCCTCTGTCTCCTGTGCTTTCGGCTTCTCAAGATTCTTCTTCTCCTTCTCTTCCTTCTTTTCCTCCTGCTTCTTCTCCTTATTGGTCATGTTCTCCTTAGCCAGGGCACGCTCCTCCTTGTTCATGCGGAAGCGCTCGTAAGCCTCAAGGTCGAAGAACATCAAGTAAGCGTCCGACTCAGCTCCCCAGCTGCCGTGGCTGCGGTATCCGGCACGGTCGCTGCTGAACAGCATGGCCTTGCCTCCGAGCACCCACTTGGCGTCGCCCTCATTATATCCGCTTTCGGTGAGGTTGTGTATTTCGCCGTTGCCCGAAGCATTTACCAGGGCGATGTCCGAATTGTTCCAACCTCCCACGCCGATGTACGAGGATAGCAGCCACTTGCTGTCGGGGCTCCATGTGTAGTCGATGTCTCCGTCGCTGTACGAATAGACGTATTTGCCGTCCATCACGGTCTTCACGTTCTTGCCCTTAGCGTCCATCACGCGCAGGGTGCCACGGTTTTCCCAGAAAGCGATCTGCTTGCCGTTAGGGCTGAATTTCGGTTGAAATGAAGTCTGGTCGGATTGTGTCAGTCGCTCCTCTACAAGTTCGGTAGCATAAGCAAACTGCTTTTCGTCCTTGTTCTTGATGGTAGTGGCGTAGATTTGCCACAGTCCGTTGCGTTCCGAGTCGTATATTATGGTGCGTCCGTCGGGCGCAAAGTCTATGTCGCGCTCCTGTTCGGGAGTGTTTGTTATCTGCTTTGTAGTGCGGTATTCTATCGACGTAACGTACACGTCACCATGCAGTACAAATCCTATTTCCTTTCCGTTGGGCGAGAGCTTGATATTGTAAGCCCCCGAGTTCTTGATCTGTCGTATGAGTTCCTTGCCCTCGTTGTCAGCCACTATTCTGATGGCAGTCTTTTGTGGCTGTGCTCCTTGGCGCACGGTGTATATCTCGCCATCGTAGCCGTAGCACAGCGTGCCGTCGTTGGCAGCTGAAAGGAATCGTACGGGATTCTTCTCGTGGCTGGTGATGCGTGTCTCCTTGCCATCGAGAGTGCGGTGGTAGATGTTGAGTGTACCGTTCTGCTCGCTCAGATAGTAGAACGACTTACCGTCGGCAGCCCATACGGGGTCGCGGTCTTCGCCGTCGAACGAGGTGAGCTTCTTGAACTTTTCGCCTCTCTTGAGCCAGATGTCGCGTGTGATAGGCGAGCGGTGGTGCTTTCGCCATTCGTCCTCATATCCCTTGCGGTCCATATAGAGCACGTCGCCAGACGAGTTGATGTCGAGAGCGTCCATTGTCACCTCAGAGTAGAGTTTGGGGCGTCCGCCGTCAATGCCTACAGCGTACACTTGTGGGAAGGAGCCTGCAAATATTATCGATTTTGTGGTAGGCATCATCGACGATTTGAACAGTATTGTAGAGTTGTCCTTCCAGCGCAGCGGATATTCGTTGCCGCTGTGTGTTGTCACGCGGCGCGGTATGCCACCGTTGGCATCCATCACCCACACGTCGATGCTACCCTCGCGGCTCGATGCAAAAGCGATGTTCTTGCCGTCGGGGCTCCATACTGGATAGGAGTCGAATGCAGCGTTTGATGTGATTTGTCTGGCTGTGCCTCCGTTGGACGATACCGTGAAGATGTCGCCACGATAGGAGAATGCGATTGTCTTGCCGTCGGGCGATATTGCCGGATGGCGCATCCATAGCGGATTGTCTTGCGCCTGTGTGGTAAAGCCGTAAGCGGTCAGGAGTGTGGTTAATAAGATTTTGTTCATAGTTGTTTTTTTTGTTATATGTTTTTTGATATTTGTTATCTTCCCATGCCGCACCCTTTAGTCTTGTCGGCTTTGTCGGCTCTTACCGAACCGGCATTCTGAGCGCTGAACTCTCTGTTTATTTCAGCCAGTTCCTTGCGTCCGAAGATATAGTCGTCGTATAGGTCGTCCATGTCGATGCCTTCGCATTCTGCGTCGCCGAAGCCTCCAAGTGCCTCTTTCACTATATCCATGCGTTCATCGACTGTTGTGTCCTTAATCAGTAAACTTTTAGTTGTCATTTTATATTTAATTTTTTAATTGTTAGAATGCGTACGAATTCAAGACTTCTTCACTCCCATTACTGCCTCTGCTTCCAGTGGGTTTTCGGGCCAGTAGTGTTTGGGGTATCTGCGTCGCAGCTCCTTGCGCACTTCGAAGTAAGTTGCTTGCCAGAAGCTTTCGAGGTCTTGAGTCAACTGTACCGGTTTGAATCCAGGCGACAGCAGTTCCATAAGTAGTGGTTGTCTGCCGTCGTCAATGCATGGAGTGCGTTTCATGCCGAAGCATTCCTGTAGTCGTACACTCAGCACGGGAGCCTCAGCCCCATGTCGGTATTCGATGCGAATGTGCGAGCCAGTAGGCACGGCGATGTGAGTAGGGGCGAGTCGGTTTATTTCCAGTTGCGTTTCGTATGAAATCGAGTTCCATAGAATTTCGGCGAGCTTCAGTTTCTTCAGTTCGGCAGCAGTCGACTTGATGTGTCCTCCCTCGTCAATATACAGCGGCAGCCAATCCTTAGCATTGGCAGTCAGATGCTCAGTCGAGATGTCGGGAATGTTCAGTTCGGGATGCCATGCAGCCACTTGAGCCACACGGTTTTGCAGACGAGTCACCTCGGCGTTGCTCCAGTCAAGCATGCTCATTCCGTCCTTCTTCACAGCCTCACATATTATATTTACCACATCCTCAGCCACGGCATTGTGTATAGGCTTAGAGCTTATGGTGAGCTTTCCTATTCTTCTTTCCGTTTGCATCAGCACACATCCCTGCTTGCTGTCCCACGATATGTTGTCGCGTTCTGTAATGATAGAGTCGTCAAGGTCGTCGGGATTGAGCGGAGCCGCCATGAATATGCGTCCTGCAGCGGTAGAGGCGTTGTTGAGCGAAGCTATCGCAAGCCACTTGTGTGCCGCTTGCGAGTCGTTCTGCTCAAGCTTCACGTTAGCGCCACTTGCCAGCCGGTAGCCGCCTATGTTGTCGATGCTCATGGCTATGCGCTCTGGATAGGCATAAGCCACCAGCATACCTATGTCAGTAGGCGCTACGTCGTTGTTGTCCTCAGCTACATGAACCATACGTCTGTATTCGGCAGCTATTTGTGCTATGCGTTGCCATTTGTCAGTCTGCTTGTTTCTGCGAGCTTGTCGTAGAGTGGTGATTCTCAGCCCAAGGTCAGTCCGGGCAGATTCGCCCATAGGATCTTTCTCCTCAAGTATGGCAGCGATGTCGCAAGCCACACCCTTGAGGAGTTGGTCGGAAGCTTGCAAAATCATCCTTGCTATACGTGGATGGCAGGGTAGGGCAGCCATACGCTTGCCGAGCGTTGTTATGCAGCCTTTCTCGTCGATGGCTCCTAGCGATATTAGCAGGCTATGCGCTTTGACGACATTGCTCTGAGGCGGCATCGTGAGCCATGGCAGAGCCTTCACATCGTTCTCGCCGAAAGCAGCTATCTCCAATAGCATCGGAGCCAGATCGGCTTCCTCTATCTCTGGTTTGCGCTGTTCGCCCATCAAGTGTTCGGAGGCTTTAGTCCACAGCCTGTAGCATATGCCCTCGGCAACACGTCCAGCACGTCCGCTACGTTGTGTCGCCATGTCCATGCTGATGCGCACCGTCTCAAGGTGGCTCAGTCCGGTGCGTGCGTCGAACATCATCTGTCGGCACAGTCCGGAGTCTACTACCACCCTCACGCCTTCAATCGTGAGCGATGTTTCGGCTATTGGCGTAGCCAGCACCACTTTGCGTTCGCCATCCCTTGACGGGGCTATTGCTTTGTATTGCTGCTGGGGTGGCAGGTTGCCATACAGGGGTATCACGCTTGTGGGCAGTAGCGCAGAGCCGAGCAGTTGCTGGCAGCGTTCTATCTCGCCCTGTCCTGGCAGAAACACCAGAATGTCGCCCTTGTGCCGGTTGTGTGCCTCTATCGTAGCCGATGCAGCCATTTGCGAAATGTCGCGACGGTCGGCATTTGCGTTGGCATATTTGATGTCAACGTCAAACATACGGCCCTCGCTCTCTATGAGCGGAGCCTTCAGCAAGTTGCATATTCTCGAAGCGTCGATAGTGGCCGACATAATGACAATCTTGATGTCTGGGCGTATTATCTGTTGCGTCTGGCGTGTTAGGGCCAGAGCAAGGTCGGAGTTGATGCTACGTTCGTGAAATTCGTCAAACACCACCACGTCCACACCCTCAAGCGTAGCGTCGTCCACCAGCATACGTGTCAGAATGCCCTCGGTGAGCACCTCGATTCTTGTCTGGCTCGACACCTTGTTTTCAAATCGTACCCTATAGCCTACGGTCTGCCCCACGGGTTCGCCTATCATATGAGCCATCCGTTCGGCTATCTGTCGTGCGGCAAGTCGGCGCGGTTCGAGCATCAGTACCTTGTCTGTGCAGCTTGATGTCTTGCTCGCGTTACTTGGTCCGTTTGCGCTGTTATTCAGTCCAGCCATTATGGTCAGAGGCAGCAAGGTCGACTTGCCGGCACCGGGAGGCGCTGTTACTACAACCGAGTTGTGCTTCTCCAGCGCCTTGTTTATGTCCAAGGCTATCTGCGCCGCAGGCAGCGCAATATTGTGGCTTATTATTTCGTTTAAGTCCATTCTTTATGGATAATTACAATCTGTCGAGCACCAGCTTTATCAGGTCGTCGATATGGTTCTTGTATCCGTTGTCGGCGCGTCCTGCCCTACGATTGGCTATCACCATGCAGACCGTTGTGGCGTGGTGTCCCATCAGTCGGGCGAGTCCAGCCAGTGCCGAACTTTCCATCTCAAAATTGGTGATGTGCAGTCCGTTGTATTCGAAGCTTTCTATCTTTTCGTTCTGGTTAGGGTCGGCAAGCGGAATGCGCAGCTGCCGGCCTTGCGGTCCGAAGAAGCCTCCGCATGCCACGGTGATGCCCCTTACCATATCCTCAGCTATGCGCTCTACGAGCTTTTCGTCAGCCTTTATCACATAAGGATAAGGTTGGCACATATTGCCAGTCCATCCCAGATGGTTGATGAGGGCACGTTCCATCTGTAGGTCGCACACGACATTGCGTCCGGCGTAGAAGTTGAGCAGACCGTCAAATCCCACCGAATATTCCGAGCACACGAATGTGCCCTCGGGAGTGTTTAGTTGCAGACCGCCACAAGTTCCTATTCTCACTATTTCAAGGCTGCGCGTCTGTTCCTTCTCCATGCGAGTGTTGAAGTCGATGTTGGCAAGAGCGTCAAGCTCGTTCATCACGATGTCGATGTTGTCGCATCCAATGCCGGTAGACACCACGGTGATGCGCTTTCCCTCATACTGTCCGGTCACGGTGCGGAATTCGCGGCTTTCTACCTCACACTCTATATTGCTGAGATGCGAAGCTACCAGAGCCACCCTGCCTGGGTCGCCCACTAATATCACCTTGTCTGCCAGATACTCTGGCTTCAGATGCAAATGAAAAACGCTGCCGTCGCCGTTTATTATCAGCTCAGAAGCAGCAAAATACTTCTTCTCCATATCTTGAATTTCGAATTATGAGTTACGAATGTCCGTTGACTTCTGTTGACTACGGGCGAAGCCAAAACTTTCTTTAATTCTCATTTGACACCCCCATTAGTTTGTAATCGACATTAGATTTTGCTTTCCTTCTGTCGTAGTTCGCCCAAAGCACGTTTCAGCGTTTGTCGTAGTTCGTCGGTCTGCAGTTCCAGTTGTTGTATTTTCAACCCAATCTGAGCCTTGTCACCGTCAGCAGCTGTATGATATTGTGTACGCATGGCAGAGAGTTTGGCCGTCTTGGAAGTCAGTTCGTTACGAAGACGTACCGTCTCGTAGTAAGCCATGCGCGTCTCATCCGACTTGAATTGATCGATGCTGTTGTAAGTGATGCGGTCGTTTATCACGAAGTTTATGCCATCAGCCTTACTATGTGTCAGACTGTTCTCTTGCTTCAGCTGATTGAGTTGTTGCATGGCACTTTCGCGCTTTTCGGGCGTAGGCCATGTAGCGCGTATTCTGTTCAGGCAAGCCAGGCTATGCAGTTCCTTCTCGCCCATGCTGAGAGCTTCATAATTCTGTCGGGTGTCGGTAGGCACGAAGGTGTAGACACACACCTTGCCTTCGGGCTGGTTTCGGGTGGAGGCGAACCATGCCAGCTTGTCAGCATCAGCAACGATATATGCAAAATCGTCGGAAGGTGAATTGAAAGGCAAACCGATATTTTCGGCATTAAGGAAAGTGCCCTCGCCTGCCTCAATCTTTGTCATGTAGATGTCGCGCTTGCCCAGACCCTCATCGTCCGAAACTCCTGCAAAGTAAAGCGTCTGTCCGTCAGACGACATAAATGGGAAACTGATGTTCTTGAATTTGCCATTCACCGACTTCACCGGCTTCGCCTCGCCCCACTGACTGCCCACCATGTCGCGTGTGTACAGACGAGCAATGCTGTCGGTGCCCATCTCGGTGTAGTAGCATCGGTTGCCGAATCCATTGACAAAAACATACGAGTCGTTGGCCTCGTCGGTGTTGAAGAAAGAGTTGTACTTGACGAATTTTCCGTAAGAAGCTGGCAACGGTATCTCATCCAGCACATTGTTGATGTCCACCACGGTGCTGTCTATGACAAACACCTTCTGAGTGTTTGTCAACATATCGTCAAAGAGGGCCTTGGCTTTAGGGCTCATAGCGGGCATATTGTCCGTATGCTTAGGTTTTACAATTGTAGACTTCGCTTTCGAGCGTTTTGTTTTGCGGCTTTGGGCGTTCAGTCCCGATGTGGTGATTGCGAGAGCCAGGAGTATGAGTAGTTTCTTGCTGTTCATATTATTATGTAGTTTTTATTTGTTTTGCTGTTATTTAATAAGGTAGAAGAGCAGATTTCGTGTAATGGGATTGCCAATCATCTTCCTGAAGTAAGCATACTTCTTGGTGTAGTTGCGGTCGGGCAGAGGGTAAAGCCCTTTGCGAGCCAGGCGTTCCATAGTCTTCACGAGGGTCTTCTTGTCGTGGGTGGTGCGTATCACGTCACATAGATAGTCCATGGTCAGTTGGGCTATGCGTCGGTTCATGGCAGGTCGGTCGGTTTCGGGCACCACAAGTTTCAGCATGTTCTGCAGCGTCTTCTCCGTCTCTGCCAGTCGATGGGCATGTATAGAAGCGTCGGCAGTCGACAAAGTTGACAGCCGACTCTCCATATAAGCGTTAGAATCGGTATAGAAGAAGCGCTCCGATCGTAGTAGCAGCTTGGTGAGAAACTCGTTTTTGTTGGCTATCCTTTCATTAAATTCCTCCGACACTATTACGTTCTTTTCAAACAGGTAGCCTATCTTGGCCGCTTGAATCGTGTTGCCTTTCATATATGTGCTGCCCTGCATAGGTCCCTCGTAAGTGAATGGAGTGGTAGCATTGTCGGGATTGTCAGTATTCTTATAGAATACCACATCGGGATTGTGATAGCGCGCTATGTCCAGACAATGCTCGTAGGGAGCCCTTATCAGTAGGTCATGACTGCCTACGAATTGCACATAGCGTGCAGTACTCATCCTCAGCCCCATAGAGTATGCTGCCGACACTCCCATATAGCGCTGGTGGATGTACGTTATCTCATCGTCCTTTCCCAACAGTATATTAAGAGCTTCGGTAGAATCTCCGTTGTCTACAACAATTATCTCTCTGTCTGCAGAAGCCAGCGACAACTGCGTTATGCTGTCAAGGCATTGACTCAGAATGGCAGGCTCTGCGTCGTGATTGTACACAATGAAACTTATAAGCGGTTTGGCGGGCATATTCTGTGTGTCTTTTTACGTTTTTTATTCTGTCTGATGTTGTTATTATTGCAAAGGTAATAATTTTTATTTCTATTCAGTTTGCAGGAAAGAAGTTTTTTCACATTATAAAAACAAATAATAATTATAATATGAAGTAAAGGCCTAATGCAAAACTGACAAAATGCGAACGCCGATAACGTTGTGTAGTAATGGCGCGATATTTGTAATATTGATTTCGAACGAGTGAAATACTCAACATTTGAAATAAAAACTCAATATTTGATATTAAAAACTTAATAATACAAACAAAATTATGGCACAAAAAGGTAATATTGGAGTAACGACAGAAAATATTTTCCCTGTCATCAAGAAATTTCTTTATTCTGACCATGAAATCTTCCTTCGTGAGATGGTTTCCAACGCCGTTGACGCTACACAAAAGCTTAAGACACTTGCCGAGCGTGGCGACTTCAAGGGCGAACTTGGCGACCTCACCGTTCGCGTCACTCTCAATGCCGAGGAGGGTACACTCACTATCAGCGACCGTGGTATCGGTATGACCGAAGACGAGATAAACAAGTACATCAATCAGATAGCATTCTCGGGAGTCACCGACTTCCTCGACAAATATAAGGACAATGCCAACGCCATCATCGGTCACTTCGGACTGGGATTCTACTCTTCGTTCATGGTGAGCAAGAAGGTGGACATTATCACACGCAGCTATCAGGACGGTGCCAAGGCCATCAAGTGGAGCTGTGACGGCAGCCCCGAGTTTGAGATAAGCGATGCAGACAAGGCTGACCGCGGATCGGACATTGTGCTACACATCGACGACGATTGCAAGGAGTTTCTCGAGAAGCAGAAGATTCAGGAACTGCTCAACAAGTACTGCAAGTTTATGGCTGTGCCGGTAGCCTTCGGCAAGAAGACGGAATGGAAGGACGGCAAGCAGCAGGACACCGACCAGGACAATATCATAAACGACGTAGAGCCTCTGTGGACCAAGGCGCCCAGCACTCTCAAGGATGAGGACTACAAGAACTTCTATCGCACACTCTATCCTATGCAGGACGAGCCGTTGTTCTGGATTCACCTCAATGTTGACTATCCGTTCAATCTTACGGGTATCCTCTACTTCCCACGCATCAAGTCGAACATCGAGCTGCAGCGCAACAAGATTCAGCTCTACTGCAATCAGGTGTTTGTCACAGACCAGGTGGAAGGTATTGTACCCGAATTCCTCACCCTGCTGCATGGTGTAATCGACTCACCAGACATTCCTCTTAATGTGAGCCGCTCATACTTGCAGAGTGATGCCAATGTCAAGAAGATTTCAAAGTACATCACCAAGAAGGTGGCAGATCGTCTTGCCGCAATCTTCAAGGACGACCGCAAGGACTACGAGCAGAAGTGGGACGACCTCAAGATATTCATCAATTATGGTATGCTCTCGCAAGACGACTTCTACGACCGTGCCAAGGACTTCGCTCTGCTAAAGGACGTAGACGGCAAGTACTTCACCTACAACGAGTACAAGACTCTCATCAAGGACAACCAGACAGACAAGGATGGCAATCTTGTATATCTCTATGCCAACGACAAGGAGGGTGAATACAGCTATATCGAGGCTGCCAAGAACAAGGGCTACAGCGTATTGCTGCTCGACGGACAGCTCGACACCCCAATGGTGTCTATGCTTGAGCAGAAACTTGAGAAGACACGCTTCACACGTGTAGATGCCGATATCGTCGACCGCCTCATCGTCAAGAACGACAGCAAGGAGAGCGAACTGGTCAAGGATGACAAGGACAGCCTCACCGAGACTTTCCGCTCGCAGCTGCCCACAATGGATCGTACCGAGTTCTATGTCGACGTACGGGCTCTCGGAGCCGACAATCTACCTGTAATTATCACCCAGAGCGAGTACATGCGCCGTATGAAGGAGGCAAGCAAGTATCAGGCAGGTATGGCATTCTACGCTCAGATGCCCGACGCTTTCAATCTCGTTCTCAATAGCGACCATCCTCTGATCAAAGGCGTGCTTGACGGCGAGAAGCAGGAGTGTGGCAGCCAACTCAGTCCAGTAGACAGCGAGATAAAGGGTCTTGAGGCACGTCTTGCCGTGCTACACCAGAGCCAGAGCGCCAAGAAACCCGAGGAGATAACACAGGAAGAGAAAGACGACGTCAAGAATACCGAGCAGTCTATCCAGGAGCAGCGCACCAAGCGTGCCGACATCATAGCAGCTTATGCCAAGGGCAACAAGGTGGTACACCAGCTTATCGATCTCGCCCTGTTGCAGAACGGTATGCTCAAGGGTGCAGCCCTCGACTCGTTCCTCAAACGCTCTGTTGATATGATTAAGTAATGAGTCCCTATTTAAAGTGGGTTCAATAATATTTATAGTGTTGAGGTGTTGAGATGTTGTGATTTCATGTAGAAGTCTTATCGTCTCATCACCCCAGCACTATTTCTTTTTATCCCTTTATCTTATCCTTTTATTATCTTTTCTTGTCCAAACGTTTGTATTTTTTTCAAAGTTTTTTGTAACTTTGCACAGACAAACAGATTGTGTTATCACACAGCGTTTTTTTTATTTCAGATTTTTATTAATGGATAAGATTAGAATTAAGGATATTGCCGAGAGAGCTGGAGTTTCTGTAGGAACAGTAGACCGCGTTTTGCACAACCGCCCCAACGTGTCAAAGCCAGCCAGAGAAAAGGTGGAGCAGGCGTTGAAGGAAATGAAGTATCAGCCCAACGTCTATGCAAGTGCGTTGGCTTATAACAAGTCGTACGTGTTTATTGCGCTCATTCCGCAGCATGAGTCAGAAGCCTATTGGGAAGAAGTGGAACAAGGTCTGAAGAAGGCCATGGAGATGCGCCGCGACTTCCATATAGATGTCAAGCTCATGTACTACGAACGTTTCAACAACGAGTCATTTGTCAATTGCTATACCCAATGTCTTGAGTCTAATCCCAATGGAGTAATCATCGTGCCGATCGAGATCGACACCACCAAGGTGTTCACAGACAAACTCCACGAGCGTCAGATACCCTTCGTCATGCTCGACTCATACATGCCCGACTTGAAACCCCTTTCGTTTTTCGGTCAGGACTCTTTCTGCAGCGGCTATTTCGCTGCCAGAATGCTCATGCTCATAGCTTCAGGCGAAAAGGAGATAATGATTATGAAGCTGATGAAGGACGGTCATGTCACCAGTAAGCAGCAGGTCAACCGTGAGGTGGGCTTCCGCCATTATATGCACGACCATTTCCCCAGCATCAATATCCTTGAGCTTCACCTCCCATTCAGAGGCACACGCAGCGAGTACGACACCATGCTGCGCGATTTCTTAGAAGCCCATCCCAATGTACATCATTGTATCACGCTCAATTCCAAGGCTCACATCATGGGTGAATATCTCCTGCGCACCAATCGTCGCGACATACAGATAATGGGCTACGACATGGTAGCCAAGAATGCCGAATGTCTGCGCCAGGGTAGTATCTCGTTCCTTATAGCCCAACACGGCTATCAGCAGGGCTTCAGCTGTGTTGATACACTCTTCAAGGCTATCGTGCTGCGCAAGAAGGTACAGCCCGTCAACTATATGCCAATAGAGTTGCTCACCAAGGAGAATGTCGACTTCTATCGTCGTACGCAGCTCTAACAAGTGCGCACTCCTACACACAACACACATAAAATACTGAAATGAATAATCGTAAAGGATTGTTGGCTTTAAGCCCGTTGTTTGTCTTCGTTACCATCTATCTGGTCGCATCCATCATTGCTCAGGATTTCTACAAAGTGCCCATTAGTGTGGCATTCGTCATAGCGAGTATTTACGCCGTAGCCATCTCTTATAAGGACGGACTGCGTCAGAGCATAGATACCTTCAGCAAGGGAGCCAGCAAGAGCAACATTATGCTTATGCTGTGGATATTCATACTGGCAGGAGCCTTCGCCCAGTCGGCGAAAGCTATGGGGGCGGTTGATGCTACGGTCGACGTTATGCTCTCGCTCCTGCCCGACAACATGCTTCTGCCAGGACTTTTTCTTGCCACCTGCTTCATATCACTATCCATAGGCACCAGCGTAGGCACTATTGTGGCGCTTGTGCCTATAGCAGCTGGACTGGCACAGTCCACTGGCTCGTCAGCAGCCCTGCTCACCGCCGTTGTGGTGGGTGGAGCTTTCTTCGGCGACAACCTCTCGTTTATATCCGACACCACAATTGCTGCCACCAGTTCGCAGGGGTGCAGCATGAGCGACAAGTTCAAGGTGAACTTCTTCATCACCACTCCCGCAGCCCTCGTTATTCTTGGTGTCTATACCTTCATAGGTATGCATATGAGCACCGCTGCAACCCCTCATTCCGTCGACATCCTGCGCGTAATACCATATATAGCCGTTCTTGCTACAGCCATTGCCGGACTCAACGTGCTGCTCGTGCTCACTATAGGTATAATACTCACAGGCATCATCGGCATAATTAGTGGTAGCATGGGCGTGTTCGACTGGTTTCACTCTATGGGTGACGGCATTATGGGTATGGGCGAACTCATCATCGTCACTATGCTCGCAGGAGGCATGTTCGAACTGGTGCGCCACAATGGTGGTATCGACTACATCATAGCAAAGATCACCCGACATATCCATGGCAAACGTGGCGCCGAAGGCATTATAGCGTCGCTCGTCGCCATAATAGATGTCTGCACAGCCAACAATACCGTAGCTATAATCTCTACTGGGGGCATTGCCAAGCGCATCTCGCAACAGTTTGCTCTCGACAACCGCAAGGTGGCAAGCATACTCGACACCAGTTCGTGCATCTTGCAATGTCTCATACCCTATGGAGCGCAGCTGCTTATGGCGTCGGGACTCTCCAAACTTAGTCCGACACAAATCATACCTTATCTGTATTACCCATTCGCTTTGGCTGTCTGCGTGTTATTCACCATAATATTCCGACTGCCCCGAAGATACAGCTAATAACACCTCGGCACAACAACCTATCACCCCTCAACATAAACTATGGACGTTATCAAACGAAACTTCTTCCGGCTACTACGCAACGGAGCATTCAACGAATATGAGCCCGTAGAACAAATGTCGGCATACAAATGGAATCTGCTGCAACGTATGGCGCAGACGCACTACGTCGAGGCTATAGTAAATTCGGCACGCGGCAACACCCGTTTGCAATGCCCGACGTTGAGCGTGCCTGATGCCGGACTCTCACGTCTGTGCAACGGTTTTCTCAACCGCCGACTCCGAAAAATACGTGCTGCTGAACCCGACTCTGCCGAACCTTCTATTGAGACCCTCAATATGCTCGACATTATCGTGCAGACTACCGAACGGTTCATTCTGCATGGCGTAACTTATGCCTATATCCTTAATATGGGCATATTCCTACGCAACTATGGCGACCGCATCGACTACGTAAAACTCGAAAATTGGCTACAGCGGCTCAATATCCTTTCGATGGCAGAGTTTGAAGCCAGTATTCTCGTCTATACATTAGGATTTCAGCAAGACGAAATACCATTCATGCGCCGTGTCATTCCTGCTGCCTACGATATGGCAATTAACACCCTGCAATCAGAGAATAATGACGTAAGTGGCGAGTCGGTCAGCGGACGGCATATCTTCACACTCAACAGCGGAGGCAAGCTTACTGAAACTTTTGTCAACTGCCAGCATTACTTCTTCTATGCGCCACTTGAGTCGGTCAGTATATTCTTTTCGCAGATAGCCAGCTATATTGCAAACATGGAGGAGTAGGAGACTGTGGCGTACTCGTCGTGGCCTGTATGTGCTTAATGAAAGTTAAAAACAATATTTCCCATGCAACATTTCATGCCGTGCTGCATTAACACTAACAGAATGCAACGCTAAGTATGAACAATAAAAACGAAAAACAATTATGAAGAATTTAACGATTTTGGGCCTTTCGGCAATGATTTTGGCCTCATGCGGCACTACACAACACAAGCAGGAAGTCAACAATAATATCAATGCCGACATTCAAGTCTCTAAAAATAACAACAATATGGACAATGATTATCTGATATTATCCGACGCACAGAAGAATATTGTTGACCGTAGCAATCAGTTTGCCCTCGACCTCTTCCGTACTCAGGCGGACATGGAGTCAAAGGTGATTTCGCCCGTAAGTGTGTCGTTTCTTATGGGAATGCTTGCCAATGGAGCTGACGGCATCACAAAGGACGAGATTCTGACAGCTATGGTCGGCGACAAGAATATCTCTGTCGGCGAACTGAATGATACTTACGCTGCCATTCTGCGTATGGCAGCCAATGGCGACAGGCTCACTACAGTCAACATTGCCAACTATATCGCTGTCAACAAGCAATTCAAGCTGAAGAAAGCCTATACATCTGCAATCAGCAACTTGTATTCTGCCAATGTGGAGAACCTCGACTTTGCTTCGCCAAAGACTCTTAAGCATGTCAACAAGTGGTGTTCTGACAATACGAATGGCATGATTCCTTCCATTGTCGACCGTCTTAATCCCAGCGATGTTGCCGTACTGATGAACGCCATATATTTCAATGGTACATGGACTGAAAAGTTCAATAGGAAATATACTCGACTTGAGAACTTCCAGGGCTACACTCGTGACATCAAGAAGGTTGACATGATGCACCAGAAACATCAGTTTCGCTATGCCGACAACAGCCAGTATTCAGCCGTTGAACTGCCTTATGGCAACGGTCAGTATTCTATGACCGTGCTGCTGCCCGATGAGGGTGTTTCTATTGACGATATGCTGAAGCAGTTCACGACAACCGAGCTCTCCAAGTTACAACAGCAAATGACAGAATGCTTAGTCGACCTTAAGTTGCCTCGATTCTCTACCACAACAAAAGTCGGTCTCAAGGCCCCATTGTCAAATATGGGCGCAAAGACTATGTTTAGCGACAGCGCCGACTTCGGCCGTATGGCTGATGCAGGACTATTCGTATCTACGATGCTACAGAAGGCAAAGATTGAAGTCAGCGAAGAGGGTACCAAGGCTGCTGCAACCACTATGGCTGCTATCGCATTGACATCTTTGCCTCATGAGCAGCCACGCCAGGTTAAGTTCTACGCAAATCGTCCCTTCGTTTACATGATTACCGAAACGAATACCAATGCTATATTGTTTATCGGACAATATACGGGAGGAGATAATTAAAAAATATATATAATAATGAAAAGTGAATATATCAAACCACAAGTGTTGGTTATTGACATGGGGTCGTTGCAGCTGCTGAACAACTCAAATGGTGTCAGCGATGACGGCAAGAAAGCCACATTCAGCGATGATGCCCCTACAAGTTCTGTCCCCTGGAACGAAGCACTATAGTGAATTAGTATCTTTGACATTCCTTATTTCGACCTCGCACTCCCCGAAATCTATCATGGCATTGAACAGTCTTATCCGTTCGGCCTTAAGAAGGTCGTTGATGGTAATTTCTGCCTCTTTAATTATGCCTTTGTCCAGAAGAAAGGCGCGTCGTGTGCCTGGTAGTAGCGGGTGTCGGGGCGTTAGCCAGCTGTTGCCGTCAAAGATTGCAAGATTGGTGAAGGAGGTGTCTGTGACGAGATTGTTCTTTACGATGATTATCTCGTCGCAGTCGCCCCTTTGGGCTGTCAAATTGTTGAGTGCTGAGCGGTCGGTACTCTTGTAGCTATAGTTGATGTTGTCGTCGTAAACCACTTGCAAAGAGCGGATATTGCGCATAGAGTAGGGTACGTGTTCTATGAGTTCCACCCCGCTCTTTCCGTAGACAACACGAGTCTTGACCAACGTCATGTTGTTATTGGCTACAATCAACTTTGCCAGACAAGGCATAGGTTGGAGAGACCGCTCAGGAAAGAAATGGCGTATGGTACGCTCCATTCTTGCCTGGTGGTAGGGGAGGTTAATTACCTTGCCATTCTCAATCTTTATTGTTTCTACAAATTGCTGTTGCATGTTGTGATACTATGTTGGTACTTTACTCTAACGGATTTTGGTAACTTACTGACAATCACGTTGTATGACTCTTTTATTATTATCTTGACAAATTCTGTTTCCAACTGTTCGAAGAAAACGTCGCTCCAATGCGTTTTGTTCCAATGGAAGGCTGGCGTGATGGCAGAGAATTGTTCGCGCAGTTCCTCGTTCCTTTCAGGTGAAAGTTTACAGGCAAATCTTAGCATGGTTTCCTCGATGTTGTATTTGCCCCCACCAAGCCAAAGGCATAGGAATATTTTGCCCTCAACTCGGAATGTTATATTGTCATCGCCAAACGGCTGGTCTTCAGTTACGCCGTATAGAGACAATGTGAAATCTCTGACTTCTTCGATGTTCATAGGTAAACGCTTTGCTTTTTTTGACCACAAAAATACGATTATTATGCCAAAACGGCAAGGATTCAAGCGAAAATCCTCGTTAGTTCTCGATAGGTCTTCGATAGCTTCTCGATATGTCTTCGATAGCTTCTCGATAAGTCTTCGATAGCTTCTCGATAGGTCTTCGTTCGTCCTTCGTTCAACCTCCGTTCCGTCTTCGTTCGCCAATCGAAACGCGAATGAGAATCGTTCGGGAACCGTTCGGGATTCGTTCGGGATGAGAGCTGTGTATTAACGTAGGATGAACTATGGATTAACGGGCAACGATAAGGTAATGAACGAAGAAAGGAAAACGTATGGGCTGGCGTTGTGATTTTTTACATTCAATATCGCACGTATATCCTCATTTTTCATTATCTTTGCATCCGTTATAACAATTCTGAGGAAAATAAATACAAAACGTTAAATTATAAAATGTCAAACAAGTTTGTTGAACACAAGGGTTTCAATCTTGTAGAAACCAACAAGGAAGTTTTGGACAAGTGGATGGCTGACGATGTCTTCCACAAGTCGATCGACGAGCGCGAAGGCTGTCCGCAGTTCGTATTCTTTGAGGGACCTCCCTCTGCCAATGGCCATCCTGGTATTCACCACGTATTGGCACGCGCCATAAAGGACACATTCAATCGCTATAAGACAATGCAGGGATTTCAGGTTCACCGCAAGGCAGGCTGGGACACACACGGACTCCCCGTAGAATTGGGCGTAGAGAAGGAATTGGGTATCACCAAGAAGGATATTGACAACAAGGCTTCGGAGAAGTATATTTCTACCGAGGAATACAACCGTAAGTGTCGTGAAAATGTGATGATGTTTACAGCCGAGTGGCGCAAGCTGACCGAGGAAATGGGTTACTTCGTAGACCTCGACCATCCGTATATCACATACGACAACAAGTATATTGAGACGCTGTGGTGGCTGCTCAAGCAGCTCTACAACAAGGGACTGCTCTATAAGGGCTACACCATTCAGCCGTACTCGCCAGGCGCTGGTACAGGTCTGTCGTCGCACGAGCTCAACCAGCCTGGCTGCTATCGCGACGTGAAGGATCTGACTGCTACCGTACAGTTCCTAATCCGTGACCCGAAAGAAGAGTGGACAAAGTGGGGTAAGCCATACTTCGTAGCATGGACTACAACTCCGTGGACTTTGCCTTCGAACGTTGCGCTCTGCGTTGGTCCTAAGATTGACTACGTTTCGGTAGAGACATACAACCTCTATAGCGGCGAGCCAATCACTATCGTTATGGCTGAGAATCTTGTGAAGGCTTACTTGAAGCCTGAGCAGGAATGTACCGAGGGCGAGTTGGCTCCGTTTGACAAGGAGAAAAAACAATGTCCGTGGCGCATCACAGGCCATTTCAAGGGTACAGAACTTGAGGGCATGCACTACGAGCAGCTTATGCCGTGGGTGAAGCCATGTGAGAAGGTGGACGGTTTCGCTCCGAAGTTTGTGACTGAATATGCTGAGTCTCATCCGGAGAAAGTGTTTACTGGCGAGGATGGTCGCGACAAGTTCGTGGAGATGGAGAGCGAGGCTTTCCGCGTAATTCTCGGCGACTATGTTACAACCGACGACGGAACTGGTATTGTCCATATCGCTCCGACATTTGGTGCCGACGACGCCAAGGTGGCAAAGGATGCCAATATCCCGGCTCTTTACCTCATCAACAAGAAGGGCGAGACACGCCCGATGGTTGACCTCCAGGGCAAGTTCTACCTCTTGGAAGAGCTTGACGGCAACTTCGTGAAGACTTGTGTAGACAACGAGAAATACGCTCACCACGCTGGCGACTATGTGAAGAATGCCTACGACCCGCAGTTCAACCAGAACGGTGTTTGGGACAAGAAAGCTTCGGACAAGGCTGAGGACCTGAACGTTGTGCTCTGCTACGAACTGAAGCAGGAGGGCAAGGCTTTCAAGACCGAGAAGCACGTACACAACTATCCACATTGCTGGCGTACAGACAAGCCTATCCTCTACTATCCGCTCGACAGCTGGTTTATCAAGGACACGGCACGCAAGGAGCGTATGGTGGAACTCAATAAGACTATCAACTGGCAACCCGAATCTACAGGTACCGGACGTTTCGGCAACTGGCTTGAGAACCTCAACGACTGGAACCTCTCACGCTCACGCTTCTGGGGAACTCCACTGCCTATCTGGCGCGACGAAAACCGTGGCGAGAAGTGCATCGGTTCGCTTGAGGAACTTTATGCCGAGATAGAGAAGTCTGTGGCTGCTGGTGTGATGAAGAGCAACCCTATGAAGGACAAGGGATTCGTACCGGGCGACTACTCTAAGGAGAACTACGACCGCATCGACCTCCACCGTCCTTACGTAGACTATATCGTGCTCGTAAACGACGAGGGTAAGCCAATGCATCGTGAGGCCGACCTTATCGATGTTTGGTTCGATTCGGGTTCTATGCCTTACGCTCAGCTTCACTATCCGTTTGAAGGCGAGATGTCGCACGGTACAGAGGAAGACCGCAAGGCTCTTGTCAACAGCCAGTATGAGGGCTTTGCCATTGCGCCCAAGTTCTATCCAGCCGACTTCATCAACGAGGGTGTCGACCAGACACGTGGATGGTTCTTCACTCTGCACGCTATCGCTACAATGGTGTTCGACTCGGTGGCCTTCAAGAACGTAATTTCTTCGGGATTGGTGCTCGACGCTAAGGGCAACAAGATGTCAAAGCACTTGGGCAACGCCGTAAATCCGTTCGACCAGATAGAGAAGTACGGTGCTGACGCCGTTCGCTTCTACATGATGACCAACTCGGAGCCTTGGGACAACCTCAAGTATGACGAGAAAGGTGTAGACGAGGTGCGCCGCAAGTTCTTCGGTACATTATATAATACATACTCGTTCTTCTCAGGCTATGCCAATGTCGATGCTTTCGATACCGAGGCTGCTCAGGTGCCCGTTGCAGAGCGTCCGGAGATTGACCGTTGGGTACTCTCTGTACTGAACACTCTCATCAACGGTGTGCAGAAGGAGATGGAGAATTTTGACCCCACTCGTGCTGGCCGACTCATTGAAGACTTCGTCAACAATGACCTCTCTAACTGGTATGTACGCTTGAACCGTAAACGTTTCTGGGGTAAGGAAATGTCGCAGGACAAGCTTGCTGCTTATCAGACTCTCTATACCTGTCTGACTACAGTAGCCAAGCTGCTCGCTCCGTTCGCTCCGTTCTTTGCCGATCAGCTCTTCTGCGACCTGGGCGCAGCTCAGCTTGAGGGTACAACATCAGTACATCTCGCCAAGTTCCCCGTTGCTGATGAGAAGCTCATCGACCGCGAACTTGAGGAGCGTATGGGTATGGCACAGAAGATTACCTCAATGGTTCACGCTCTGCGCAAGAAGGTAAACATCGCCGTACGTCAGCCGCTACAGGCTATCATGATTCCTGCTGTCGACGACGAGCAGCGTCGCCATATCGAGGCTGTTAAGAACCTTATCCTCTCGGAGGTGAACGTTAAGGAACTGCGCTTCGTAGAAGGCTCTGGCGTATTGGTGAAGAAGGTGAAGTGCAACTTCCGCACCATGGGCAAGAAGTTTGGCAAGCTGATGAAAGGCATCGCTGCTGCCATGTCGGCTCTCGACCAGGAGCAGATTGCCCAACTCGAGACTAATGGCAAGATTGCCGTCGAGGTAGAAGGCAACGCCGTAGAGGTAGAGGCTGCCGATGTTGAGATTATCTCGGAGGATATCCCGGGCTGGCTCGTAAGCAACGAGGGTAAACTGACAGTTGCGCTTGAGATAGAACTCAACGACGAGCTTCGCAACGAGGGTATGGCTCGCGAGCTTATCTCGCGCATACAGAACCTCCGTAAGGAGAGCGGACTCGAGATTACCGACCGCATCCACGTCACTCTCGCTCCTAACGAGAAGGTGGAGAAGGCTGTGGCAGGCTTTGCCGACTACATCCAGTCGCAGGTGCTCGCTCTCGACATTACTCTCGCCGACAACGACGGCACAGAGACCGAAATCGACGGCTTCATGATCAACATCAAGATAGTTAAGGCTTAAACATAATAGGGCAGAAGGGTGCGGCTGAACAGGTCGCACCCAACTGCATTTTACTATATTCAACCTAGTTATACCACTAATAATCCTAACAACTATGGCAGAAAAATTACGCTACTCAGACGAGGAACTTCAGGAATTCAAGAACATTATAAACGAAAAACTTCGCTTGGCACGTCGCGACTTCAATTCGATGATGCAGCAGCTGATGAATGCAGACGGCAATGGGGTGGAGGATACCTCGCCTACATACAAGGCTCTGGAGGAAGGCAGCGCATCGCAGTCGAAGGAGGAGATAGCACAAATGGCCAACCGTCAGCAAAAGTTCATTCAAGGACTTGAGGCGGCACTTGTGCGCATCGAGAACAAAACCTACGGTATAGACCGCATTACCGGTCAGCTCATTCCGAAGGAAAGACTCCGCATCGTGCCTCACGCCACCTTGAGTGTCGAGTCGAAGAATGCACGAAAGAAATAATATGGAAAACAAAAAGAAGTACATCACCAACGGATGGCTTGCCGTTGCCATCGTGACCCTGATTCTTGCCATCGACCAAATTATAAAAATTGAGGTTAAGACCAATATGACATTGGGCGAGGCAATACGTGTTACCGACTGGTTCTACATAGAGTTTATCGAGAACAACGGAATGGCATACGGAATGACATTCTTCAACAAACTGGTGCTGTCGCTATTCCGCACTTTTGCCATTGGTGCCATATCATGGTACATTTGGCGTGCAGTAAAAAGCGGACTGTACAGCCGTGGCTACGTCGTTTGTCTGGCTATGATACTGGCTGGTGCCGCAGGCAATCTTATAGACTGCCTGTTCTACGGTCTTGTCTTCGATGCCTCGACGCCATTTAGTGTGGCTGGTTTTGTGCCGTTCGGTACAGGATATTCTACATTCCTGCACGGCAAGGTGGTGGACATGTTCTATTTCCCGATTATACGCACTACTTACCCCGATTGGATGCCGATGGTGGGCGGTGACGACTTTGTCTTCTTCTCGCCGATATTCAATTTTGCCGACTCGTGCATAAGTGTTGGAGTGGCAGCCTTGTTGCTCTTCTTCCGAAACGATCTGGAGCGAATGTCTTTAGCTTGGAAAAAATGACAAATACAAACATTGTATCACATACGGCTTGCCGAGCCGGAAAGTGTAGTTTGCTGGCAGCATGCATGGCTCTATTTATGGCGTTTGTTCTGACGGGATGCAAGCCTGGTATACCCGGACGCTATCTGCAACCCGACGAGATGGCCGATATCTTGTACGACTATCACGTGGCAGAAGGTATTGTGCAGACCGACTACAACTCGCCCGACTCGATAGCTATGCGAGCCTATCGCGTCAGCATTCTGCAGAACCACGGAGTTACGGAAGCCGACTTCGACTCGTCGATGGTGTATTACACACGCCACACGCGTGAGCTGCAGCAGGTGTACACCAAGATTGCCGACCGACTTGATCGTGAGGCTGTAGAACATGGCGGACAGGCAGGCCTTGGCGATATCACGGATAATGCCGACACTACTAATGTATGGAAACGCTCATCGGCATTTGTTCTGTCGCCCTATGTCGCAACAAATCGTATGTCGTTCGAGATAAAGGCCGACAGTTCGTACCATAAAGGCGACCGTATGGTGCTCGACTTCGACACTCAATTCCTATATCAGGACGGAATGCGTGATGCTTCTGTGGTGCTCGCCGTAACCTATGCCAACGATAGCGTGGAGTATGTCAACAACAGCATCAATTCGTCAACACATTATCATATGCAGATAATGAACGAGGGACGGTTGGCTATAAAGTCTGTGCGTGGATTCTGGATGTTGTCGAGCGACAGGTCGATGCCTACATCATCCGCCACTACATTCAAGCTGTTTGTCGTGTCTAACGTACGACTCGTAAGGATGCATGTAGCCGAACCCGCTACCAATCCGGAGGGCGAAAGCCTGAAGACCGACTCGATTGGTCGTCCGGGCCTTGACAGCCTGAAGCGTCTGCCTCCTCCCCCACCTCTAATGAACCGCCGACTATGACACGCATAGTGGCAGCTAATAGGGTGATTGACGAGGATGGCAACGAGATGAAGCCCGGAGTGGTAGAAGTGGAAGGAACGTACGTATGTAGTGCCTATCCGTTGTATGGCGAACTTCCGTTTACCGAGTGGCTGGGGGGCACTGTCACCATCGGGCGTTCTGCCGACGGAAAGCTGTATGCCTACAAGGACGGAGTGATAATCACCGACAATCAATAAAACTTATAATTATAAATCAAACATTATATTATGCTTAGTGTAAACGAATTGGAAGACCGCCTTATTGACCTCGCTTTTGCCGAGGATATAGGCGATGGCGACCACACAACCCTTTGCTGTATCCCCGACACAGCTATGGGCAAGTCGCACTTGTTGATAAAGGAAGACGGCATCCTTGCCGGAGTAGAAGTGGCAAAGCGTGTATTTGCACGATTCGACCCTACTATGCAGGTTGAAGTTCTCATAGGCGATGGTGCCCACGTCAAGAAGGGCGACATCGCCATGGTGGTTACCGGCAAGGTGCGCTCTCTGCTTCAGACCGAGCGTCTGATGCTTAACATCATGCAGCGCATGAGCGGTATCGCTACAATGACAGCCAAGTATGTAGAGCGCCTCAAGGGTACAAAGACTCACGTTCTCGACACTCGTAAGACTACTCCAGGACTGCGTATGCTCGAGAAGCAGGCTGTAAAGATTGGTGGCGGCATGAACCATCGTATCGGTCTGTTTGACATGATTCTGCTTAAGGACAACCATGTTGACTTTGCCGGTGGTATAGCCAACGCAATCAACCGTTGTCACGAGTATCTCAAGGAGAAGGGTCTTGACCTGAAGATTGAGATAGAGGTGCGCAATTTTGATGAACTGCAGCAGGCTATGGATTGTGGCGGCATCAACCGTATCATGCTCGACAACTTCTCGGTGGAGAATACAAAGAAGGCTGTAGAGATGGTTGCAGGCAAGTATGAGACCGAGTCGAGTGGTGGCATCACTTTCGACACAATTCGCGACTATGCCGAGTGTGGTGTCGACTTCATCTCTGTAGGTGCTCTGACTCACTCTGTCAAGGGACTTGACATGTCGTTTAAGGCTTGCTGATTATGAACATATCAAAGCAAATCAAGACTTTTGCCCTTGCCGCCATTATGTCGGCATCGGCAATGGAGGCTTCTGCCTGTACCAACCTTATTGTTGGCAAGAAAGCCAGCGTTGACGGTTCGGTACTCGTATCCTACAATGCCGACGACTACGGTATGTTCGGCCACTTGTGCCATTATCCTGCAGGCACTCATCAGAAGGGCGAGATGCGCAAGATATTCGACTGGGACACAGGCGAGTATCATGGCGAAATACCCGAGGCTCCCGTAACGTATAATGTTATCGGCAACATCAACGAGTTTCAGCTCTCTATTGGCGAGACCACTTATGGCGGACGTGAGGAGATGGTAGACACGACCGGTATACTCGACTACGGTTCGCTCATCTACGTCACTCTTCAGCGTGCCAAGACGGCTCGTGAGGCCATTTCGGTAATGACCTCGCTCGTAGAGAAATACGGCTATTGCTCAAGTGGCGAGACATTCTCAATCTGCGACCCTAACGAGGCGTGGATTATGGAGATGATGGGTACCGGTCCGGGCAGTAAGGGTGTAGTATGGGTGGCTATGCGAATACCTGACAACGCTATATGCGCTCATGCCAATCAGAGCCGTATCGGCAAGTTCGATATGAGGGACAAGAAGAATGTCGTCTGCTCGAAGAATGTCATTTCCTATGCCCGTAAGATGGGATGGTTTACCGGTAAGGATGCCGACTTCTCATGGAAGAACACCTATGCCCGTCCCGACTTCTCCGGCCGCCGGTTCTGCGACGCTCGTGTCTGGAGCTTCTTCAATCATTATCAGAAGGGTTTCGACCGCTATTTGCCATGGGCACTCGGCAAGGATCCCAATGCTGAGGACATGCCGCTTTGGATTGTCCCCGACCGCAAATTGAGCGTCCATGACGTGCAAATGGGTATGCGCGACCACTATGAGGGCACAGCCATGGCACTCGACACAACGAATGTGGGAGGAGGAATCTATCAGATGCCTTATCGTCCCACACCATTGCAGTTCAAGGTTGACGGCAAGACTTACTTCAACGAACGTCCGATTTCCACCCAGCAGACGGCTTTCTCGTTCGTATCGCAGCTACGTTCGTGGATGCCACGTGAGATAGGTGGCGTCATTTGGTTCGGCAACGACGATGCCAACATGATTGCCTACACTCCGGTATATTGCGGCAATACCGTACAGCCTGAGTGCTATAACACTCCAGGTGCCGACGCTGTGACCTTCTCAGACAAAAATGCTTTCTGGGTATGCAACTGGGTGAGCAATATGGTCTATCCACGCTACTCGCAGATATTCCCCGAACTTCAGGCTGTGCGCGATTCGCTTGAGTCAAGCTACTTTGCCCGGCAGGCCGATTTCGAGAAGAAGGCTATGAATCTCTATGCTACAGACAAGCCGGCTGCTCTGCGTATGCTCAACGAGTATAGCGTGGAGAAGGCCCAGCAGATGCTGGCGGAGTGGAAGAACCTTGCAATACGCATCATCGTAAAATACAACGATATGGGCGTGAAGCAAGAGAAGGACGGCAAGATTCTCAAGAGAGTGATGCGTCCGGGCTACCCCGAAAGCTTCGCAAGAAAACTCGTTAAAGAGACTGGCGATTGGTATGCTGTGCCAGCGGACAAGTAACGGATGCTGAATAAGCATACTTATTGTCAAAGACAATATCAGGAGGTTTTGGTTGTTATGCCAAAACCTCCTTTTTTGGTTCAACAGGGTTTTGAAGACATAAATTTATTAATTGCATTCATGCTACCTTACGTTATTGACTCTCACGCCTGAGAGATTGCAAAAGCCAAAAGTGCGAAGAGCGCAGCGAAGGAGGTGCTGAAGGCGGAGCATACCGCTGAAAAAGGAAAAGCCCTTGTCCTACGTTGGTTGGGTGCAAGACAAAGGCTTTATCTATTAAGGCGGATTCGGATGGAGTCCGCTTCAATGCAAAATATACTTTCTGTTTAATTTGTCTACTTTGTACTCGTTACGTATCTATTATTTGTTGATTATCAATGTTATACGCTCTAAACGGTAGAAAAGTGACCGTATTGATTCTGATTAGATACGAAAAGGTGAAGATTTAACGTATTTAACTTTCAATCACACGGTATTTTGACAGATTGCAAACTAAACATGGCAAGTAAAGGTAATTTAATATGACTGGATGTTGGATTTTGCCTTGGCTCTATAACTGTGCATTCTGTGGCGGAAAGTTGGAAGAATGAAACGGTTGCAACTATGCCTGTCCGATGGAGTGGTTTGCTGATTTTGGAGGATTGGGCCCCATGACTGTACAATATGCCGTGTCGTTAAGAGCCGAAATATGCCGAGCCATGCTTTCACGTTTGGCTTCGGCTTCTTGCCGAGCCTTTTCCTTTTGTTTCTTTCTCCTTACGTGCTTCCACTCGTCTCCATGCGTCTGTCATTTCAGGCTATTGCCAAATGGCATTCCAACGAACCTTCAAATCATTGTACATTTCCAAAAGTGTAGTATTATAAATTTTGGCACTGGCGAGTTCTTCCTTTACGGCATTCTTCTGACCTATAACTTCGCGTTTGTAGTGAACAATCTCCGTATTCACGTCAATAAAGCTAAGATACTTGCTGTCGCCATCTATCAAAGCATAAGCATTCAACCGCTTCTGCCACATTTCTTATAGCGTTGACACGGTTTATTGTACCATGCACTATGGATTTAACATATTGTATGATTTTTTCGGTCATTATAATGGCATAATTGGACTAAAATAATGGCATAATTGGACTAAAATTTCAGTTTTTACGAAACCGATAACAAATAATGTCTTTATTCTTATTGTTTTTTAGTAACTTTGCAGCGCATTCGCAATAAATGCGTTTGCAAAACATACATAAGGCGTCGTCAACGCTTTGTTCATTGATTATTCTGAACGTAGGAAATTCAAAATGCTTGTCAATGGCTTAGCAGAGAAGATGTCACGGGTAGGTTGTACAATCAACCCTCGTAGTGTGCCAAGGAGGACAAACCTCAGCGGCACACTTTTCGGGGTTATTTATAACTTTCAGCGTGAGATTCTATCTGTTCGTCATCAAGCAATGGTTTCCTACGACCAAGAATAAGTGACGGACAAGTGTAGAGTCTCACGTTTTTGCGTTTAAGTTAAATATAATAACAGAAGTTCCATAATCGATATATTATTAAGACGATTGCTTTCGTATATCATCAAAACCTTACCCAATAAGACAAAGAATATGAAAAGTAGTATTTCTTTAAGTTTTTCTATCGCTTTTGACAAAAACGACATGACTGGAGACATAAATAAAGATTCTCTTGAAGCAAGAATATCAGGATTGTCTTTCTATGTTGACTTTGATAATTATACAGAGTATTCAATAGAAGGCGGTTATCTAAAAGCTGAGCCTAACAATGAACATGATCCTAATGCAATTGCTATTTTCCATGACAGTGGAAAGCATATTGGATATGTTTCGAAGGAGTGCATCCTTGAAGTAAAGAAATTCACGGATGGAGAAAATGCGCCTTGTCTCATCTATATTGCACCTTTCATTTACAAAGAAGGAGAGAAAGGTCTTAAAGGTGTGGTTCGCATTTTTAGATATTATGATGGGCAGGCTGATTATGTAAACAATATGATGGAACACTTTATCAATGTTTATGCCTTAAAACTAAAAGATGAACTAGAAGAATTTGAAGCGAAAATACATGAAAAGTACGAAAGTCTGTTAACGGACAGTCCTGATGATGAAGGACATATTACGTTCAAAGGGGTTCCATTAAATGGATCAATAGAGAAAGTAAGAGCAAAAATCATGAATGCAGGCTTCGATAATGATGGAGAATCTCTTACTGGACAATTTGCCGGGCTAAAAGTTAAGATATATGTAGGTGAAAATGAAGAATTGAATCACGTCTATTCTGTAATTGTTGTTTCGGAGCAAGAGCGTTCTTGGGAGTCTTTGAAGAGTAAATATCTGAATGTGAGAGAACTCTATATGAGAAAATATGGAAATCCAACGACTGATTCACGTACATTTTGTGCCCCATATTACGAAGGTGATGGTGACGAATTGGAAGCAACAGAAAATCAGAAATGCTTATATAGTTCTAAGTTTACAGTGCCTGGTGGCGAAGTGTCAATTTTTATAATAAACAGAAGTGTTATGTTTAATTTTGAAGATTCAATTAACAAGAAATTGGTAGAAGAAGATGAGGAATATGAGGAAGCCGATGATTGTGATGAAGATTATGACGCTTATGATGATATATAAGTAAGTTTAAACTATTAATATACAAGTAAAAAAAAAACAGTATGAAAACAAACAAAATTTTGAGCATCTTAGCGATGCTCGTAGTCTCAGTATCAGTTATGTTATTTACGTCATGTAGTAGTGACGATGACGGAGACGGCAGCAAAGACATCAATGTGCAAGAAGTAGTTGGAACTTGGACATGTACCGCAAGTACAGATAAAGTGGACGGTAAAACCATAACTGGTTATATGGTTGGCGAGTCCATTACCATAAGTGAGGATGGCAAATTCTCTTCTACTGCAAGCTCTATCGGCAATGGCACATGGAAGCTTGACGGCAATAAAATGTCAGCTAAGAACACTTATGGTGACACTTTCAACGCAACGATTATTGTTAGTGGTAATAAGATGAAATGGAGTGGTTCATCAAGTCAAGGCGTAAGTTTTAACTATACTTGGAAGAAAAAATAAATTCTTGCAAATAGATAGCAATAAAGATTAACGTCACTGTTGCTGTTTTGCAACGGTGGCGTTTTAAAATTTAAAGTGGGACAGGTGAGTTTGCATGAGACTAATGTTCATTAATTGTGTAATAACTTAAAACTGAGATATAATGACAGAAGACGAAAAGAAAGAATTTGAAGAGTTCTTAGAATGGAAGGCCGATAAGAAACGCAAAGAGGAAGAAAACAAGGCGAAACAAGAAGAGGCTGAAAGACAAGTTAAGGTTAATGCTCAAATGCCTCAAATAGAGGAAGAGGAAAGCATGGAATTTGATAACAAACAAGTTCCTTATTCTTCAAATAATAAGATTGAAAGCAACAATACCGGGGAAAAACCTACAACCTTCCCATTAGCTTTTGTATTACTAATTTCTTTGATTATTTTTCTCTTTTGTATTTGTATACTAAAAGATTGTTCTGATAATAATCAAACATCTTCTTATAAAACAGAGTCAACTTCTAATAGTGAGGCTGATAAAGAAAGACTTGATTCTCTCGCCGCTATAGATGCTGCAGAAACCAAGAGACTGGATAGTCTTAAGAGAGCTAAGAGAATAGACCTGTTAAAAAATACGATAAAGATAAAGAAGGCTTATATATCATCTCCTAATAGTGCTGGCGGTGTAGACGCTCATTTTGTATGGAAGAATGTATCTAATAAGACTATAAAATATTTAAACTGGAGTGGCTATCCTATAAATGCTGTGGGTGACCCAGTTTCATGTGAAGCTCGTGGAACCATTGAAGGTGGTGGTAAGGTTACTGGCCCTATAAAGCCAGGAGCGACTTATGGTTACGGAACATATTGGGATTGTCTTTGGTACAATTATTCTGCAAAGAAGCTTGTACTAACAGACATCTATATAGAATATATGGATGGTAGCTCTATCCATATAAACAGTAACGAATTGAAATATGTTCGTTAATGTCAAGTTTTTATTTTCTAACTTATAAGACAATAAGAGTATAAGGTAAATATAGTAATAGAGAATATGAATAATGAAGAGAAGCTAGAAAAATCTACGGTGGTTGGCAGTCTTACTCTTTTTGTTTCTTGCTATGGTATAAACATTTATGAAGTAGCAACGCATGATGATTACACTAATTATCAAGATAAGTTGCCCTTCGAATCTATTCTTGTGACAAGTATTGTCACAGGAATTATAATGACAATTGTTACATGGCTGGTTTTAACTCTTTATGATTGCCATAAAAAAGCAAAGGAAGATGATAGTGTTACAACTTTAGAACTATTCAAAAGGGAAGTTTTTTGCAAACGTACTTTTATTGGATTGATAATACTAATCATTGTTTCTTTTCTTGTTGTTTTTCTTGGAATAATCTTTTTATCATTGATTGTTTTCTATATATTTATATTGAAAGGAAAAATAAACTGGAGAAAATAGAAGCGAATGCTTCTGTGTAATTGTGTAGTATATCGTGGTTGTTTGAATAATGCCGAAAAATAAAGGAGAGTCCAAATGTACATATTGCGTTCTCCTCTATTTTAAAGAATTAGTACGACCATCGACCCCTTACTACTGTCCCTGCATCTTTCTGCCAATTTTTCAGCGGTGCCTGTGTCATGGAGTCTTTGAAATCGGCGAACACCTAACCTCGTCTTGTGAAAGATGCTCCTTGTCAGTCGGGATTGTCTCGATACGCTCCAAGAAACCGTTCGGGTTCTCCTTTATCTTGCGGTCACGATAGGCTGTGTGGATTGAAGCACGGAAAGTTACCTTTTGGTTTCCTCCTTCGCACCTCGGCAATTCAAACAAGTTTGATTGCGCTCGGTTTGTCGTCGGTTTACCAGTAGTTGGCTGCTGAGTTGATATGTAGTTTTCTGGTCTTATGCAGTCCCTGTGGTGCTGTCAGCAGATACTCACGAAATCTGTTGCACAAGTCCACGTTTATCTTCCGAAGGTACACTTGCCTTGCATGGAGGTACGAAAGTGCATATAAACGTGTTGCCACTTGGAGTTCTTCTTGTCCGCCAGTTTCTTGAAGTAGGCAAGGAAATCGCCTTTCATCTTCTCCTTGTCGAAGAAATCGTAACGCTCGTTGACGATAGCCTCGAAGCGACAGCAGCGTATCGCATCGGCTCTTGCCGTAAGGTTGAGGTTGTACTTCTGTTCCATCAGGTTCTTCGATTTGGCATAGATGTAGATGCCAAACGACTCATGGCGGATGACTTTCATCGTGCTCTCGTCACGATAGCCTGGATAATAGTCAAGCACCTCATTCTCCTCTTCCCCTTTTATTGGTTCCTGGTTTTGTGTTGGCTTTTCAGCTTTTGCCTTTTTACTGAGCTTGCTCTTGCTGGCAGGAACCACACGCTTGTAGGGATTACCCTCAAACATCTTCTCTATATCAGCCTTTCTTACGAATGCCATTCGGCTGCTCAATCTTGATGCCTTCAGCTTGCCGTTAGCCACAAGTTTGTAGATATACTGTCGGGTGCATCCCATCAGAATGGCAGCTTTAGAGAAGGTAAGATACTCCTGATGTTGCAGATCCATGATTGGCTCAATACCGTTAATCAAGCAACTTCGATATAATGAGGTCTGTTGTCTTTTTTGTCATTTTACACCATATAATAAAGATTTACCACAGTGCAACTTTGCCTGCTATTCCCAAGTCAATAGTTGCAGTTACTACACCCAATGCCTTGAACACTCTTCTCATAGTTGGAATGGTTATGCTATAACCTCTTTCCAATCGAGATATTTGTGCTCTTTTCACTCCTATACGCTCACCAAGTTGCTCTTGCGTCAAGTTCTGTTCTATGCGAGCTTTCTTGATGGCTTCACCCAGCCTATAAGCATGCAATGCTTCATCCACTTCACTTTCAAAAGCATTACGTTTTGGAGTGCCAACTTTGCCGAAATGCTTGTCAAGCACATCGTCCAATGGA
>OMEA01000179.1_pt1 | contig 33203 bp, 32 predicted proteins | sample 1645321 | NCBI WGS metagenome assembly OMEA01 (sample SAMEA103958151, study PRJEB25191) | human gut metagenome
ATATAGTTTTATTGTGGTTGCTATAGTTGTTCTTTCTCTTATTTTAATTTTATGGTTAAGAGAAAGAATCCATGAAATAGGTATTTTATTATCAATAGGAATAAGTAAAATAGAAATCTTAGGTCAGTTTATTATTGAACTTCTTTTGATTTCATTACCTGCAGTTATTTTATCCATTGCTGTAGGTAATGTATTATTTAAATTCATCATTAATGAATTGTTAAAACGTGAATATTCTTTGCTTGTTACAAATGGAATAGAGCAAGAATTATCTGCATTTTTAGCAAGTTATGGAATTTTAGTCACTGTTATATTGTTGTCAGTTGTCATAGCTTGTGGAATGTTCTTGACTAAAAAACCAAAAGAGATTTTATCAGAAATGAGTTAGGAGATTATAATGAGTGTATTAGAAATATCGGAATTAAGCTATAGATATAAGAATTCAAGAGAGAATATATTATTAGATGTCAATCAAACTTTTGAATTAGGTCAGTTTTATGCGATTATTGGTTCCTCTGGTGCTGGAAAGTCAACGCTGCTTTCTTTACTTGCGGGTTTAGATGAACCTCAGGAGGGAAATATTTATTTTGAAAATGAAGATATTAAAAAGAAAGGTTGTAGTTATCATAGAAGAAATCATATTTCTTTGGTGTTTCAAAACTATAATCTCATAGACTATTTAACACCTCTAGAAAATGTGAGATTGGTGAATAAGAAGGCATCACCATCATTGTTATTAGAACTTGGATTAAATCAAGATCAAATAAAAAGAAACGTCATGAAGCTTTCAGGTGGACAGCAGCAAAGAGTCGCAATTGCGAGAGCTTTGGCATCTCATGCACCTATTATTCTAGCAGATGAACCAACAGGTAATCTAGATAATAGTACAGCGAACGAAATCATTGAAATATTGAAAAAAATGGCTAAAAAAAGAAATAAATGTGTTATCGTTGTCACACATAGCAAAGAAGTTGCAAATAGTGCAGATGTTATTTTGGAACTCAAGGATAAGAGATTACAGGTTGTTGAATGGGAGGATAAGATATGATAAGAAATGCATTTGCATATGTAACAAGAAAAAAGCTTAAGTCTTTAATCATTATTGTGATTATAGCGACGATGTCTACTTTTTGTGTTTTGGGCTTAGGAATTAAGAAAGCAACTGATGTATCATCCAAGAAAAGTCTAGGGAATATTACCAACAGCATCTTGCTAGAAATTAATAGACAGGTTAATCCTGGGACACCTAGAGGTGGAGGAAATGTAAAAGAAAGAGATATTAATAGGATTGCACAGTGCAAGGAAATTTATTCTTATGTAAAAAGAATTAATAGTGTTGCAGATTTATTAGATCATGAAATCATTGAAACGCCAGAAACACTAGCTAATCAATCTCCTGAAAGAGCTAAAAACTTTAAAAATGCAGTAATGCTGACAGGCGTTAATGATTCCACTAGAGAAAATAAATTTGTATCAGGAGCTTATAAATTAGTAGAAGGAAAGCATCTTCAAAATGAAGATAAAAACAAAGTTTTAATGCACAAGGATTTAGCTCAAAAGAATCATTTGAAGGTGGGAGATCATTTGAAAATAAAATCAAATTTATATGATGCAGACAATGAAAAACAAGCTAATGAAATTGTTGATTTAGAAATCAAGGGGCTTTTTGATGGTCATAATAAAGGTAGTGTTAGTGCAGCACAGGAACTCTATGAAAATACTTTAATCACTGATGTGCATAGTGCAGCACAGGTTTATGGCGATACAGAAGAGACAGCAGCTTATCAAGATGCCACATTCTTTGTAAAGGGACAGTATGATTTGAACCAAGTTGTGAAATCTTTAGAAAAACTAGATATTGACTGGAGGGAATATGTTCTCATAAATGGTGCTTCTAATTATCCTGCCATGTATATGTCTATTTCATCTTTATATAGTATTGCGAATAAATTATTTTATGGTGCATTGATTTTTGCAGGTATTATTGTTGCTTTGCTTCTTCTATTATGGATTAATGCGAGAAAGAGAGAGATTGCAATTATGCTTTCTTTAGGTATTTCTAAAGTAGGGATTTTTGGTCAGTTTATGTTAGAATTATTATTTATGATAATTCCTTCTTATGCATTATCTTATGGTCTTGCGTATTATTTTTCACAATCATTTGGTCATATGATATTAAACAATGTAACGGCTGATATTGCTAAGCAGCTTGCAAACCAGGGAGCATCAAATCAATTGGGTGCAGGTGCCGAGGTTGATGGTTTTAATAAGATGATTACAAGTTTAAATGTACATGTTTCAATGGATACAATGCTAATTGTTATTGGTTTTATGACAATAGTTATGGTTTTAGCACTTGTGATATCATCAATGAGAATTCTTAAAAATAAGGAAAAAACATTGATTTATGAACGTTAGATATTATGTATAATAGAAGAAAGGAGGGATATTATGGACTTATTAGTTGTAGAGGATGATACTGTTATAAGAGAGGGTATTAGTGAATTTCTATCAGAATACGGCTATCATGTCATTGAGGCTAGAGATGGTAAAGAAGCATTAGATCTATTTAACAAAGAGATCAAACTTGTTTTGCTAGATATACAGATTCCTTTTATAAATGGCTTAGAAGTTCTAAAAACAATAAGAAAAGAAAGTGATATCCCTGTATTAATGTTGACAGCATTTAATAATGAAGAGTACAAAATAGAAGCTTTTACGCAACTGGCAGATGGCTATATTGAAAAACCTTTTTCACTGATTGTATTAAAGACAAGAATAGATGCATTAATAAAAAAGTATTATGGTTCTATAGAAAAGTTTATATATAAGAATATAGAGATTAATTTTACCAGCTATACAGCAAAAATAGAGGGAAGAAGTATCGAAATAAATCCTAAAGAATTAAAAATATTAAAATGTCTTCTAAATCATGAAGGTCAGGTGCTTTCAAGAATGCAAATTATTGATCAGGTGTGGAAAGAAACAGACGACATTCCCTATGATCGTGTAATTGATGTCTATATCAAAGAACTTAGAAAGAAACTGCAGCTCGATTGCATTACAACAATAAGAAATGTAGGCTATAAATTGGAGAGAAAATGAAAAAACTAAAGATATTCCCTAAAATGTTTATTCAAATATTTTCTGTTTTATCAATTATTGTTCTATTAATTCACATATCTATTTATTTAATTTTTCCTAAAACATATTTAGATACGAGAGAGGCTGAAATTAATAAAACAGCCAATGAGATATCATATAGTCTAGAAGGTAAAAACATAAATGATATTAAACGGGCAACAGAACTTTATTCTAAAAACAGCGATATTAAAGTATTTGTAAGTAGTGAAAAGAAAGATAATGAAGTAGAAGTTTCAAATGATTTAAATATTAATTTAGATAGTCCTAATAATTCATTAATTATTGAAGAGAGAAGGATTACTTTAAATGATGGTCATCAATTATATTTGAAATTTATTTCTACTGCGGATATGTTGCAGGATGCAAAGAATTTGAGTTTAGGCTTCTTACCATATTCTTTATCTATTTCTCTTTTATTATCCGCTGTCGTTTCTTTAATCTATTCAAGATCAATTAAAAATAATATCGATGAAATTAAAAGTGTAACAGATCAAATGATACAGCTAGATAGGAATGCTTGTTTAGTTCATACCAGTGATGATGAAGTAGGTGAACTCAAAGAACAGATCAATGAACTCTACTTTACTTTATTAAAATCAATAGATGATATAGAACTCAAAAATAAAGAAATAATGGAATTAGAAAAACTCAAATATGATTTCTTAAAAGGGGCTTCACATGAATTAAAAATAGAGATGTTTATTTAGAACAATGTGTGGATATAGTAGATGGTCTTTCTAGTAATATTTCTCAAATATTATCTATCTATTCTATAGATCATCTCAAGAATGATGAAGAGGACGTTATTATACAGGAAGTTCTTAAAGAAGTACTAGATAAATATGAGTTGTTAGCACAACAGAAGAATATCCTGGTTAATAATAAGATAGGCTCGGAACATATTTATATTGGAAGAAATGCTTTCAATGTGATTCTATCTAATTTGATTAGTAATGCAGTTAAATATACGAATAATTGTGGAATAATAGATATAGGTATGGATGAAGATTGTTTTTATATAAAGAATTCCTATATAGAGAGTCAAATCGAATTGAATAAGGATACAAGTCATGGGCTTGGTTTATATATTGTAAACAACTTGTTAAATAACTACCAGATAGACTATGAAATTATTCAGAATCAAAATACGTATCTCTTTAAAATATACAAAAAAGATTCTCAACTATGAGGGGCGGATTGTAAAATCGGAGTGATTCACTGTTTATTCCACTATCGTAAAGCAACAGCCGAGGTTAAGGAATTGCTTAAGGATTCATTGAACTGGAAGAATTATACAGAATTAGATTATTATAAGGATTTTGATGCATTATACTAATTAGATAAATTGTAAATAATAGATTGGGGAAAGTTCGTAAAGTTAGAACTTATTTTCTCATTGAAAAGGCTGGGTAGTAGGCACGAAAAAAATGGGCATTACCGTAAGGTAATGCCCATTTAGTAGGGACTGGCAATGTACTGTCTTTGACTTTTGAATCAGTTTAATCAAGTGTCGCTTTAATCTTAGTTCATAGTTTTCTGTAACTTCTTAGCTACTAGTACTAATACAATTGCAAGTGCTGCAAGAATAGCTGAACCAATATAACCCATTACATAAGATCCAGTGGCATCAAAGAAGCTTGCTAAAATCTTAGGTCCTACAAAAGAACTGATATCATAACCAATAAAAATTAAACCATAGTTTCTGTTGTAGAACTTAGAACCAAAGATGATCTTAACCATAGGTGCAAATATGACTAGTAATCCTCAAAATGAGAATCCTACTAAGGCGATACATAAATGAAAAAAACAATCTAGAGTTAGATGGTGACATCTTTACTCAGATTGTTTTATGTGGAAACCAGAAGAAGAATATTTCAACTGGCATAATATATGGATCCCCATTAAATAGAAGGGTCCTTTTTTGGTTTTACTTTATTATCTATTCTATTTCCATTTTCATCTAGTTTATAGAGGTTATTGTATGTGACTTCTATATGTTTCTGATAGAGTCCTATATTAATAATTCTAGAGAATACAGCATAGATCAAAGCAGTAAGTGGTACACCAATAAGTACACCAACAACACCCCATAGATTACCAAATATAGTAATACCTAATAAGACAAATAAACCACCTATACCTACAGATTTACCTACAATCTTAGGATATACCACATTTCCTTCAAACTGCTGTAAGCAAAGATAAATAATCGCAAAAGCGAACATGCTCTTACTCTGTGCTGCAGCCACTAAGATGAGTCCCGCAAAGAAGGTAATGAAATTACCAAACATTGGGACAAAGCTAAATAAGAAAGCCATGATTGCAATTAATTCAGGGAAAGGCATTCTGAATAAACGCATCGCAATATAAACCTCTAACATAAAACATGTTGCTTCTAACATCTGTCCTGTCACAAAACTATTAAAGTAATGATTGGCTTCACTCATAATATCAAAAGCGATACCTGCACGTTTATGGCCTAATATATATGCAATGAGTTTTCTACCTTGTTCAAGATGTTTCTCTTTATTTGCAAGAAGATAGAGAGCCATAAAGAATGAAGTGATGGCAGTAATGAATGAACCACCAACATTTGATACAAATTCTGTTGTTTTAAAATGAGGATTACCTAGGAAATTACCTGCAGTCGCAAGAATTGTACTTAAATCAATAGAGGCAAACCATTTTTGTACTTCATCTACTGTTACTGAATAATCAATATTAAATCTATTACATATAGAAGTAATATAGACAGCAAGTCTTCTTGCATAATTATCTAAGTTAGAGAATAAGAGTGAGAAGCTTTCTCCAATTCTAGGAATAATGAATGAGAAGAACATCACTAATATTAATAGTAAACATATAATAGTGATAGCCATCGCAATACCACGAGTTCCCTCTACTAAGAATCGAGGAAGCTTTAGGTTAGGTTTTTTCTTCGTCAATTGTTCTTTTGCTTTCACAAGTAACTTCTCTACTAGTTTCATTGGAATATTAATCACAAATGCAATGACTATCGCAATATAGAAGGGTCTTGCAAGCCCTAATGCATTAAGGAAGAAGTCCCATACTGATTCTAAATTAAAAAGAATAAAAGCTAAGACAATACCATATGTAATATATTGGAAAATCTTGTCATCGGGAAAATTGAAATTTTTGTTGTCCATAATAATCACCTAAGGAAATAGTACCACAAAATTAGGGGTATTGTTACTAGAAATTAAATAAGAAAAGGTTGAGGAATAGAAGAAATTTGCTATAATGACACACGTGAAAGGAGAATATAAATGAACACTATTATTATTAATAAAATCATGATGCATATGCTTGATTTTGAGCATCGTAAGATATATTTAAGTGAAGATTTCTGTGAATTAAATGATACAACTCAGGAATATTATCATAAAAAAGTAGAAAAAGCTTTATACAGTCCAGCTATTAAAGAACTTGTTGTGCCTTCACTTCATGAATTATTACTTCGTGCAGATAAGATGCTAGAAGATGATGAAGAATTCAAGAAACAGGCAAAAGAAATTAGTGAAAAGTTCTTTGCGTTAGGTTCAGTGATTGAAGAAATGCCTAATAGTAATATTTTATATGTGGATTGTTATCGTGATGGTGTACATATGATTGCCGCTTTAAAGCTTAATTATAAATATAATTCTGTATCTCTTGTAGAAGAGGAAAATGTCCGTATTACAAGAAGACAGGTTCTTCCTCAGATTGGTACAGCTGTTGATGAAGCGATTATTATAGATACAGATCATAAGAAGATATCTCTTATTGAAAAGAAGTATCTCATTGATGGCAAGATGGATACTTACCTTAATAGTCAATGGATCAAGGGAGAAGAAAAACTCACTGATCGTCAGAAGATTTCTACTATGAAGAAAGTAGTGAATAAGATTGATGATATTTATCATGTAAATGATAAAGAAGCACTTCCACTTGTAAAACAGGAAATATTAGAAAGAACACAGATGGGTGAACTTGTTAAACCAATAGAAGTAGTTCGTAAGGTCATGGAAAGAGATTATCAGGCTCAGGAAGAATCAGAAACAATGTTGAAGGATCTTGGGATTGGTGAGGATGATACAATTTCTTTAAATGCATTAGGACGTTCTGTAGAGGTTGTTAAGATTACTCTTGATGAGGATATTCAGATAACTATGCCAGTAGATGAATATGTGAATGGCTCTACTTTTGAAAAGAAAGAAAACCCTGATGGAACAATTTCTATCGTATTAAATAATATTCAAGACATTACAATTAAGTAAACGTTTACATTTTTTTGCCTATATTGTCTGAAATGAATGAATTTTGGTCATATTTATTGTATAATAAAGTTTATGAAGGGAGACATATAGGTATGTTAGATAATTTCTTGATAAAATTGTTTTTTGAAGGAAAGTGTTTAGAGGCATATAAGGTATTCGGTGCTCATCCGGATAAAAAGGGCGTTCGCTTTACAGTATATGCACCACATGCAAGAAGTGTTCAGGTTGTAGGTAATTTTAATGACTGGGATGGAACACAACATTATATGGAGAGATATAATGATGGAGGCGTGTGGACTCTCTATATTGAAGGGTTAAAGCAGTATGACCTTTATAAATATAGAATTGAAACACCTTCTGGAGCTATTGTTGATCGTGCAGATCCATATGCCTTTTTCAGTGAAATTAGACCAGGTACAGCATCTAAGGTATATAATTTAGATGGTTATCGCTGGCATGATTCTAGATGGATGAAGTCACGTTCTAATAACTATGATCGTAACATGAATATTTATGAAGCGAATCTTGGTTCTTGGAAGATGAAAAAGGAATTTACAGATACATCTGATGGAGAATTTTATTCATATGAAGAAATGATTGATGAAATCATTCCTTATGTAAAGAAGATGGGCTATACACATATTGAAGTAATGCCTTTAAATGAGTTCCCATTTGATGGCTCTTGGGGATATCAGGCAACAGGTTATTTTAGTGCGACAAGTCGTTATGGACATCCAAAACAGTTAAAGGATTTCATTAATGCGTGTCATAAAGAAGGTATAGGTGTCATTATGGACTTTGTACCTGCTCATTTTGTAAAGGATGGACATGGTCTTTATCAGTTTGATGGAGGCTGGGTTTATGAATATGCAGATGTGAATAACCGTTATTCTGAATGGGATTCAGTATATTTTGATGTGACAAAAGATACTGTACGTTCATTCTTAAAGAGTGCTGTTCATTTCTGGGCAGAAGAATTCCATATTGATGGTATTCGTTTTGATGCTGTCAGCAACCTTATTTACTGGAAAGGTAATAAAGACTTTGGTACAAACAATGGGGCTTTAGAGTTCTTAAAGACTATGAATGAACAGATTCATGAAAGATATCCTGCATTAATGACTATTGCAGAAGACTCAACTGATTTCCCATATGTAACTAAACCAGTTAAGGATGGCGGTTTAGGATTTGATTATAAGTGGGATATGGGCTGGATGAATGACACTTTAAAGTATTTCAAAGAAGATCCAGTTTATCGTCAATATGATCATAATTTATTAACTTTCTCAATGATGTATTTCTATTCAGAAAGATTTATTTTGCCATTCTCACATGATGAAGTGGTTCATGGTAAAGCAACTATTTTAAATAAGATGTGGGGACTTGATGGAGAGAAGTTCGCACAGGCAAAAGCTTTATATACATATATGATGACTCATCCTGGTAAGAAGCTTAATTTCATGGGTAATGAATTAGGTGAATACAAGGAATGGGATGAAAGAAAAGCATTGGCTTGGAATATATTAGAATATCCACAGCATGATTCTTTCCATCATTTTATGCAGGATTTAAATAAGATGGTTGAAGAACATCCAGCTCTTTATAGTATGGATTATGATCCAGAAGGATTTAAATGGCTGGTTGTAGATGATCATAATCAGAGTGTATTCTCATATGCTCGATTTGATAAGAAAGGCAACTGTTTAGTTATAGTAGCTAACTTTATTGGTAATAGTCATGATAATTATGCTGTGCCAGTACCGTTTGCTGGAAGCTATAAAGAAATCTTGAATACAGATAAAGATAGTTATAACGGTTCTAATTACACAAATACACGTGCTTTAAGATCAAAGAAAGGTACTTGTCTCAATGAAGCACAGAGTATTCATGTAAAATTAGCGCCATTTAGCGCGGTGGTATTTGAATATCATAAGCCAGCTAAAAAAGCGTCTTCTCCAAAGAAGACAAAGAAAAGTGTTGTAAAGGAAGGAAAGTAGTAAATGTTTAATACAAAAGAAGAATTTAAATATGAATTTTCTAAGCGAATCATTGAATCATATGGTCGTACAGTAGAAGAAGCACATTTAACAGAAAAGTTCATGGTTCTTGAAACTATGGTTCGTGACTATGCATCTGTTAACTGGGCTATGACAAAGATGGCAGTTCAGGCTAAGCAGCAGAAACAGGTTCACTATTTCTCAATGGAGTTCTTAGTTGGTCGTCTATTAGTCAACAATATGATGAACTTAGGTATTTATGAAACTGCAAAAGAAGGTCTTGCTGATTATGGTATTAATATCCATGACCTAGAAGAATTAGAATCTGATGCTGGTTTAGGTAATGGTGGTTTAGGTCGTCTTGCTGCCTGCTTCATGGATTCTTTAGCTTCTTTATCTTATCCAGCTTTCGGTAATACTATTCGTTATGATTATGGATTCTTCAAACAGAAGATTGAAAATGGATATCAGGTAGAAGTACCAGACCAGTGGTTACGTTTAGGTAATATGTGGGAAGTAAGAAAACCTAAGCATGCAACAGAAGTTAAATTCTGGGGTAAAGTAATCTGGGATGATGCAACTGGTGGATGGAAGCATGTAGATTATGAAGCAGTACGTGCTGTACCTTATGATATGCCAATTGTTGGTAATGATACTAAGGTAACTAATACATTAAGATTATGGAAAGCTGAACCTAGTGAAAACATTCCTACAAATAAAGATTTCCGTCAGTATGCACAGGAAGTCAATGATATCTGTCAGACATTATATCCTGATGATTCTACACATGCTGGTAGAGTATTACGTTTAAAACAGCAGTATTTCTTTGTATGTGCTGGTTTAAATTCTATTATTCGTGCTCATTTAAGAGTATATCCTGATTTAACTAACTTCCATGAAAAGAACGTTATTCAGTTAAATGATACACATCCAGTATTAGTTATTCCTGAATTAATGCGTGTATTTATTGATGATTACAACATGGAATGGGATGATGCATGGAATATCGTATGTAAGACTTGCGCATATACAAACCATACAATCCTTGCTGAAGCATTAGAAAAATGGCCTGTTGATATGATGAGAGACTTATTACCAAGAGTTTATCAGATCATCGAAGAAATCAATAGACGTTTCATTGGTTTCGTAAAACAGCAGACTGAAAATGATAACGAACTATTACAGAGAGTTATGATTATTAAAGATGGTCAGGTACATATGGCTAGACTTGCGATTGCTGGTTCATTTAGTGTCAATGGTGTAGCACAGCTTCACTCTGATATCTTAAAAGAAAGAGAAATGAAGGATTTCGATACTTTATATCCTAATAAGTTCAACAATAAAACGAATGGTGTCACTCATAGAAGATGGCTTGCATATTGTAACCCACAGTTAACTTCGTTAATTAATGAATCAATCGGTGATAGCTGGATGCATAGACCAGATGATTTAGAAAAGTTGGCTCCTTATGTAACTGATTCAATTACTCAGAGTAAGTTCTATAATGTAAAACAGCAGAGAAAACAGATTCTTGCAGATTATATTAAGGAACATAACGGTATTGATGTAGATGTGAATTCTATTTTTGATATTCAGGTTAAGAGATTACATGCATATAAGAGACAGTTATTAAATGTCATGCATATTATCTATTTATATCAGAGAATGAAAGAAGATAGCAGCTTCAGAATTTATCCACATACTTATATCTTTGGTGCAAAAGCAGCTCCTTCTTACTATTTAGCTAAGAAGATCATTAAGTTAATCAACAGCGTAGCTGATAAGGTAAACAATGACCCAGAAACTAATAAATACTTAAAGGTTGTATTTATTGAAAACTATGGTGTTACTATTGCGGAAAAGATTATTCCTGCTGCAGATGTATCTGAACAGATTTCTACTGCTGGTAAGGAAGCAAGTGGTACTTCTAACATGAAGTTCATGATGAATGGTGCTTTAACACTTGGTACATTAGATGGTGCCAATGTAGAAATTGCGGAATTAGTTGGTGATGATAACGTAGTTATCTTTGGTATGAAGGATAATGAAGTTAATGACTTAAAGGCAAGTGGTTCTTATAGCTCTTGGAATGAATACAACAATAATCCAAATATCAAGAAGGTTATTGATTCATTAGTAGATGGTACTTGGAATGCTTCAAGAGAAGAATTCAAGATTATCTTTGATGAATTAATGGCTAGAAATGATGAATACTTCTTATTAAAGGACTTTGAAAGCTATAGACTTGCACAGGAAAAGATCAATAACTTATATCAGGACCGTGCTAACTGGTCTAAGATTTGCTTAGCTAATATCGCAAAGAGTGGTCATTTCTCAAGTGATAGAACTATTGAAGACTATGTAAAGGATATCTGGCATTTAAATAGGGTAAAAATCTAATGAAAGATACATTCGTACTAGATGTAGATGGTGAAGAAGTAACTTGTGAAGTCATCTTGGGATTCACAGATGACGCAACAGGTAAAGAATATATCATCTATACAGATAACAGTTCAGATGAAGATGATCAGTTGAATATCTATGCTTCACAGGTAGATCCTGAAGATGCAGATAATATTCTTCCTATTGAAACAGAAGAAGAATATGCATTTGTACAGGAAGTATTAGATTCAATGATGTCTGAAGAAGAATAAAGACTCAAAGGCTTAACGATTACGTTAAGTCTTTTTATTTTATAATGATATATGGCTTTCTTTTACAAATTTTGATACTTTCTTTTCTTATCCTATTTTTATGATAGAATAAGGAGGAGAAAAGGGTGGGATGTAGACATGCAAAGAGAATCAATTCGTATGTATGCTTATGCGATTGACTTTGATTTAATCAAAGTTGATTTATCATTAAATTATTATAACGGAATTTCAAGTCAGTATTATTTAAAGAATTTAGATACAAGTGAAGTTAAGATACTTAAAGGCGAAGCGACTGAGAAAGAAAATGGATTCCAGTCGTATCTTTTGCATACAGACTTTTCTGTAGGTACAAGATATAAAGTGTTTGATAATTATGGTTTAGCTTGTTTTTTAGATTTTAGTCAGCTTTCTATGAGTAAAGATTTTGATGATCATTTTTATTATGATGGTGATGATTTAGGCAGTCATTATACAAAAGAAAAAACGACATTCAAGGTCTGGTCACCTCTTTCTACGGAAGTTGTATTAAAAATCTGGAAAGATGAAGACCTTCATTATTATCCTTTAGAAAGAGGAGATAAGGGTGTCTATAGTACAGCTATTAAGAAAGATCTAGATGGTTATGAATATGTTTATATTATTGGAATGAATGAACAATCCATAGAAACAGCTGATCCATATGCTTATTCTTGTACAGCTAATATGCATAGTTCAGTAGTCATTGATTTGGATAAAGTTAGAAGAGTAGATTATCCTTTGACAGAACTAAAACATACGACAGATGCAGTTATTTATGAAGTAGGTGTCAGAGACTTCTCTGTTGATGAATATGGACAGATTACACATAAAGGCAAGTTCTTAGGACTTTGTGAAGAAGGTACAGTGACTAAGAATGGTTTTTCATCAGGCATGGACTATTTAGATATGCTTGGTGTCACACATGTACAGCTTTTACCAATCAATGATTATGCAACAGTAGATGAAGATCATCCGGATTTACTCTATAACTGGGGTTATGATCCAGCACAATATAATGTACCTGAAGGAAGTTATATTACTGATCCAAATGATGGCTATAAGAGAATATTAGAATGTCAGCGTATGGTACGCTGTATTCATAAGCATAATATGAGAGTTATTCTAGATGTAGTCTATAATCATATGCATGATGTGAATAATAATGCATTAGAGAAGACAGTGCCTTATTATTTCTTTAGAAGAGATGAAAATGGGGAGTTATCTAATGGTTCATGGTGTGGTAATGATTTAAATAGTACCGCAAAGATGTGCCGTAAATATATCTTGGATATGTGTAAGAGATGGCAGGTTCTTTATGGTGTAGATGGCTTTAGAATGGATCTCATGGGTATTGTGGATAATGATACAGTGAATATGATTTATGAACAGGGTCATGCTTTAGATTCTTCATTTATGTTATATGGTGAAGGTTGGAATATGGGTACTGCATTACCTGATTCAGAAAAGACAACAATTGAAAATAACCATAAAACACCTCATGTAGGTTTCTTTAATGATCATTTCAGAGATACAGTCAAGGGACCTAATCAGATGGAAGTCAAAGGCTATACATCAGGGGATACTTATAAGACAAATGAAGCCATTATTGCGATGTGTGACTACAATAAGTTCTTATCTATAGAACAGAGCATTAACTATACAGAATGTCATGATAATGCGACTGTATTTGATAAATTTATTATTTCCAATGGACATGAAGATGAATATTGTCGCCAGAAGAGATGTTTATTAACACTTGCGATGACAATTTTTGCGCAAGGGGTTCCTTTTATTCATGCCGGACAGGAATTTTTAGGTACTAAGAATGGTAATCAGAATTCTTATAATGCGGGTGATGCAGTTAATAAACTAGACTGGGAACGTCATGACGAATATATGAATGTTGTTCAGGCTGTAAAGTTCTTTATTGATCTAAGAAAACACAACAAGTGCTTTAGATATTATGACTATGAAGATATGCATCAGCATGTATTTATCAACAATATCTACTATCGTATGGTAGAATATCATCTCACTCAGGATGAAGGAGATTATAAAGAGTTTAAGATTTACTTTAATCCTTCATATGATGTCATTACTATTGGTATTGAAGATGATTTTAAGATATTATATAGTATGTCAAATGAAAGAATAGAAAATGGACAACTCAATGTATTTGGTGTATCCATGGTTGTATGTGCAAGATAGGAGATTATAATGAAATTAATTGTTGGATTAGGAAATCCTGGTAAAGAATATGATATGACAAGACATAATACAGGATTTTATTGTTTAGATGTATTAAGTGATGAAATGAATCAATCTATTGACAAAGAGAAATTCAAAGGCTTATATACTAAATTCAAGTATAAGGGTGAAGATGTTATTTTATTAAAACCTCAGACTTATATGAATAATTCTGGTGAATCTGTTGCGGCAGTAATGCAGTTCTTCAAGATTCCTGTTGAAGATCTATTAGTTATTTATGATGATATGGATATGCCTACTGGTAAACTACGTTTAAGAGAAAAAGGCAGTGCAGGTGGACATAATGGGATCAAGAGTATTATTGCTCATGTAGGGACTCAGAACTTCAAGCGTATTCGTGTAGGTATTTCAAAGAATAAGCTTTATAGTGTTGTAGACTGGGTACTTGGACGCTACTCTAAAGAAGAAGAAAAGCTTATATCAGAAGGTGCTAAACATGCAGCAGAAGCTGTATTATGTTATTTAGATGATGGTTTTAATAAAGCAATGAATAAATTTAACTAGGTGATTGTTATGGAAAAAATACTGAATCTTTTAAAAGATAATCAGGCCTTAAGAACCTTAGATACAGACAAAGGAACTATTGTCACAAACTCAACTAGCGATGAGGCTTATCTCATTGCTGGTTCTTTTTGGCATCATCCAAGAAAAATCCTGATTATTAAAAATAACCAATATGAGGCATTTAACCTCTATAAAACATTAATTGAACTTGTGAATCAAGTTGTTTATTTTCCTGCAGATGAATCATTACGTGTAGAATCAGTAGCGTATTCTTATGAACTATTAGGAGAAAGAATTAATGCATTATATGCGATGACACAAGATAAACCAATGATCTGTGTTTGTCATATGCATTCAATGACACGTTATGTGACACCTGTAGAACTCTTTAAAAAGAGTATTATAAGTTTAAAGAAGGGTGATACAGTTGATCCTTTAGAATTAAAAAAGAAACTACAGTCTATTGGCTATAAGAATACCCAAAGAGTAGATTCACCTTTCTATTACTCTAGAAGAGGTGAAGTACTAGATGTTTATACAATCCAGTATGAACATCCAGTACGTATTGAATTCTTTGATGATGAGATAGAAGAAATCTCTTTTTATGATAAAGACTCACAAAGAAGAACAGAAAGAAAAGAATCTATCGATATTCTTCCAGCTACAGATATGATGTATGAGGATGATGGTTTATCACAAGTAGAAGCTTCTATCAAGGCTTTAAAAGAGAAGATGAAGATCAAAGATGAATTCAAGGATGAACTTGAAGAAACATATGCATTAGATATTGAATCACTCAAAACACATGACTATAGTCCACGTATTTATCAATATTTAAGTTTATTCCCTCAAACTGCTACAATTATAGATTATGCAAGTGATTATACTATTATTACTGCATCTCTTGCTTCTATTCTTGCTTCTTATAAGACTTATATGGAAGAGAACTACCTCTATTATCATGAACTAGAAGAAATAGGACAGATGATCAGAGGAATTAAGCTTATTAATAACCCTCAGGATATCTTAAAACATCCTGATGTCGATTTAGTACGCTTTAGAGAAAATGATAAACAAATCATGTTTATGACTCAGCCTGTGATGATCTCTATGGCTAATGAAAAAGTCTTTATTAGTCAATTAAAGGACTTACTTACATATAATCGTGTCATGATTGGTGTAGATGAAAAGCGTCAGATAGATGTATTAGTAAACCTATTTACTGATCATGCTATTCCATTTACTCTCACAAGTGCCACAAATAAGATTTATGATGGGGTTAATCTATTCTTAGGACATTTACCTTGTGGAATGAACTTTGTAGAAGAGAAGACTGTATTACTCACAAGTCAGGAACTCTTTAAAGTACAAGAAACAAAAAAGAAATATATTAAATATAGAGATGCCACTAAAATCTCAGACTATAATGAATTAAAAGTAGGAGACTATGTTGTTCATGATACAAATGGTATTGGACAATATATGGGTATTGAAACATTAGTTGTAGATGGTGTACATAAGGATTATTTACATATTGCCTATAAAGGAAATGATATTCTTTATGTACCGGTAGAACAGTTCCAGTTAATTAGAAAATATTCATCAAGAGATGGTAAACCACCTCGTATTCATGCTTTAGGTTCACCTAAATGGGCTAAAGAAAAAGCAAGAGTCAGACAGAAGGTAGATGGTTTAGCTGATGATCTCATTAACTTATATGCAGAAAGAATGAGACAGCCAGGTTTTGCGTTTGAGCCTGATGGAGATCTTCAATTAGAGTTTGAAAGTGAATTTGGTTATGAACTCACTCCAGACCAGGCGCAGGCTGTAGAAGAAATCAAGAAGGACATGGAAACACCACGTCCTATGGATAGATTATTATGTGGTGATGTAGGCTTTGGTAAAACAGAAGTGGCTTTAAGAGCCTGCTTTAAAGCTGTTGTGTCTAAGAAACAATGTGCCTTCTTATGTCCTACTACAATTCTTTCAGCACAACATTATCGTACAATGCAGAAGCGTTTTGAGAAGTTCCCTGTGAATATTGCGTTACTCAATCGTTTTACGACTACTAAAGAAAAGAAACAGATATTAGCTGATTTAAAGGAAGGTAATATTGATCTATTAGTTGGTACACATCGTATTTTATCCAAGGATGTAGAATTCAAGGATCTAGGATTACTCTGTATCGATGAAGAACAACGTTTTGGTGTAAGACAGAAAGAGAAGATTAAGAATCTAAGAAAAACAATTGATGTACTCACTTTAACTGCTACACCTATTCCTCGTACATTACAAATGTCCATCATGGGTATTAGAGGACTCTCACAAATAGAAACACCACCATTAAATAGACTCCCTGTACAGACATATGTCTCAGAAAAGAGCTGGGCATTAATTAAACAGGTTATTGAAAGAGAATTATCACGTAATGGACAGGTTTTCTATTTACACAATAGAACAGAAAACATCTATGAAATAGCCTCTACATTGCAGACACTTTTACCTAATGCCCGTATTGGTGTAGGACATGGTCAGATGGATAAGAATGATCTAGAAGATGTCATGACTGACTTTGTAGAAAAGAAATACGATATTCTTGTATGTACAACTATTATTGAGACAGGTATTGATATACCTAATGCGAATACAATTATTATTGAGAATGCGGATAAGTTTGGTTTAGCGCAGCTTTATCAGATCAAAGGTAGAGTAGGAAGAAGTGAACGTATCGCATATGCTTATCTTCTTTATACAAAAGATCGTGCGATGACAGAAGAAGCTCAAAAGAGACTTACAGCTATTAAGGAATTCACACAATTAGGTTCTGGTTATAAGATTGCAATGAGAGATTTATCTATTCGTGGCAGCGGTGATATTCTTGGTGGTGAACAGGCAGGATTTATTGATCAAGTCGGTTTTGATATGTATATGAAAATCTTACAGGATGCGATTGAAGAAAAACAGGGTAAGATTAAAGAGGATGAAACTGTACCATCACGTAATGTCCCTGTAGATGGTTATATTCCTGAAGATTATGTAGAAAGTGATATGGAAAAGTTAGAACTTTATCAGCGTGTCTATAAAGCCAATGACTTAGAAACATTGAAACGTGTAGAACATGAACTTACAGACCTTTATGGTGTTCTTCCATCACAGGTACGTAATATTGTAGTCAAGAGAAGATTTGATATCCTTTCACATGACCCACTTATTGATGATGTAAAGGATAGCAGCCAGGGACTAGAAATACGTTTCTCTAAAGTCTTCTTAGAAGATTTAGATGGACAGAAGTTCTTTGCGTATGTCAATCATATGTTTAAGAAGCCACAAATGAAATATACTGATGGAATGTTGACTATTGTGAGTGGTATGGAACCTTATTATGTTTCAGCATCTACTGAGTTCTTAGATTCAGTTTTAAAACAATATTATAAAACACATACTAGTTCTTAATAAAAAAATAATGTAGAATATGAAAAAAAGGGGGGGATAACATCAATGAAAATTACTGATTTATTAAATGAAGATAAAGTAACTTTATCTTTTGAAGTATTTCCACCTAAGACAAGCAGTAAATATGAAAATGTCTTAAAGGCTGCAGAAAAGATTGCATCTTTAAATCCAAGTTTCATGTCTGTGACTTATGGTGCAGGTGGAGGAACAAGTGCACATACTGTTGCACTTGCGAAAGATATTCATGAAAAATATGATGTTGAAGTTATGGCTCATTTGACATGTGTTTCTTCTACAAGAGAACATGTAGAGTCCATGGTTGAACAGTTTAAAGAAAATGGTATTGAAAACATCATGGCATTAAGAGGAGATATTCCTAAGGATGGTCAAGTGGGAGAAGACTACCAATATGCCTGTCAGTTAATCAAGGAACTTAAAGAGAAGGGTGATTTCTGTATTGGGGCAGCATGTTATCCAGAAGGACATGTAGAATCACCTAGCATTAAGGAAGATATCCAGCATTTAAAAGAAAAAGTAGAAGCAGGTGCAGATTTCTTAACAACTCAGATGTTTTTTGACAACAATGTTTTCTATAACTTCTTATATAAGATCAAGGAAGCTGGTATTAATGTACCTGTAGTGGCTGGTATTATGCCTATTACTAATGCGAAACAGGTCAGCCGTGCTGTACAGATGTCAGGTACATCTATTATTCCTTATCATTTCAAGATGATGGTGGACGCATTTGGTGATAATCCTGAAATCATGAAGCAGGCTGGTATTATTTATGCATCTGAACAGATTATTGATTTGATTGCGAATGGTGTAAAACATATTCATGTTTATACAATGAATAAACCAGACATCGCCGAAGGCATCATGAACAATATTTCGGAGATTCTTAAATGATAGAAATCAATCGTAAAGAAGCTTTACGATACTTAGGATACCGTCAATCTGTAGAAGGTGATCTCACTGAAATCAATAGTGCATTAGATCACTGTATCGAAGTATTACAGAAAACAGCTGTACCACGTCATATTGTGAAAAGATTACCTCTCACAATAGAGAATCATACAATCACAATTGGTGATATGGTGATTCATAGTCGTAATCTAGAGAATAACTTAAAAGGCTGTCATGCTGTTTATCTTTTTGCGGCTACTATAGGTATAGAAGTCGATCGTTTGATTAAACGTACAGAACTTACTAAGATGAGTGATGCAGTGATCTATCAGGCAGCAGGAGCTGCTATGATAGAAGCTTATTGTGATGAAGTGAATGAAGAACTTAATCAGGAGGCATATAAGAATAATGAATTCTTAAAGCCACGCTTTTCACCTGGTTATGGAGATCTAGCATTAGATCATCAGAAAGATTTTATGCGTTTATTACAGATGGATAAGATTGGTATCAGTTTATTAGAAAGTCTCTTAATGGTCCCATCCAAATCAGTGACGGCGATCATTGGTATTACACATCATGCACAGCCTCGTCATACGAAGGATTGTGCCAATTGTCCTGCACAATGTGAATTCAGGAGGATCAAGTAATGGGATTTAAAGAAAGACTTACAAAAGAATGGTTATTCTGGGATGGTGGTACTGGTTCAGTACTTCAAAGCTGGGGTTTACAAGCGGGTGAATTACCTGAGACATGGAATATCATTCATCCAGAAAAGATTGTTGAATTAAATAAAGGTTATCTAGAAGCAGGATGTGATATTATCAATACCAATACATTTGGTGCCAATAGATTAAAATATCCAGATAATCTAGAAGAAATAGTCACAAAAGCAGTAGAACATGCAAAAAAGGCAAGAGAACTTACAGGACGTGGGGATGCCCTGATTGCGCTTGATTTAGGTCCTACAGGTAAACTCTTAGAACCACTAGGAGATTTATCATTTGATGATGCAGTGGATATTTATGCTGAAGTTATTGAGTATGGAACTAAAGCGGGTGCTGATGTCATCCTTATTGAAACAATGCAGGATAGCTATGAATTAAAAGCTGCAGTGCTGGCCGCTAAGGAACATTCACATCTTCCTGTATGTGCGACTGTTGTATTTGATGAAAAAGGTAAGATGTTGACAGGTGGTACACCAGAATCAGTAGTTGCCTTACTTGAAGGGTTACATGTTGATGCATTGGGTATTAACTGTTCATTAGGTCCAACACAAATTAAACCTTTTGTAGAAAGAATGATTAAAGTTTCTTCTACACCTATTATTGTGACACCTAATGCTGGTTTACCTCAGACTGATGATGAAGGTCATACATATTATGATATGAATGCAGATGAATTCGCATCAGAGATGAAAGAGATTGCCTCATTGAATGTGCATGTACTAGGAGGATGTTGTGGAACTACACCAGAATATCTCTCAAAAACAATCGCATTAGTGAAAGACCTGCCTATTGAACCACCTGTAAAGAAGAATATCTCTGTTGTGACTTCTTTCTCACAGGCTGTAGAAATAGGTCCTAAACCAGTTATTATTGGGGAACGTATTAACCCAACTGGTAAGAAGAAATTCAAACAGGCCTTACGTGATGGAGATATTAACTATATCTTATCTGAAGGTTTAAAACAGGAAGATGCAGGGGCACATATTCTAGATGTCAATGTAGGTCTACCAGAAATTGATGAACCTAAGATGATGGTAGAAGTCATGAAGAAGTTACAGTCTGTCATTGCATTGCCGTTACAGATTGATACATCAGATCCAATCGCCTTAGAAGCAGCTTTAAGACACTATAACGGTAAGGCTATGATAAACTCAGTTAATGGTAAACAGGAATCCATGGATGCTGTTTTCCCATTAGTAAAGAAATATGGTGGTGTGGTTGTAGGACTTGCCTTAGATGAAGAAGGTATTCCAGATAATGCGGCAGATCGTATTCGTATTGCGAAGAAGATCTATAAAGAAGCAAGTAAATACGGTATTGAACCTAAGGATATCGTAATCGATGGACTCGCTATGACTATTTCATCAGATCCTACTTCTGCCATTGCGACATTAGAAACATTACGTATTATTAGAGATGAATTACATGGACATTCTATTCTAGGTGTTTCTAATATCTCTTTTGGTCTTCCACAAAGACCAATTGTGAATGCGAACTTCTTTACTATGGCGATGCAGTCAGGACTTAGCTGTGCAATCATCAATCCTTCATCAGAAGCAATGATGAAATCATATCGTGCCTATCTTGCCTTAAGTGGGCTTGATACAAACTTTACAGAATATATTAGCGCCTATGGTAATAGTGCACCAGCTCCCATAAAGAGTGAAGCGGTTGATATGTCTTTATATGAAAGTATCAAGCGTGGTATGAGTGAAAATGCAGGTAAAGCCACTCAAAAACAGCTTGAAACTAAAGAAGGATTAGAAATTATTAATGACGAACTAATTCCTGCTCTTGATGAAGTAGGGAAAGGTTTTGAAAAAGGCACTATCTTCCTACCTCAGTTATTAATGAGTGCTGAAGCAGCTAAGGCTGCATTTGCAGTTATTAAAGACTCTATGGCAGGTAAACCAAGAGAAATGAAAGGAAAAATCATCATTGCGACAGTCAAAGGTGATATTCATGATATTGGAAAGAATATCGTGAAGGTTATGTTAGAAAACTATGGCTATGATGTCATTGATCTTGGTAAAGATGTACCACCTGAACTCATTGTGGATACTGCAATAAAAGAAGATGTAAAATTAGTAGGACTCAGCGCTTTAATGACAACAACAGTAGTGAGTATGGAAGATACTATAAAACTATTGAAGGAAAAGAAGCCTGATACACTTACAGTTGTAGGTGGAGCCGTTATGACTCAGGAATATGCAGATCGTATCGGTGCAGATTGTTATGCGAAAGACGCAATGGAAACAGTGCGTTTTGCGGATAAAGTATTTGGAGGAGAATAAGAATGAAAAGAATATTTACAGTATTAACTTCTATCGCTTTAACATTTGCGTTATCATTCTCAGCCGCTTTTGCGAATGATGATGCATTTCTTAAATCACAAAATTATTTAAAGACTATCGCATTAGATAGTCCTGATGCAGTTATTGCGTATGAAGCTACAGGTATGGAAGCTGATTATAAGGCTGATGCTTTATTAAATAACTTCAAGGAAACAGATTATACTACTGCTTCTTATGGTGATTTAGCTAAGTCTATTATCGCAATTTCTTTATTAGGTGAAAATCCAAAAGATTTTAATAAGATTAACTTAGTAGAAATCTTAGAAAATAGAGTACAGGAAGATGGTACTCTTACAAATGATGTAAATGGTGGATGTGGGGCTACTATTTGGACATTAATGGCTTTAGAAACAGTCAACTCATCTAAGGTAAAAGCTGTTGCAGATAAGTTATCTACTATGGCTATGGACAATGGTGCATATTGGTATGAATATAAGGGACAGAATGCGGATCTAGATACAACTGGATGGGCTATGGAAGCATTAAGTGTTGCAGGACGTTCTACTTATGATGCAGCTATCTCAAAAGCATATACTTTTGTACAGTCTAAGTTAAAAAGTACAGATGGTTCTTATGATATTGGCTGGGGTGGAAATGCGGATACTCAGTCTTGCGTATTAGAAGGATTATCTGTTGCAGGTTATCCATTAGATACAAATGCATATAACTATTTACTTTCTTATCAGAATGAAGATGGTACATTCAATGCATTAAACTACAACACATTCCAGTTAGAACCAAATGCTTATGCATCAGTAGAAGGTGCAAGAGCACTTGGTGTGATCAATAACGGAAGTTTTGTATTAATGGCTAGAAGAGACTATACAAATACTACTACACCAGTAGTGACTGAACCAGAAACACCTACAACACCTACAACACCTAGTACAACTACACCAGCTGTAAAGCCAGAAACAACTACAACTGAACCAAAGAAGGAAACAGTAAAAGTAGTTAATACAGGTGATAACACAAATGTGATGGCATATGTAGTTGCAGCTATCGCAGCTGTTGGTGTGATCGTATTAGTTATTAAAAGTAAAAAGAAATAATGAAGAAATTCACAACTAAACAATTAGCGATTGCCTTTGTCGCAATCGCTTTTGTCTTTATATTTGGCTTTACAGCTTATCGTGGTATAACTGGACAATTCCAGTCTCAACCTACTATTAGTAATGAAGTAAAAAGTAGCATAAAGAAGAAAGATATTTCTAAAAAAGAAGAGACAAAACAAATAGAGTCACAAGAAGAATCAAAGAAGACTGATATAAAATCATCTGATTCTTCTAGTAAACAAGAGACTAAGAAGAAGGAAACAAAGAAAACAGAGACAAAATCCTCTTCTAGTAAACAAGAGGCTAAGAAGCAGGAAACAAAGAAAACAGAAACAAAATCTTCTTTTACTAAACAAGAGACAAAGAAGACAGGAACAAACAATTCTTTTAGTAAACAAGAAACCTCTGCGCCTCAACAGGTAGAACCACCTAAACAGGAAACACCTATAAAACAAACTGTTTCAGTACAGGTGATTGGAGTAAATAGCACAATGATGCAGGGGAATATAGAAGTGAATAGTTCTTCTACAGCTTATAGTGTATTAAGAGAACTTGCGAAACAGAATGGTAAGAGTATCTCTACAAAAGGGTTTGGTTCTACTGTTTATGTATCAGGTATAGATGGATTAAAAGAATTTGATCATGGACCAAGTTCTGGATGGATGTATAAGGTGAATGGTACACCACCAAATATTGGGGCAGGAGCTTATAGGGTAAAAGCAGGAGATCAAGTCATCTGGTATTATGTCAACGCTGAACAATAAGACAAGAGAAATATGTCTCATAGGTATTCTCTCTGCAGTCAATATTGCTTCTAGAGTAGCCTTACAGGCACTTCCTAACTTTAAACCTGTTACATCTATCATTATTATATCTGTACTCTTATTTGGGTTATCATTTGGAATAAAACTCACAGTAGTAACAACTATTGCATCCAATATGATTCTAGGTATGGGAACATGGACAATCTTCCAGATTCTCTCATGGGTTGTCATCTGTTTATTCACTCAATGTATCAGTGATTTCTATAAGAAAATCAACAAAGAACCCCCATTACTTCTTATGGCTCTCTATGCCTTTTTAATGGGTTATGTCTTTGGATTTGTCGTTTCACTCGAACAATTAATTATTGGTGGTCCTGTCTGGTTTGGTATCTATTATGCCCAGGGGCTTTTATTTGATACATTCCATGCAGTAGGTAATTTTGTCTTTTATTTACTTTGTGCACCTATACTTATGCGTTTATTTAAACAGGAAATGTCTCAATATACAAAAGACTATTACAAGTGATTCAGTTGCGAATCACTTTTTTGTCATGTAATAAACATATCATCAATATCTGAAAGATACATTTTACATATGATATAGAAAGTCTATAATCACAAGTGGATGGAGGTTAAAACTATGACACCATTATTTCCACGTGTTCAAGAAGTAGAGAACATATTTCACAAAATACTCGCAAGTAAAGAAGCTTGTGCAAGACTAAGAGAAACATTCAATTCAAGTCTAGAAGACTTTCAGGGATCAGAAGAATTAAACAATGAGACCTTTTCAAAAGTTGTTCTAGATAGTTATTCAAATCAGGATATTAGTGCATTATTACTCGCTATATGTGGTAAATCTATGTTTGATTTATTACGTGATGCATATTTGATTCCTCAAACATTTCATGGTAAAGCAGGAGAAAATCCAGTGTTACTTACATCACCTTCTGGAGACCTGTTAGAAGGAAAGGATGTCTCACACCATACGATGAGACGATTTAAAAGTATCCTTTCACAACATCAGCCTGTTCCCCGTTCCCTTGTTTATCTGGCTGATGGCTATGATATAGAACGTTATTATAAACATGACGGTTCAGTAGACCAGAGAAAGACAGATGCAGTCAGAGGCATCTTACTTCTTTATGCACTTCCTGATACTAAGAAGCTTCATCTTACTACTGCGCAGGTTTATGCAATCATTTGGGATACATTCTTCAGTATTCAAAAAGAAGCACCTCTTGCTCGTGTCTATTATGGACAGGAAACAGGAGAAAAGAATGATAAAGACTATGATGAAATCGCAATATTACTTCCTTCTCATTTGTTTAGAAGACAGATGGTTGAGCATATGGAAATCATTGATGGATTAGTTCTATCTTGTAGAGAAAAAATGATGGCTGAAGCCGGTAATGATAGTTTGGAGTTGTAATTATGCCTAGAATCGGATTACGTATTATTAAAACAAGTATTGCCGTCTTCATCATCATGGTATTATTCACTCTCTTTGGTGTACAGAGATCACCTTTCTATGTCCTTATAACCACAATTATCTGTATTCAGCCAGATAAAGAGAATGAAAAGAACCAGGCACTTGTAAGAGCCTTAGGTACACTTATTGGTGCTATTACAGGTGCAATTGTCATGTTTTTACAGCCTTTCATCCATATTGATCTCGCATGGGATTTGCTTAATGCGTTATTTATTATGTTGACTATTTATTTGACAGTCTTATTTAAAGTACAGCATATGGCATTTATGGCCTGTGTGGCTTATTTAAGTGTTGCAGTGATTCCCCATGCTGGTATTTCACCTTACGCATTTTTATTCTATCGTGTCTTAGATACATGTATTGGTGTTGGTGTAGGTTATCTTGTTTGTACATTACATCTACCAGTTAAAAGAAGAAATGATGTTCTCTTTGTAGCTGAACTTGATGATATGGAACAAACAGCACACCAGCAGTTAAATGACTTCAATAAGACTCAATTGAATAAAATAGTAGATGATGGTGCCCTGTTTACAATCATCACAAAAAGAACACCTGCATCCATGCAGGCAGAAATAGAACATCTTAAACTGCATCTTCCAGTGATCGCATTAGATGGCGCAATTTTGTATGACGTACCAAAAAATGAATTACTTTGTACCTACCCATTATCACAAACATTAGGTACAAAGATCACTCAATTATTAGATGATAAACATCTTAATTACTTTTATCACGTTCTTAAAGACGATGTATTATTGACATATTATAATAGTTTCGACCAGTCCGAACAAATGGACTATTATGATATGATGCGTCAATCCCCTTATCGTAATTATATCTTTGGTATGCCTACACACTCATATCAACCTCTTTATATAAGTATTCTTAATACAAAAGAGATTATCTATGATATTATAGATGACCTGATAGATTTAGGATTACATAAACAATTGCGTTATTTTGTAGAAGAAGATTATTTTGAAGGCATGTGCTTACTTAAGATTCTTTCTTATGAAGCTACTCCAGAAAACATGCTGGAAAGATTAAAAGAAAAATTAGATATTAAAGAAAGTATTGTATATGGTTCATCTGATGCTATATGTGACGTTATTGTACCTGATAATGATTTCAATAGTATCGTAAAAAGTATTCATAATGAATACGAAGGAATTCAAATGAAAAGAAGACAGCCACAATAAGCTGCCTTCTTTTCGTAATGGGGGAGTCTCAATGTATATTCAATTCATGATCAATATCATGGATTTTTTTGTTTGTATACTTATTTGCAACTCCCATGATTAAAGTACTTAGTAATACTGCAATAATAGTTAGAATAATATAGATCATAAGAATCACCTCTTTCATGCTTATAATATACATGTAAGTTGTGTAATTCGTATGTATTCTCTATGTATTTATTATGTTTTTTTACAATCCTTCCAACATATCATCAAATGTGATACCTAGAGAAAATCCAAAATGGAAATAATCATCCAAAGCATCCTGTAACTTAATAGGACTATAACCATTTCTTAAATCTAGAATATCCTGATTGACTTTAAAGAGTAAGTCAACAGAACTGCTCTTTTCAGGCATTTCTTCATGATTCTTGATTTCATCAATCTGTAAGTCATACGCAGTACTCATTAATAAGCGCATACCTTCAATATAAGTGTCTAAAAGAGCATTTTGATCAACCTGAGTATCTTTATCCCAGAATGTATAAACATGTCCTAGTTCTCCTGTATTATACACACATTGCATAAATGCAAGAAGTTTATGGTCAATCTTCTTAATATCTAGAATATGACCTTTAGGAATATCTAATTCTCTGTTTAATAGTAACTGATATAATTTTGATAATTCATTCATTTAAATCACCTCTTATATACTATTATAGTCAATTAAAAAAGAGAATCACGTAGATTCTCTAAATAATCCCTAAACCTTCTATTAAAATCTTAACACCTATGAGAATAAGAATAATACCACCAGTGATCTGTGCTTTCTGTTGATATTTATTCCCAAATATATGACCTATATATACACCAGCTGATGCAATAATAAATGTCGTTAAACCAATAATAGAAATAGCCATGAAGATATTGATTGATTCAAAAGAGAACGTAACACCTACCGCAAGTGCATCAATGGCAGTCGCAATAGCAAGCATCAACATTGTCTTCCATGAGAAGTCATCATTCTGTTTCTCTTCTTCAAAAGATTCTTTAATCATATTGATTCCAATAAATGCGAGTAATATAAATGCAATCCAGTGGTCAATAGAATCCACTAAACCACTCAATGTAGAACCAAGACAATAACCAATAAATGGCATCAATGTCTGGAATCCACCAAACCATACACCACATAACAATATATTCTTAATAGATAACTTCTTTACAGATAATCCTTTACATACAGATACCGCAAAAGCATCCATGGATAATCCAATACCAATAAGTAATATTTCTATACTAGACATCTTTATACCTCAACAGGAATATAATCTTCCTTTACAACCTCATAATGCATATTGGATGCAGTCAGTTCATTGAGTTCATCTAAGAAAGAAGTATCTCTTAAATAAACATCATAATGAACTTCTTCATCATACTCAGTATTCATTAATAATAGATTCTTAGATTGTATTAAATAAGATACCTTACGGCTGAAGTGATAGTCAACACTAATACGATATAGTTTAACAAGTTCTTTATCGACTATTTCTGCTTCTTTTAATGCATCAGCAACACTATTAGTATAAGCACGAGTTAATCCTCCAGCCCCTAGTTTAATGCCACCAAAATAACGTGTTACAATCGCAATCACATTATCTATCTTTTGTCTTTGTAATACATTCAACATAGGAAGTCCTGCAGTACCTGATGGTTCTCCATCATCATCTGCTTTTTCTAAAGGACCTACTCGATAAGCAACACAGTTATGTGTTGCATCATCTTTAGAATAGAGTTCTATTAAGTCTTTGATTTCTTTTTCATCATTACATGGAATCAGGGTAGTAATGAACTCTGATTTTTTAATAATGATTGTATTTGTCGTTGTTTCTTTGATTGATCTCATAGTTTCACCCGTTCGTATTATAGCGTAAAAGTTGTAAAATAAAAAGAAATAAACTATAATGTACATAGTGAATTATCACTGATGGGGTATTAAAAATGAGTAAAATAGCGATTATTGCAGACAGTGGCTGTCAGATTGATATTAATGGAGAGCATGAAGGTATTTATATTGCACCATTATGTATTGGTCATGGTAGTCAGACATATTTAGATCAATTAGAAATTACAAGTCTTGATGTATTTAATCAGATGAAGGAAACAGATGATATGTATACAACATCTCAGCCTTCGACTGGTTCTTTAATGAAGGCGATGGAAGATGCGAAAAGAGACGGTTATGATGAGTTAATTGGGATTCCTATCGCAACTGGTTTATCATCTACATTAAATGGTATGCAGGTTGCAGCTGATACAGTAGAAATGCCTATTACTTTAATCGATTCTCAAGGAACAGCACATGTTCAAAAGAAGCTTGTTGAAGCAGCACGAAAACTAGTAGAAAAGGGTCAGTCTGTTTCTGAAATTAAAGAAAAGCTTGAAGATATGGTTAAGCATTCAGGTACAATTATTTTTACACCGAACTTGAATCACCTTAAAAAGGGTGGGCGTATTACGCCTGCAGTCGCAATGCTTGGCAATATGTTGAAGCTTGTTCCAGTTATGGAATTGAATAGTGAATTAGGTGGTAAGATTGATACTTTAGGCAAAGTAAGAACAACACGTAAGGCATGTAAGATGCTTGCTGATCGTGTTGTTGAAAGAGGCGCAAATGCGAAAGATTATACATTTGCGATTGAAGATGTTCTTGCACCTGAAGAAGCTCAGCGTGTAAGAGACTATCTTGAAGAACAATTAGGTCCATGTCAAGTTACCATGAGAGAGTTACCAAGTGTTGTAGGTGCTCATATGGGAATTGGTGGTGTAGGAATCCAATTCATCAAAAATCTCGCAGAGTAGGAAGCAGATGATGAATCTGCTTTTTTTGTATAGAAAGGAGGTATATACATGCAAAGAGAATTTGAAATGGTTGTACAGACAAGTGCAGCTACACAAAGCTTGCGTTATTTATTGAAAAGTGGTGATATGACGTGTATCACCAAAGGAGAAATTACTAAAAGATTAGAAGCAGCAGTTCTTTTACAGGAATTAAGCTTTCAAGCTGTTATGACAAGTGGTGAAGTCGTAGAGGATATATTGGAGAATAATTATGAGGATTATGATGAAGCATTAAGAGACTCTCTTAAGACTCATGGTATTACATTTAAAGATTATACCTTTGCGGTTACTTATAAATATGATGAAGAAGCTGTCTTTAAGCCTTTCTTCTCTAGACAATATGGTGCAGACTTAGGTTTTTCACTCCCATTAGTAGATGATATGAAATATGCGAATATGTGTGTATGTCTTGCATTAATAAAACTATCAAGAGAATATGTACGTACGAGTGTGGGTATTACCCATGATTATACTGATGTAAAACCTAGTATTCATTTGACTTTTAAGCCAGGTATATTCTTACCTAAGCTTATTACAGAAAAACCCTATACAGAACTTACATTCAATGCAGTCTATGCAGCTATATACAAGTTGCGTGCTGCGATACGTTTCTTCTCATATGATCATACAGAAGAAGCATATAAGAAGTGGATTGATGTCATAGAAGAAATGAGTACTCGACCATATGATGGTATATTAGATGATCTAGATGAACTAGATTATGTACCATCACAAAAAGAAGAACTTTATGTATATGAAGATAAGGTCAATGGTGGAGGTACAGTACAATGTTTAAATAATTCATTTTATGCATTAATACTCTGGGCTGCCATATTGACTAAAGTCATGAATGAACAGTTCTTATATGAAACAAACTACCCAGATATGAACTTATGGGATTATTAATAAAAAGAAAATTATAAAAACACCTATAATAAGGTGTTGTCATCATTAACTTTAACGCATAAATTCTTTCTCTTCGCTATAATAGTGTTAGAAAAAAGAGGAGGGAAAGAATATGTTAGAAAGTTATAAAGAAATTACATCAATCTCATTAAATAAATTAAAGGACTATTTAGATGTCATTGATGTATATCACGATTCATTTATTGATACTTGCAGAAGTCAGAAGAAAATAGAAGGTTATATTAAGGCACACCAAAAGAAATACTTAGGTCTTGCCTTAAAGAAACTCTATGAAATAGATGATATGCAATGTTTAGAAAATCATCTCGTAATGATTGAATACTTATTTGGAGAACATCCTCGTATTCAATCATTGAATAAGAATTTATGTAACTATATGCTCCATAATGGATCACCATTAGATGTATACCGTATTGTGAGACATTTGATGCCTTTCTCATATCTTGCACTTATCTCTTTATTAGTAGATAAAGAAGTGATTACTTATGCACAGGCTGCTTACTTTTCTTTAGTAGAAGAAGATATAGAAGGGGCTTATGAATACTTAGAGAATTGTGTTGAGGAACCAGATGAATCACTTCTAAATCTTTATGCATCTTATGACTTAATTGGTTATTTCCAGCTTGTGGATCATTATAGTAAAAAGGTATCTTACCAGGTATCAGGAGGCATAAGATGGGAGAAAAAATGTGGGCTGTCTTCTCATTATTGATGAATTCAGAGGAATGCATCAGTGCAGAAGATATACAGCATCAATTAGAAGAAAAAGGTTATGATATTGGTTTAAAAGCTGTATATGCAGTGATTAAACAGATCAATGTATTTACATCTTTAATGTTTGGAAAAGAAATAATCAAAGCAGTGAGACGTTTTGGTTATATGATTGAAACAGGTTATTTTGATGAAGCACAGATACAATTACTTATTGATATGGTGAATTATCGTCAAGATCTTACAAATAATGATAAAAGAGAAATAGTTAATAAGCTTTTAAAACTTTCACCTGCTAAACAGAAGGATTATCTCATTGTACCAGAATTAGAAGATGATGAAGGTGTCTATTCTCTAAGTAAAAATCTAAAGATTATTACTTCCGCAATACGTAATAAGAAGGATATACGTTTCCAGTATGTAGATTATACTATTAGGGATGGACATCCTGTAGAAACATATTCTACTAAGGGTAATGCAGGTATTAATCATGAATATTATAATGTGAGTCCTTATAATACAGTGATTGTGGATGGTCATTACTATTTACGTGCTTATTATAATAAGCATAAGGACTCATTGACTACATTCCGTATTGATCGTATTAGAAAGCTAGATAAGAGCCGTACATATTATTTTGATTTTGATGATGAAGAAAAAATGAGTGAATCATTGAAACAATCACTTGCGAAGTCAATGAATAGTTTCTTTGATGGTGATGAAATTACACTACATATTAAGTTTGATGGTGTACTTATTAGAGAAGTTGTATCACGTTTAGGAAAAGATATTACCATTAACAAGACTATTGCGCCAATAGAGAATGATCATCAATGGTATGAAACACGTGTTGAAGGAATTATCTTTAATACAGGTTTAATGAACTGGATTAGACAGTTTGGTCCAATGATTATTGTGGTAGGTCCAGAGAAGCTTAAAGAAGCTATTACAGATGGATTAGAAGAGAACTTAAGCTACTATAAAAAATAGGTGATAACTATGTATATATTACAATTAAGTCAAGGTGAGTTAAGTACTAATGTTGGCTTATTTCATACAATACAGCAAGGTAGAGAGTTTATATCACAATTACATGGTTATCACTATGAAGTGATTGAAGGGTTTGAATATGAGTACTTTGATCCTACTACTGTACCTGATTATGTAGAACTCAAATATAATGGTCATATTTTACCTTTTACTACATATATGTTTACTGGTGATGGAAGAGTAGATATTTATTGGAATGAGATAGTGGACTTATCTACACCAGGAAATGGAATGATTGAAGGATCTACAAGAGTGGATGCTTATTCTATTCCTAATGATGAACTTAAGGACTATATAGAGAAAAGAGAACATAACTATAGATGTGTTAAACAATACTTAGAATCTAAAGGATATGAGGTAGAGCGAGCTTATTTTGGCTCTGAAGATGGCGAAGCCATCTTATACAGAAATACAGATGAGTGGCATTTCTTGACACATATGGATCCTGAGTTTGTGGAATCTGAAGATATAATAAAAGACTTAGACATTTAGGTGTCTAGGTCTTTTTGTGTTATGGAATAAGATTATTAATTTGATCTTTTAAAGCCTTATAGTAACTACGACTAATAGGAATAGAAGTACCATCTACAAGAAGTGCTGAATCTTTTGTGATTTCCTGGACCATCTTTAAATTAATAATATAACTACGATGCGACATAGCGAATGTTTCTCCTAAACGTTTAAGTAAATCTTCAAGCTTTTCAGATGTTGAATAAGTATGCGTAGGAGTCACAATGAAAGTTGTTCTTAATTTTCTCTCCATATAGAAGATATCCTTTAGTAGGATGTTAGATTCTTCTTTATTCCAGAATATCTTTAAAGAAG
>OMEA01000219.1_pt1 | contig 30384 bp, 35 predicted proteins | sample 1645321 | NCBI WGS metagenome assembly OMEA01 (sample SAMEA103958151, study PRJEB25191) | human gut metagenome
TAATCATATGTACGCTCAGATTATTGATGATTCAGTTGGTAAGACATTAGTAGCAGCATCTACAACAGAGAAGGCTATTAAGGATGAGCTTGAGAAGACAAATGATGTTGATGCAGCAGCTTACGTTGGTAAGGTTATTGCTGAGAGAGCACTTGAGAAGGGTATCAAGACTGTTATCTATGATAGAGGCGGTTTCGTATACCACGGTAAGGTTCAGGCATTAGCAGATGCAGCGAGAGAAGCTGGTCTGGAATTCTAGTAAGGAGGAAGAACAACGTATGAAGCGTGAAATAATTGATGCAAGTAAGTTAGAGTTAGAAGATAAAGTTGTTGCCATCAAGCGTGTAACAAAGGTTGTTAAGGGTGGACGTAATTCTAGAGTTGCAGCTCTCGTAGTTGTTGGTGATAGAAATGGCCACGTTGGCGTTGGTGTTGGCAAGGCAGTTGAGACTCCAGAAGCTATCCGTAAGGGTAAGGAGGATGCTGCAAAGCATTTAGTTACAGTTCCTGTAAATGAAGTTGGTAGTATCCCTTACGACTGGAATGGACAGTTCGGCAGTGCTTCAGTTCTTCTGAAGACAGCTCCAGAAGGTACTGGTATCATCGCTGGTGGTCCTGCTCGTAGCGTACTTGAGCTTGCAGGATATAAGAACATCCGTACAAAGTCCTTAGGATCAAACAACAAGCAGAACGTAGTTCTTGCAACAATCAAGGGCCTTACAGAGATCAAGAACCCAGAGGATATCGCAAGACTTCGTGGAAAATCTGTTGATGAGATACTTAACTAAGGAGGTATTAGAAGATGGCAGATAAGTTAAAGGTAACTTTGGTAAAGTCCCCTATCGGTGCTGTACCAAAGCATAGAAAGACAGTAGAGGCTCTTGGACTTAAGAAGGTTAATAAGTCAGTAGAGCTCCCAAATAACGCTGCAACACTTGGAATGGTTAAGCAGGTAAGTTATATGGTAAAGGTTGAGGAAGTATAAGAGAAGGAGGATACGCAGATCATGGATTTATCTACATTAAAGCCGGCTGAAGGCTCAAAGCACAGTGCTAATTTCCGTGTAGGCCGTGGACATGGTTCAGGAAATGGCAAGACTGCAGGTAAGGGACATAAGGGTCAGAAGGCACGTTCTGGATCACCTAGACCAGGTTTCGAAGGTGGCCAGATGCCATTATACAGAAGATTACCAAAGAGAGGTTTCAAGTGCAGAAACTCTAAGGAAATCATCGGAATTAATCTTTCAGCTCTTGAGAAATTCGATAATGACACTGTAGTATCAGTAGATACACTGATCGAAGCAGGTATCGTTAAGAACCCAAGAGACGGCGTAAAGATTCTTGGAAATGGAGAATTTACTAAGAAGCTTACAGTCCAGGCTAACGCTTTCAGTGCTAGTGCCAAGGAGAAGATTGAAGCTCTTGGTGGAAAAGCTGAGGTGATCTAATGTTTAAGACACTGCGTAATGCATTTAAAGTAAAGGACATTCGAGATCGAATTCTTTTTACTTTTTTGATGCTGATCATCATCCGGATCGGAAGTGAACTTCCGGCTCCGGGTGTTGATGGGGAAGTGTTTAAACAGTGGTGGGCAAGCCAGTCTGCAGACGGACTTGGATTTTTCAATGCGATTACAGGTGGTTCTTTCCTGAATATGTCTGTATTCGCACTGAATATTACACCGTACATTACTTCATCCATCATTATTCAGCTGCTTACCATTGCGATTCCGAAGCTTGAAGAAATTCAGCGTGACGGAGAAGAGGGAAGAAAGAAGATGGTTGCACTTACCCGTTATGTGACCATCGTTCTTGCATTGATTCAGTCTATAGCAATGACAATCGGTTTTTACCGTGGTGGATATCTCACCGGCCAGGGACCTTTAGCCGTTATTGAGGTTATTACAGGACTTACGGCAGGATCTGCAGTTCTTATGTGGATTGGTGAGCGCATCACAGAGAAAGGTATCGGAAATGGTATTTCCATTGTATTGGTTATTAACATCATTTCACGTATGCCGGAAGATATGGGAACTCTTTGGAGTCAGTTCATTGCGAACAAATCCATTCCAAAGGGAATCGTGGCAGGCCTGATCATTATTGCAATCATCGTTGCAATGGTAGTATTCGTAGTAGTACTTCAGGATGCAGAGCGTAGAATCCCAGTTCAGTATTCCAAGAAACTGCAGGGAAGAAAACAGGTGGGTGGTCAGTCCACACACATTCCGCTTAAGGTCAATACCGGCGGTGTAATCCCTGTCATCTTTGCACAGTCACTGTTACAGACACCAGTGATTATCGCAGCGATTCTTGGAAAAGGTAATGGAACAGGTATCGGAAGCAAGATCTTAAAGGGAATGTCCCAGTCTAACTGGTGCAATCCGGAAGAGCCGATCTACAGTATCGGACTTGTGGTTTATATTCTGTTAATTATCGCGTTTGCATATTTCTATACACAGATTACATTCAATCCTTTGGAGATTGCAAACAATATGAAGAAAGCCGGTGGTTTTATTCCGGGTATCCGTCCTGGAAAGCCTACCAGTGATTATTTAAATCAGATACTCAACTACATTGTATTCATCGGAGCAGTTGGTCTGTCCATCGTTGCATTTATTCCAATTTTCTTCAACGGTGTATTTAAGGCAGATGTTTCTTTCGGTGGTACATCAATCATCATTATTGTCGGTGTTGTTATTGAGACAATTAAGCAGGTTGAGTCACAGATGAGAGTTCGCTATTACAAGGGATTTTTGAACGACTAATTATATTTTGGAGATACTGGATTCCGGTATCTCCATTTCCCTTATGATACGGGGAGCAATTCTTCTATATAAAAATATATCGTGTTTAATAACAGAAATGGAGAAATGATATGAAGATTATTATGTTAGGGGCTCCGGGGGCAGGAAAAGGAACACAGGCAAAGCAGATTGCTGCAAAATACCAGATTCCTCATATTTCCACCGGTGATATTTTCCGTGCAAATATCAAAAATGGTACAGAGTTAGGAAAAAAAGCAAAAACATATATGGATCAGGGTGCACTTGTGCCGGATGAACTGACCTGTGATCTGGTTATGGATCGTATCCAGCAGGATGACTGCAAAAACGGATTTGTTCTGGACGGATTTCCAAGAACAATTCCACAGGCGGAAGCTTTAGATGCAGCATTAAAGAAAATCAGCCAGACGATGGATTATGCAATTGATGTTGATGTTCCGGATGAGAATATTGTAAAACGTATGGGTGGAAGACGTGCCTGCTTAAATTGCGGGGCAACATATCATATCGTATTTAATCCGACAAAGGTGGAAGGCAAATGTGATGCCTGTGGAGCGGAAACCGTACTTCGGGATGATGACAAGCCGGAAACTGTACAGAAGCGTCTGTCTGTATATCATGAACAGACACAGCCATTGATCGATTATTACAAGGCACAGGGAATCCTGAAATCCGTTGACGGAACCAAGCCAATGGATGAAGTGTTTACCGATATTGTTGCAATCTTAGGTGAATAAGATGAAAGTAACGATCAAATCTGCTGAAGAGATTGAAAAAATGCGCCGCGCGGGGGAAATCCTCGCTGCCGTGCATCAGAATCTTGCAAGAGAAATCAAACCTGGGATGTCTACTTTGGACATTGACCGGTTGGGGGAAGAGATGATCCGCGGATATGGATGTATTCCTTCATTTAAAAATTATTGCGGATATCCGGCGTCCATTTGTGTTTCGGTAAACGAAGAAGTGGTGCATGGGATTCCGACAGACGAAAGGATCATCAAAGAAGGAGATATTGTCAGTCTGGATGCAGGAGTTATTTATGAAGGCTATCATTCAGATGCGGCGAGAACCGTTGCAGTCGGAGAAGTGAGTGAGGAGGCAAAGCTTCTGATCGAACGGACCAGACAGTCCTTTATCGAAGGAATGAAAAAAGCAGTGGCTGGAAATCATCTTTATGATATTTCCGCAGCAATTGGTGACTATGCAAATCAGTTTGGATATGGAGTGGTCGAGGATCTTTGTGGACATGGAGTTGGAAGCCATCTTCATGAAGAACCGGAGATCCCGAATTTCAGACAGTCACGGTTTCGCAGAGGAATTAAGCTAAAACCAGGGATGACACTTGCCGTGGAGCCGATGATTAATGTGGGAACCAAAGATGTACTCTGGATGGATGATGAGTGGACCGTTGTCACGGAAGATAAGTCATTATCCGCTCACTATGAGAATACGATACTTATTACAGATGGAAAACCGGAGATCCTTTCTCTGACAGAAGAGGAAAAGAAAGCCGGATTTTTAAATCTCTTTTAACAACAGGAAAATGGAAAAGAGTCGATACAGGAGGAAAGAAAGTTATGTCAAAAGCAGATGTTATTGAAGTGGAAGGCGTAGTAGTAGAAAAACTGCCAAACGCTTTTTTTAAAGTAGAACTTGAGAATGGTCACCAGATTCTGGCAACGATCAGCGGAAAACTTCGTATGAATTTTATCCGTATCCTGCCGGGAGATAAAGTAACAATTGAAATGTCCCCATATGACCTGACAAAGGGAAGAATCATCTGGAGAGATAAATAAAAAATATGTTGACTTCCACAAGGTGTCTGTGTATAATATTATTCGGACACTTTTTGGAAAGTACCTGAAAAATGCGGAAAACCGCAGAAACAGGGCTTTTATAGAGAAAGGAGGATTTGCTGTGAAGGTAAGATCATCAGTTAAGCCTATTTGCGAGAAATGCAAAGTCATCAAGAGAAAAGGAAGCATCAGAATTATCTGTGAGAATCCGAAGCACAAACAGAGACAGGGTTAATTACTTCTTGACAGAAGAACCCTGTTATTTGTGCGCTATGGTCAGTTTATAACAGACTGGCGAAAGCAGCATCGCATTTGCGATGAAATCATTATGTGCGGCTGCAGCGCAGTGAATTTGCGCTGTTCATAATAAACAGAGGCATAGTCTGGTCTTTTTTGCTATAATACCGAGTGGCATGGGACAAATATGCGAATATGGAAATCCTATTTGTATGCACACATTTCAGGACGTGCAACCGTAGCTGTATACGGATAGGGTTCGGGAAAATACGCGGTTGCAGGTGTATTTATGACTACTAAATAATCTTAAAAATTTTATGGAGGTGTAAACACACATGGCTCGTATTGCAGGTGTAGATTTACCAAGAGAAAAACGTGTAGAAATCGGTCTGACTTACATCTACGGAATCGGTAGAGCAAGTGCTGACCGTATCCTTGAAGCAGCAAACGTAGATCCTAGCACACGTGTTAGAGATCTTACTGACGATGAGGTTAAGAGAATCAGTGCAGTCATCGATGAGACACAGACTGTAGAAGGTGATTTAAGAAGAGAGATCGCTCTTAATATTAAGAGACTTCAGGAGATCGGATGCTATCGTGGAATCCGTCACAGAAAAGGACTGCCAGTTCGTGGTCAGAAGACTAAGACAAACGCAAGAACAAGAAAAGGTCCTAAGAGAACTGTAGCAAATAAGAAGAAATAAGTTTAATCAGAGAAAGTAGGTTAGTTTAGATATGGCTAAGAACGTTGCAAAGAAAACAACAAAAAAGCGCGTAAAGAAAAACGTTGAACGCGGACAGGCACACATTCAGGCATCTTTCAATAACACAATCGTGACAATTACTGATACTGAAGGTAACGCTTTATCATGGGCTAGTGCTGGTGGTCTTGGATTTAGAGGTTCAAAGAAATCTACTCCATATGCTGCACAGATGGCAGCAGAAACTGCTACAAAGGCAGCTTTAATTCATGGTTTGAAGACAGTTGATGTTATGGTTAAGGGACCAGGCTCAGGACGTGAGGCTGCTATCCGTGCCCTTTCCGCATGCGGTCTTGAAGTAGTTTCCATCAAGGATGTTACTCCAGTACCACATAACGGATGCCGTCCACCAAAGCGTAGAAGAGTTTAATTAGGAGGTATCGATTAAGATGGCAGTGAATAAAGTACCTGTACTGAAAAGATGTAGATCCCTTGGTTTAGAGCCAAGTTATTTAGGATATGATAAGAAGTCAAAGAGAAATCTTCAGAGAGGAAACCGTAAGGTATCTGAGTACGGACTTCAGTTAAGAGAAAAGCAGAAGGCTAAATTCATCTATGGTGTATTAGAGAAACCTTTCCGCAATTACTACAAGAAAGCTGATAAGATGAGAGGATTAACAGGTCTTAACCTTATGACAATCCTTGAGTCAAGACTTGACAATGTAGTATTCCGTCTTGGATTCGCAAGAACCCGTAAGGAAGCTAGACAGATCGTAGATCATAAATTTGTTACCGTTAATGGTAAGGTTGTAAACATTCCTTCTTACTTAGTTAAGGCTGGAGATGTTATTGAAATCAAAGAGAGCAAGAAGAACATTCAGCGTATGAAAGACATCGTTGAAGTTGCTGGTGGAAGAATTGTTCCAGAGTGGTTAGACGTTGATGCTGAGAAGCTTCAGGGAACTGTTAAGGAATTACCTACACGTGAGCAGATCGACGTACCAGTAAATGAGATGCTTATCGTCGAGTTATATTCTAAGTAATTAGTTTAGCGCATCGTAAACCCGAGAAGGAGGGACTTTGTAGTGTTCGATTTTGAAAAACCAAAAATTGAGATCGCTGAAATTTCAGAAGACAAGACATATGGTAGATTTGTTGTAGAACCTTTGGAAAGAGGATATGGTACAACACTTGGCAATTCATTGAGAAGAATTATGCTTTCTTCATTGCCAGGAGCAGCTGTTAGTCAGGTTAAGATTGACGGAGTTCTTCATGAGTTTAGTTCAATCCCAGGCGTAAAGGAAGATGTTACTGAAATTATCATGAACATCAAGAACCTCGCTATCCGCAATAATAGTTCTACAAATGAACCAAAAGTTGCTTACATTGAATTCGAAGGTGAAGGCGTTGTTACTGCAGCAGATATCCAGGTTGATTCGGATATCGAGATTATGAATCCTGAGTTGGTTATCGCACATCTGAATGGTGGTGCTGATTGCAAGTTATATATGGAACTTACCATCACAAAGGGTAGAGGATATATCAGTGCTGACAAGAATAAGACTGAGGATACACCAATTGGTGTAATCGCAATCGATTCTATCTATACTCCGGTTGATCGTGTAAACGTTACAATCGAGAATACACGTGTTGGTCAGGTTACAGACTATGATAAGCTTACATTAGATGTATATACCAATGGAACCTTAGAGCCAGACGAGGCTGTTAGCCTTGCTGCTAAGGTGTTAAGCGAGCACTTAAATCTTTTCATCGATTTATCGGATGCTGCACAGCAGGCAGAAGTTATGGTTGAAAAAGAGAATGATGCACAGGAGAAAGTTCTTGAGATGAATATCGACGAACTGGAACTGTCTGTACGTTCTTACAACTGCTTAAAGAGAGCAGGAATCAACACAGTTGCTGAGTTGATCAACCGTACACCAGAAGACATGATGAAGGTTCGTAACCTTGGTCGCAAGTCTTTAGAAGAAGTGTTAGCTAAATTAAAAGAGTTAGGTTTAGAGTTGAATCAGGGAGAGGAATAAGAAGCAGTTGCTTCTTCTCCTTTTACCGATTTACAGAAGAGAGAGGCAGATCAGTAAGTCCGAAGGAGCATGATTGTCTTACTCTTTGTGGCTAATGTAGTGTATGAAATGCATTGCACAACAAAGAATGGGTTCGGTAAGTAAGTCCGATGAGCGTGGCCGGATACCCCACAAATGGAGGAAAATAAAATGGCAAAGTATCGTAAATTAAGCAGAACCTCTAGCCAGAGAAAGGCATTATTAAGAGGTCAGGTAACAGCTCTTATCGCAAACGGTAAGATCGTAACAACAGAAGCTAAGGCTAAAGAAGTTCGTAAGATCGCTGAAGGTCTTATTGCAGCTGCTGTTCGTGAAAAAGACAATTTCGACGAAGTTACTGTAACAGCTAAGGTTGCCCGCAAGGACAAAGATGGCAAGAGAGTAAAAGAAGTTGTAGATGGTAAGAAAGTTACTGTATACGATGAAGTAGAGAAGACAATCAAGAAGGATCAGCCTTCACGTCTTCATGCAAGAAGAGAGATGCTCAAGGTTCTTTATTCTGTAAAGACTACAGATGGAACTAAGAAGGGTACAAAGGATGTTGATCTTGTAGCTAAGTTATTTGATGAGATCGCTCCTAAGTATGCAGACCGTAACGGTGGTTACACAAGAATCGTAAAGATTGGCCAGCGTAAGGGTGATGGAGCTCTTGAAGTTCTTCTTGAGTTAGTATAATCCAATCGGTATAGAAGTCCTTTTCTGCGAAAGCAGAAGAGGACTTTTTTGGTAATATCAGATAAAGAAGTTTGTGTTTATAATGAAAAAGAAAAGTAAGTTTTTTGTACCTCACAGTTAGACGACTAGTGGAACAAGATAATCTTTATAATTCATTGCAGGCTAATATAGCGTATATTGTGTAAAGGAGTGTATTATGTTGGATCATGATGAGGAGAAAATCAATCGATTAAATCAACAATTTGCGTTTATCCGGGAAATTGATAAGGAAAAATTTATCGGACGGCAGACTTACCTTACAGATGCAAAACGTAAGGAGAATGATGCGGAACATGCATGGCATATGGCAATCATGACACTTTTGCTGAGTGAATATGCGAACCAGAAAATTGACGTGTTAAAGACCATCAGCATGTTACTGATTCATGATTTGGTGGAAATCGACGCGGGTGACACCTATGCATATGATGAAGAGGGAAAAAAGACGCAGGCGGAGAGAGAACAGAAAGCTGCTGATCGTATATATGGTATGCTGCCAGAGGACCAGGGCAAAAAGCTATATGATCTGTGGCTTGAATTTGAAGCGCAGGAGACACCAGAAGCCAAGTTTGCACGTACGATGGACAATATACAGCCTATGTACTTAAATGCTTCCACAGATGGAAAAGCATGGCAGGAACATAAGGTGCATCTTGCACAGATCCTGGGACGCAATGCACATACAGCGGAGGGATCAGAAGTTTTGTGGAATTATGCATATGAAAATTTCATACAGCCACATCTTGATAATGGACATATTATAGAAGACTAAAAAACTCACGAAGTATGAATAATGCTCCGTGAGTTTTTTATGTGCCTTGTGGCGTGAATCGTTAAATTTATTTCATATAAATTATTTCCGAATCACTAAAGTTATGAAATTGCGAAAATAAGACTATGCATTCTTTTCATCATTATACTTCTTAACATAATTCTTAATACGATCGTAAGGATTCAGAAGATCGCTGATAGAAGAATCATGGTTCAAAGTATCAATAATGTATGCAATGTATTTACTCATATCACAGCTGATGTAGTACTCTTTGCTTAATAATTCAGGAGACTGATAAATTAAGTTTGTAGTAACCACACGATATATAAGTCCCTCCTCGTAAGCTTTATCAAAGGAAGCAAATCCATTTGTAAAAAGACCGAAAGTGGAAACAACGAAAATACGGTTTGCTTTACGCTTCTTTAACTCTCTTGCGGTATCAATCATACTTTCACCGGAAGAAATCATATCGTCAATAATGAGGACATCCTTGCCTTCTACGTTAGAACCTAAGAATTCATGAGCTACAATCGGGTTACGTCCGTCAACGACTTTACTGAAATCACGTCTCTTGTAGAACATACCCATGTCAACACCAAGTACGTTTGCAAGATAGATTGCACGGTTCGTAGCACCTTCATCCGGGCTGATAATCATTAAGTGTTCAGCATCAATAGTTAAGTCTTTTACATTCTTTAAGATACCTTTGATAAACTGATAAGAAGGCATTACATTCTCGAAGCCATTCAGTGGAATTGCGTTTACGACACGAGGGTCATGTGCATCAAATGTAATGATGTTGTCAATTCCCATATTGTACAGCTCTTGTAATGCTAATGGACAGTCAAGGGATTCACGTGCAGTTCTTCTATGCTGACGGCTTTCATACAGGAATGGTAAGATAACCGTAATACGGCGGGCTTTACCACCAACAGCGGCAATGACACGCTTTAAGTCTGCAAAGTGATCATCCGGCGACATATGATTGGTATGTCCACAAAGGGAATAGGTCATACTGTAATTGGTAACATCTACCATAATATAGAGGTCATAGCCTCGGACAGACTGATTAATGACACATTTTGCTTCTCCGGAACCAAAACGTGGAATGTGAGGTTCGATGATATAGCTCTCTTTGTGGTATTCCTTGAATGCGATATCGTCCTGATGCTCGTGTTCGCGGTGCTCTCTCCATGTGGCCAGGTAACTGTCTACTTTCTTTCCTAATTCCATGCAGCTGGCAGTTGGAATTAGTCCAAGGGTACCGGTTGGCATAGTTTCCAAAATTCTTTCGTCGTTTGGCATGATTTGTCCTCCATTAAAATATGTAACAATATTTATATGTAATAACCTGCAAAATAAACAGGGTTATTATCGTAAATCAAGGTTTCTGTTGTTTGAGAATCCTTATATCCATCTGATTAAAAAGCTTAATCATTGTATAGTCACCGCAAATGCGGGAAAAAGTCCGCTCCGAGTAAATATCAGCAATCTGCTGAAAGCTCAGGTTGGTTGAAATAATCGTTGATTTATGACGCAACAAGCGCTCGTTTACGCACAAAAACAATTGTGATGTCGTAAAAGCATTGCTCAATTCTGTTCCCAGATCATCAATGACAAGAAGATCACAATCGAAAATATTCTGGTGCGCAGCGATAGCATCTGCATCTTTTTCAAATACACCTTTGCTTAATATATCAAATAATTGAAAGGCTGTAAAGTATATGACAGAATAGCCCTTGTCTAATAATTCTTTTGCCACGCAATTGGTCAGGAAAGTCTTTCCCACGCCGGTTCCACCATAGAAAAACAAATTCTGTGGTTTGTTGTCAAAGGCATCGATAAAATGATGGCATTCTTCCACAGCATGACGGGCAGTTGCAAGAGCAGACAGACCGGTTGTCGGGCTGATGTCCTCATCCGAATAATAGGAATAGGAAAAATGATCAAAATTCTCCCTTCTCAGTATTTCCCGAATATTGGACTGTGCATACACGGTATTGATGATTGCCTGCCTGAAACAATGGCATTTCCGGCCGTCGATATAACCGGTATCTTTGCAATCCGGACATTCGTAGACCGGATCAAGATAGTCTAAAGCAAAGCCTCCGGCGGATAAAAGTGTGTCGCGTTGCTGACTCAAATCAGCAAGTTCTTCTTTTAACGCGGTAAGTGCGGAGGTGTCTCCGTCTAGTAAAAGGCGCGCCTGTCTGACAGAGCGGGATGCTACGGTTGATTCCAGTTCCTTTAACTTTGGAATCTTTTGAAACACTTCCTTGCGTCGCTCGTCAAGAATACGTCGGTCCTGCAATTGACGCTGATCATATTCCCGCATGATTTCATCATATTGTGAATTGGAAAGTGGCATAATATCCTCCCCGAATTAGTGACTGGTGGAAGAAAGCAATGTTCCTTCCAGATGCTCGTAGTCATAGCTGCGAGGCTTAAAATTATTGAAGCTGTTCTTCCGAGGTGCAGAAGCTGGTGCAGAATCGGAAGCGTTTGGCTGCGGAGCAGTCTTTTTGGCTTTCGCATATGCTGCATCAAGAGTTTTAATATCTTCCAATGTATGTACATGATTCTTATGCCAGCTGGTCAGGATAGAATCCGTGTATTCAAAACTTGGCTGATGCGTGGCGGTAATGGTACGGGCACATGCTTCCTGAATCAACGGAAGATCAAAGGCGAATTCTTTGGTCCATTTGCGGATAAAGGCTGTCTCAGCTTCCACAAGGCTGCGTCCGGTAATCCCCAAAGCTTTCATAACACCGTAATATGCCTGACTGTGTATGGCAGCATCTTCCTTGGCCTGTGTCACGGTTGTAATATTGTTGTCGTGCCAGCCCATGGCTACTTTGTCCAGATAGCGCATGCTTGAGTGCCCTTTGCTGATACAGTATTCGAGCAGATATACAATCAGATCATTAGAAAAATGAAGATCTTCATGCCAGAACAGAACAGTATTCATGTCGTTCTCACTCAGAGGATGCTTGATGTAAGTCTCTACGATAAAGAATAATTCGGAAATATCATCGTTCTTCAGAAAACCGGCAATTTCGTCTGCTGTATACCGATGCTTTTGCGTAGCGACAGGCTCGGCAGAAGGTGCCGAAACAGGCATCTCCGGTACACTGCTTCGCAGAGAATGAACATTCTGTGCAAGGTTCTCACTAATCGGTGGCGCGACAGGGGCATCCTTTGTACTTGTGTTTGTTTCTGTATTTGGAATAGGAAGAAAGTGAATTTTACAGATTTCACCATTTTCCTCTTCTAAATGAAGCAATCCGGTCTTCTGCCAGTAGTGCAGAGCGCGGATGACATCCATTTCTGTATTATTAAAGCAATCAGCGATTGCAGAAATTGTACAATTTGATGCATGAGATTGCATGCTTCGTAATAAATATAAATATACCTTAACAAATTCACCGTTTGCCTCAGGCATAAAGAAATCGATGAATTCATTTGGAACTATGGTATCTGTGTATGTATAGTCACGTAATATCTCTATGTTTACCATATTGGACCTCCGATAGTTAGGCACGATTTCGTGCATTTGTGATTATAGCACAAGAATTTTCCAAATGGAAGATGAAAAAAGTTCCAGAGTACCGAAGAATACAGGCTTTTACGAACATTGGATAAATTGTGGATAAAGTGGATAACTCCGTTGAAAAATCATTCGTTCATTTAAAATATTTCTGCATCTGGCATAAAATCAAGGTTAAAGCATAGGATGATATTGTTGATGACGAAAATAAAAATCCACATAGCACGATGAATAACTATCAACGTTTCTATGTGGATAAAGTGGATAACTTATTTTCCTAAAAGGGCTTCGCCTATTTCTACAATGTTTCCGGCACCCATAGTTATCAACAGGTCACCGTTTACACAATTTTTTAATAAAAATTTCTCAATTTCCTCAAAAGATGGGAAATAGTAAGCTTCTGTGCCTTTTGCCTTAAGGCGGGAGAGAATGTCTTTGGAACTTACCCCGTAAGTATTCTGCTCGCGGGCGGCAAAAATATCTGCAAGCACTACAACGTCTGCCATAGACAGAACATCTGCAAAGTCATCAAGGAAAGCCTTGGTTCGGGAGTATGTATGTGGCTGGAATACCAGAACGAGGCGCTGATGTGTATAATTTTCAGCCGCAGAAAGTGTTGCACGGATCTCGGTTGGATGATGGGCATAATCATCGATAACAGTTACACCATCGACGATTCCTTTATACTGGAAACGGCGGTTGGCACCACCGAAGGCATCCAGTCCGCGAACGATTGCATCGGTATCAAGTCCCATGGTTACCGCAAGGGCAACTGCAGCGAGTGCGTTGCTTGCATTGTGGCGTCCCGGAACAGATAACTGAATATCTGCGACTTTTTTGTCATGATGCATAACAGTAAAAGCCGGACAGGCCTTCTCGTTGTAAGTTACATCAGTAGCATAGAAATCAAAGGAGGAGTCAAATCCGTAGGTGATGATCTCCTGAGGAAGATTATGGGTCAGCTCCTCATAGTTAGTGATTTCGCCATTGATGATCGTTGCGCCATCTGCTAAAGTATTGCCGGCAAATTTGCGGAAAGAGTGGCGGATATCATCCAGATCTTTGAAAAAGTCGAGATGTTCAGCTTCTACATTTAAGATGATGCTGTATTTAGGACGGAAATTTAAAAAGCTGTTGGTATATTCGCACGCTTCTGACACAAAGACGGAAGAAGCTCCCACACGGAGATTTCCGCCGATCGATGGAAGAATACCACCAACGGAGATGGTTGGGTCTGCTTTGGCGGCCATAAGAATTTCGCTGATCATGGAAGTTGTTGTTGTCTTACCGTGTGTACCTGCAACAGCAATGGATTTCTCATAGTTATCCATAATCTGTCCGAGAAGCTGTGCGCGGGAAAGCATTGGAAGCTGCTGGGCTTTAGCCTCTGCAAATTCTGGGTTATCCTCATGGATTGCAGCCGTGTAAACAACCAGCTGAATACCAGGAATAATATTCTCTGCTTTCTGTCCATAGAATATGGTAGCACCCTTGGATGTAAGGATGTCTGTTAAATCGGATTCTTTGGAATCGGAACCGGAGATCGTAAAGCCTTTCTCAAGAAGGATCTCAGCGAGTCCACTCATACTGATACCGCCAATGCCGATAAAATGAACGTGAATTGGTTCGTTAAAATTTAATTTATACATGAAGATTACCTACCTATTTATAAGTTTTTAACTATTATACCACTCTGGGGTAATTCGCGCACCTGAAAAAGTATTGTGCAATGTGCCAAAATACAGAAAAATAATTTTGAAAAATTGTGAATAATGTTGTAAATATACCTATGATATGCTATAATCAAAAATAAATAAAAATTAACATTACATAAAACTAGAACAGACGAGGAGTGATGACGTGATTAAGAAAGAAATGATAGCTATGCTTTTAGCAGGCGGTCAGGGCAGCAGACTTGGAGTTCTGACATCGGATGTCGCTAAGCCGGCAGTGGCTTTTGGCGGCAAGTACAGAATTATTGATTTCCCACTCAGTAATTGTATCAACTCAGGAATTGATACGGTGGGTGTGTTGACACAGTATCAGCCTCTGCGGTTGAATACGCACATTGGAATTGGTATTCCGTGGGATCTGGATCGTAATAATGGTGGCGTTACGGTTCTTCCACCATATGAGCGCAGCAATAACAGTGAATGGTATACTGGAACCGCGAACGCGATTTACCAGAATCTTCGTTATATGGAAAGCTATAATCCGGAATATGTTCTGATTTTATCAGGTGATCATATTTACAAGATGGATTATGAAGTTATGCTTGATTTCCATAAGGCAAACAATGCGGATGTTACAATTGCCACAATGCCGGTTCCGTTGGAAGAAGCAAGCCGGTTCGGTATTGTGATTGCAGATGAGAATAAGAAGATTATGGATTTCGAAGAAAAACCAAAGGAGCCGAGAAGCAATCTGGCATCTATGGGAATTTATATTTTCTCCTGGAAAGTGCTTCGGGATGCATTGATCGAACTGAAAGATCAGCAAAGCTGTGATTTTGGTAAGCATATTATCCCATACTGTTTCGAAAAGCAGAAAAGATTATTTGCATATGAATTTAACGGATACTGGAAGGATGTCGGTACCTTGGGTTCCTATTGGGAAGCTAATATGGAACTGATCGATCTGATTCCGGAATTCAACCTCTATGAAGAGTACTGGAAGATTTATACCAAGTGTGATACGATTGAGCCACAGTACATAGCACCGGGCGCACACGTCGAGCGTTGCATTATCGGTGAAGCATCGGAAATTCATGGTGAAGTTATCAATTCTGTTATTGGACCGAATGTATATATTGGTGAGGGAACTGTAGTACGGGATTCCATCATCATGAAAGATACCAGTATCGGAAAAAATGTAACAATAGATAAATCTATTATCGCAGAAAACTGTAGAATTGAAGATGGTGTAACACTTGGCATTGGAGAAGAAGCACCGAATAAACTTAACGAAAGTGTATATTCATTTGGACTTGTGACGATAGGCGATGATTCGGTAATACCTGAGAATGTTTCCGTGGGAAAGAATACTGCAATTTCGGGAGTAACTGAGCGTGAAGATTATCCGGATGGCATATTGGCAAGCGGCGAAGTAATCATTAAGGCAGGTGACAGAAAATGAAAGCAGTAGGTATTATTTTAGCCGGTGGCAATAACAACCGGATGGGCGAATTATCCAAAAAGCGTGCAATCCCGGCGATGCCGGTGGGCGGAAGCTTCCGCTGCATCGATTTTGCACTCAGCAACATGAGCAACTCCCATGTACAGATCGTTGCGGTTCTGACACAGTATAATGCGAGATCCTTAAATGAACATTTAAGTTCTTCTAAGTGGTGGGATTTCGGACGTAAGCAGGGAGGATTATATCTGTTTACACCAACGGTGACAGCAGAGAACAGCGACTGGTATCGCGGTACCGCAGATGCAATGTACCAGAACATTGATTTCCTGAAGAGACGCCATGAGCCATATGTAATTATTTCCAGTGGTGACTGCGTTTACAAAATGGATTATAATGAACTTCTTGACTATCACATTGCCAAGAAAGCCGATATCACAGTTGCATGCAAAGATATGCCTGCAGATGCGGATGTCAGCCGGTTTGGTGTTTTGCGCATGAATGAGGATGCCCGCATTGTTGAATTTGAGGAAAAGCCGATTATTGCGCAGTCCAATACTATTTCAACAGGCGTTTATGTGATCCGCAGAAGACAGCTGATTGAGATTCTGGAGAAATCCGCAGAAGAGAATCGGTTTGACTTTGTAGCAGATGTACTGATCCGTTACAAAAATATCAAGCGCATCTATGGATACAAAATGAACAATTACTGGAGCAATATTGCCAGTGTGGATGATTATTTCCGCACAAACATGGATTTCCTGAAGCCGGATGTAAGAGAATACTTCTTCCGTCAGGAACCAAAGGTATATTCGAAGGTGGATGATCTTCCGCCGGCAAAATATAACACAGGTTCCGAAATCCGTAACAGTCTGATTTCCAGTGGCTGTATTATCAATAGCCGTGTGGAGAATTCAGTTCTGTTTAAGAAGGTATTTATTGGAAAGAATTGTGTTATCAAGAATTCCATTATTTTAAATGATGCTTATATCGGGGACAACACACATGTAGAAAATTGTATTGTAGAGAGTAGGGGGACTCTGAAAGCAAATACATACTATTGCGGTGAAAAAGGCGTCCTGATCGTATCGGAAGATAACGAAAGATACATGTTGTAAGGATCACACATTTCTTTAGGAGATGGGATCTACGGATTTGGAAGGGGGCACATATGCAGATTACAGATGTAAGAATCCGTAAGGTGGATAAAGAAGGCAAGATGAAAGCTGTAGTATCGATCACGATTGACGATGAGTTCGTGGTACATGATATCAAGGTGATTGATGGAGAGAAGGGATTATTTATCGCAATGCCGAGCCGAAAGGCCAGTGATGGAGAATATCGCGATATTGCACATCCGATCAATTCCGGAACAAGAGAACAGATACAGAATCTGATCTTGAAAAAATACGAAGAAGTCTTGCAGGAGAAGGAAGAAGAATAAAAATAGGGGCTGTGGAGTAATCCATAGCCCTTTTTGAGCGAAGAGAGGATATACTATGTTTTTAATTGTTGGTCTGGGAAATCCAGAGAAAAAATACGATAAGACAAGACACAATATTGGCTTTGACACCATTGATGCATTGGCGGATAAATACAACATTTCCATGAATGAGAAAAAGCATAAAGCACTCTGCGGAACCGGTGTGATTGATGGCGTGAAGGTGTTGCTGGCAAAACCCCAGACATATATGAACCTGAGCGGAGACAGTGTTGCGGAGATCGTCAATTTCTACAAGATTGACCCGGAAGAGGAAATGATCGTCATATTCGATGATATTTCACTTGCACCGGGAAATATCCGTGTGCGCAAGAAAGGCAGCGCAGGTGGGCATAATGGTATCAAGAGTATCATTGCCCGCACAGGAACCCAGAACTTTATGCGGATCAAAGTCGGTGTGGGCGAGAAACCGGCCGGATGGGATCTGGCAGATCATGTGCTGGGACATTTTTCCAGGGAGGACCGTGCGCTCGTGGAAGATGCCATAAAGGATGCAGAGGCGGCAGCAGTGCTGATGATGCAGGGGCAGGTGGACAAAGCCATGAATGATTTTAATGCAAAAAAGCAGGAGTAGAACGAATTGAGAGCATTTGTAGAACCGTTAGAAGAATTAAGCGGATTTGAAGAAATGACGCACAACATGCAGCAGGAGGGCCTGATTTCCATTACAGGCTGCATCGATGCGCAAAAACCACATATGATTTATGGAGTTGGCAATGGTCGTAAAAATAAGATCATTGTCACTTTTCATGAGCAGAAAGCAAAAGAATTATACGAGGATTACCGCTTTTTTGATCCGGCGGTTGTCTACTATCCGGCAAAGGATGTTCTGTTTTACCAGTCCGATATCCGGGGAAATCTGTTGACGGCGGAGCGTATTCAGGCATTGCGTGCCATTCATGAGCAGGATGAGGTAACGGTTATCACGACATTCGATGCGCTTATGAATACCATGGCACCTGCAAAGCAGCTTTGGGACAGCATCTGTCGGATTGCGCCGGAGGATACCATTGATTTAGAACAGATGAAGGATCTTCTGGTCTGTATGGGATATGAAAAAGAGTATCAGGTGGAGAGCATGGGACAATTTGCTATCCGTGGCGGTATTCTGGATATTTTTCCGCTGACAGAAGACAATCCGGTCCGTATCGAGATGTGGGGAGATGAAGTAGATACGATTCGTTCTTTCGATGTGGAAAGTCAAAAGTCGATTGAGAATCTGGACGAAGTAGTGATATATCCGGCTTGCGAGCTGGTGCTTACAGAAGCAGAGAAGAGAGCAGGTATCGAAAAACTGCTAAAAGAGGCAGAATCTTTTTCGAAAAAGCTGCGGAAAGAAATGAAGACGGAGGAAGCACACCGTGCGCTGTCACAGGCACAGGAACTGGCAGAAGAGTGGGGAGAACTGGCGGTCACTGCCGGAATGGATGCTTTTTTGTCCTATTTCTGCGAAGAACGGGTGGGACTTTTGGATTATTTTGATCCAAAAGAAACCTATCTGTTTATCGATGAACTCAGTAGGAGTACCGAGCGTGGCCGGCAGACCGAACTTGAATTTTCAGAGAGCATGAAGCAGCGTCTCGAGAAAGGCTATATTTTGCCCGGACAGATGAAAGAACTGTTCGGGTACAAAGAAATCATGGGACGGCTGGAGCATTTTTCCTGTATCGCGCTGGCGGCATTGGATACCAAAAGCTGTGGACTGAAATTAAACGGGTCTTATGGCATTCATGTAAAAAGCGTCAACTCTTACAATAACAGTTTTGAACTTCTTATTAAAGATCTGAACCATTATAAAAAAAATGGTTATAAAGTGATTCTGTTGTCCGGTTCGAAAACGAGGGCGGCAAGGCTCGCAGAGGATATTTTAAATGAAGGTTTAAATTGTTTCTACACAGAGGATTATGACCATGAATTGCTTCCGGGACAGATTATGGTCTGCTATGGAAAAGTACACAGAGGGTATGAGTATCCGGTACTGCAGTTCGCGGTGATCACAGAGAGTGATATTTTCGGTGCAGAGAAGAAAAAGAAAAAACGTCACCGTACTTATGAGGGTGAGAAAATCCAGAACTTTACGGACTTAAGCGTAGGCGATTATGTAGTACATGAGAATCATGGATTGGGCGTGTATAAAGGAATTGAAAAGATTGAGGTAGATCATAAAGTAAAAGATTATATTAAAATCGAGTATGCCGGAGGTTCGAATCTTTATATTCTTGCAACGCAGTTGGAACTGATTCAGAAATATGCGGGCAAGGATGCGCGGAAACCGAAGCTGAACAAGCTGGGTGGACAGGAATGGGGCAGGACAAAGAATCGTGTCCGTGGCGCGGTCAGACAGATTGCACAGGATCTTGTGAAACTGTATGCGGCACGAGAGGAACAGGACGGATTTGTCTATGGCCCGGATACTGTATGGCAGCGGGAGTTTGAGGAACTGTTTCCGTTTGAAGAGACCGAAGACCAGGAACTTGCAATCGAGGCAACGAAGAAGGACATGGAAAGCCACAAGATTATGGACCGTCTGATCTGTGGTGATGTGGGATATGGCAAAACAGAGATTGCCATCCGCGCGGCATTTAAGGCAGTGCAGGAGAATAAACAGGTCGCCTATCTGGCACCGACCACGATTCTTGCACAGCAGATCTATAATACCTTTTCACAGCGCATGAAAGACTTTCCGGTTCGCGTGGATCTGCTGTGCCGTTTCCGGAGTGCGGCGGAACAGAAACGTTCCATCGAAGATCTGCGAAAAGGCCAGGTGGATATTATCGTCGGTACGCACCGGTTGCTTTCTAAAGATGTACAGTTCAAAGATCTGGGGCTGCTTGTCGTAGATGAGGAACAGCGCTTTGGAGTGGCACATAAAGAAAAAATCAAACAGTTAAAAAACAACGTGGATGTACTGACGCTGACCGCCACACCGATTCCACGAACACTTCATATGAGCCTGATTGGTATCCGTGACATGAGCGTGTTAGAGGAGCCGCCGATGGACCGTGTGCCGATACAGACCTATGTCATGGAGTATAACGAGGAGCTGGTGAGGGAAGCAATCAACCGTGAGCTTGCCAGAGGCGGTCAGGCGTATTATGTATACAATCGTGTAAGAGATATCGATGAGATGGCAACAAAAATCCAGGCACTTGTGCCGGAGGCAAATGTGGCGTTTGCACATGGACAGATGCGGGAGACTCAGCTGGAAGATATCATGTATCGTTTTATCAATGGAGAGATTGATGTACTGGTGTCTACGACAATTATTGAAACAGGACTTGATATTTCAAATGTGAATACAATGATTATTCATGACGCGGATAACATGGGCCTTTCCCAGTTGTATCAGTTGCGTGGACGTGTGGGGAGATCCAATCGTACGGCGTACGCATTTCTTATGTATCGCAGAAATAAAATGCTCAAAGAGGTGGCGGAAAAGAGACTTGCCGCCATCAAAGAATATTCGGATCTCGGAAGTGGTTTTAAGATTGCGATGCGTGATCTGGAAATCCGTGGCGCGGGAAATCTTCTCGGCACAGAGCAGAGTGGACATATGGAAGCTGTGGGATATGACCTGTACTGCAAGATGCTCCATGAAGCTGTACGGGAGGCAAAGGGCAATGTGATGGAGGAAAGCTTTGATACATCTGTGGATATCCGGACAGATGCTTACATTCCGGCAACTTATATTGCAAATGAATCCCAGAAGCTGGATATCTACAAGAGGATTGCAGGTGTGGAGACAGATAATGAGGCAGAGGAAATGTTAGAAGAACTGATCGACCGTTTTGGGGAGCCACCGAAGTCGGTACAGAACCTTCTTACGATTGCCCGGCTGAAGAGTCTTGCACATAGCGCATACATTAAAGAAGTGATACAGAAAGAGGATTCCTTAAAACTTGTGATGTATGAGCATGCAAAGGTAGATGCTGCAAGGATTCCGGAGCTTGTGCAGGCAAATGCACCGGCACTGAAATTTGTGGCAGACGCCAAAGGCCCTTATTTTACCTATCTGCTGAAAGTAAATTCCAGACAGGCTGCAAATGATGTGCTGGATACACTGCGCCGACTTTTGGAACAGATGAAAACGGTCTTATGCACAGAAAATGCAGAAAGTTCTTGCTAGTTAAGGGAAAAAGCACTATAATATATGAGCAAATGCTCAGAATAGAGCATATTTTTAGGAGGAACTATGAGAGCGAAAAAAATTACAGCTTTTATATTAGCAGCCGCACTGTGCGCTACATCCATGAGCGGATGCGGTATAAATAAAGACGCAAAAGCAGCCAGCATGAACGGACAGACCGTTACACTCGGGGTTGCAAATTTTTACTGCCGTTATGAGCAGGCAACAATGGAGGATGCATATAAGGCATACCTTCAGACCAGTGACATCTGGAGCAAAGACATTTCCGGAAACGGTACTACGTTAGAGGAAACCGTCAAGGATCAGGCAATGGAGACACTGCATGAGATGTACACATTGCAGGCACACATGAAAGATTACAATGTGGAGCTTACCGATGCAGACAAGAAGGCTGTCAAAGAAGCAGCACAGAAGTTTATGGATTCCAACTCCACAGAAGCAATCAAGGAGATGGGAGCAACGGAAGATATCGTAGAAGAGATTCTTACACTTTACACAGTAAGGGACAAGATGAAAGATGCAATCGAAGCAGATGTAGATACCAAGGTTTCCGATGATGAGGCCAATATGCGTGCCTATACAATGATCAAGATTGCAACCAACGGACATACCGATGAAAACTATCAGTTTGTTAATTATACCGATGATGAAGTCGCTGCGATCAAGAAGACAGCATCTGAGATGGCAGATGAGCTGAAAGAAGACGGCGCCACACTTGAGAGTGTTGCAAAAGCACATGATTATGAGACAACGACTGGAACTTATGATGCCGATAACGATACATTGGGAGACGATGTAAAGAAGGCACTTGATGATCTGAAAGAAGGAGAGACTTCCGGACTGATCGAGACAGATGATGCAGAGTACTTCGTTCGTATTGACAGTGATACGGACAAGGATGCAACCGAGAAGAACCGTCAGAGTATTATCGACCAGAGAAAGGACGATTTATACAAGAAAGTACTGAGCGGCTGGCAGAAAGATGACGGCTGGAAGGTAGTGAAGAAAGCATTAGCAAAAATTGAATTTAGTAACTCCCTCACGCAGCAGGATCCAAATGCTTCCACAGAGAGCGAAGAGAGCACAGAATAATGTTGAAAGATAATATTGTGTTAATTGGAATGCCGGGGGTGGGTAAAAGCACCGTCGGCGTTATCCTTGCCAAGGTATTGGGATATCAGTTTGTAGATGCGGATCTGGTGATTCAGGAGCAGGAAGGCAGACTTTTACGTGAAATTATTGCCCAGGATGGCACAGATGGATTTATTGAAGTTGAGAATCGTGTGAATGCGTCAATAGAAGCACATCATGCAATTATTGCGACGGGGGGCAGCGTTGTATATGGCAAAGAAGCCATGGAACACCTTGCAGAGATCGGTACGATCCTGTATCTGGAAGTACCATATGCTGCTTTGGAGAAACGCCTTGCTGATATAAAGGGGCGTGGAGTTGTTTTAAAAGAGGGTCAGGATCTTCATGACCTGTTTTTAGAGCGCACCCCGTTATATGAGCAGTATGCAGATATCCGGATATCCGAAGAAGGACTGAATGTGGAACAGACAGTGGAACAAATTATTGAGAAACTGGAATTAATGAATAACAATCGCAAAAGTAACGAATAGTATATTAGTAGGGGCATTTCATTTTTGAGGTGAGATATGGAACAGTACGTGATCAAAGGCGGAAACAGACTGAATGGTGAAATTGAGATTGGTGGAGCGAAGAATGCGGCTCTTGCGATTCTTGCAGCATCAATTATGACGGATGAGACCGTTACGATAGAAAATTTGCCAAATGTACGGGACATTAATGTTTTATTACAGGCAATCGAAGAAATTGGCGCAAAAGTAGAACGTGTCGATGCACACAAAGTAAAAATCAATGGTTCATTTATACGTGACGTGAGTGTGGACAATGAGTTTATCCGTCGCATTCGCGCATCGTATTATCTGATCGGTGCATTACTTGGAAAATATAAAAAGGCAGAAGTTGCACTTCCGGGTGGATGTGATATTGGAAGCCGTCCGATCGACTTGCATATCAAGGGATTCCGTGCCATGGGCGCAACGGTTGACATTGCCCACGGACTTGTAATTGCAGAGGCAGAACGCCTGAGCGGAACACATATTTATATGGATAAAGTATCCGTTGGTGCAACTATCAATATTATGATGGCGGCAGCGATGGCTGAGGGAAAGACTGTCATTGAGAATGCAGCGAAAGAACCGCATGTCGTTGATGTGGCAAACTTTCTGAACAGTATGGGCGCAAACATTCGTGGAGCAGGAACGGATGTGATTCGAATTGTGGGAGTGGAGAAACTTCACAAGACAGAATATTCTATTATTCCGGATCAGATCGAGGCAGGTACTTTCATGTTTGCAGTTGCAGCAACAGGCGGTGATGTACTTGTAAAAAATGTCATTCCGAAGCATTTGGAAGCAACCACAGCAAAGCTGGTCGAGGCTGGATGCAAGGTAGAAGAGTTCGACGATGCGGTTCGTATCATTTCCGATGGAAAGTTGCGTCATACACAGGTGACAACACTCGCCTATCCTGGATTTCCGACAGATATGCAGCCACAGATGGCAGTCATTCTTGGAATTGCCGAGGGAACCAGTACTGTGACAGAAAGCATCTTTGAGAATCGTTTCAAGTATGTGGATGAGCTGACTCGAATGGGAGCCGACATTCAGGTAGAAGGAAACATTGCCATCATCCGTGGCGTATCCCGTTATACCGGAGCGCGTGTGAATGCACCGGATCTGCGTGCCGGAGCAGCATTAGTGATTGCCGGACTTGTCGCAGAAGGTATTACAGTGATTGATGATATTTATTATATTGAACGAGGATACGAGGAACTGGAGCGCAAACTCAGAGGAGTAGGTGCACAGATTGAGAAAGTGTCCGACGAAAAAGAAATTCAAAAGTTTATATTGAAAGTTTCATAAAAGAAAAAGAAATTAAAACGTGATTGAATCCGTGGCATATGCCACGGATTTTTTTTTGAAATTATTTTAGAATATTTTTGTTCAAAATTAGGACTAAGGTACAATTGACGAAAGTTAACAAAATAACTATAGTTTAAAACAGGATTATTAATTTATGGAGGAGAAACGTTGAGTATTAAAATAGACTATGATGAAATTAAGGAAAATGTACAGGGGTTGACAGATGCGGCAGAAGCATGTGTAGCAGAAGAGATGGATCCGGAAGATACAAAGACAACCATTAAGGCAAATAGTGCATGCAGAATTTCTTTTAATAAATCTCAGAATTTAATGGAATTACTCGGAGAGACATTAGCAGGGGATGCAAAGAAGATTGAAAACATGGCGAATATGTTTCAGGTAATTGAACAATCGCTCAGTGATGCGTGTATTAATGAGTAAAGGTGATACATAAGACAGAAGACATACAGGAGGCGAAATGAACGAGAATTCATATTTGGACCCGGAAGCAATCAAGAAGAGTTGCACTGGGGCAAGCAAAAAATTAAAGAGCAATAATGATGAGATATTAGCTGCAGAGACAGCTGTTAAAGATTTCCTGAATAATTCAGAGTTACAGGGACAGGCATTTGAAAATGTCCGGATTCAAATGGAAGATTATTCGATGATCTTGCGCACGATGCGGGCGGCCAACTGCTCTGATATTTCAGATTTTAATACATTATCCGGTTCGGTAGGGGATGAGGAACTTGACGGTGCAAAAATATTGGAGCAGCAAAATTTGGATTTGGCATTGGTGCAGGGGCTACTATATGAGGCATGGAAGAAAAAAGAAGAAAAGTATGATGCAATCGATAATGCGACAGCAAAATTATTTACTACGGTAGGAAGTATGCGGAGTATTGCACGTGAGGGCCTGGAGTACATGAAAAACGCATACAGGAATGGAAATTATGATACAAGTGTGCGAGATTCCTGGCGTATGCGTATGCAAAACAGTTATTTCACCCGGTTCATGCCAACGGACAGTACTGGTAATACAACAGTGAATTGGGATGAGATCGAAAAGACCGTTGGAAAGGATGCGTTGGAGATTACAGCGGAGGAATATTATGCATTGTCTGTTGTATATTTGAATCTGGATGCGGAGGATTTGACACGTTTTCTCAGCTTGTTTATCGACAAGACCAAAGATGTAGATATGCCTTGGTATAATGAGCTCTTTGGTCCGGCAGCGGGACAGTGCAACGAAGACTACTCGGAATGGAATGTCAATAATGATAAGTTGAACCAGGTATTGGCTTATGCCGGTATTATATCCGAAGTGACATTAAAGGCAATGCAGGGAATAGACAAGGATGAGAATCCAAAGACATACAATTTGCTTGAGAAAAAAAGAAATGATATGCTCCAGCGTATTACTGTGTTACAGGCAGTCCGGGAGGTTGGAGTCTTTCGGGCAGACATATATGCAGATTCTCCTGATATAAAAATTGAGGAAGATGCGGAAAGCAGGGCTCTGACCATAAAATTCAAAGAATATCGAAATATAGGGTCAGAAAGTGCACCGACATTTTCAAATCTGGCAGATTCATCAATAAAAGTAAAATATACGATGGACAGTTCCTGCATAGACATGGAAAGTATTAAAAATGCGGAGACCATTCTGACAACATACTTTGGCGGGTATTCCGTAGCAGAAGAAAGCGGCAAGTTTGTATTGGATGAGACGAAAGGGGAAGCTATAGGCAAGGCAGCAGAAGGTTTGGCATCTTATGCGAAAAAGGCCGGAAAAACCGGAATGAGCAAAGCGATAGGATATATTCCGCTTGTAGGAGATGTTACATCTTTTGTGATAGATACTGCGACGGACTATGAAGAAACAAAAGAAAATGTGAAAATAGTAAAGGAACAACTGGATGATGTGAAATCGGCAAAATTGTATAGTGATTTTGGCTATAGTGTAAATTTTGTAGAATATGATACTGCCAGTTCAAAAGAAATAAAGATCGTGGCAAATCATGGAGAAAATACGATCAATATTATTAATCAGGTTAATAGTGATCTGGAACTTGACATATCGGAGAATGAGATATTTGCGGAACCGGATAAAACATATCAAAAAATAACAGATGAAATAAGTGATAATCCGGATAAGCAAAAGGCATATAACGATGCAATAGAAAGTGAAAAATAGAGTATGAAGAAACAGATTTTAAAAAGGGCAGCATGTGTAGTTATTCTGACCGGCATAGTAATTGGTGCCATATATGGATGGAAATATTATGAAAACGAGCAGAGAAAGAAACAGTCTGCATATTTTACTGAAGATAGATTAACAGCAAATGAAATGTGGATTATGGTAAATCTTTATCATGTGAAAAGTACTCCGGTATATCCGTGGGAGATGGATGAAGACAAATGGCCGGATTATAGTTATTATACGATAGAACCGACAGAAGATACCGAGAAAGTTGTAACTGTATTAAGTTATGATTTGGCAAATGAATTACATAGCACGGAGCAGGAGGCAATTGAGCTGTTCACAAAATATGGATTTTCCAAAGAAAAACCTATGACCGTCGAATGGGTTATGGACAATCCAAAGAAAGCCGCAAAAATCATGAGGTTAATAAGTGGAGGAGGTGATAGGTATTTTAGCTGTAAAAATAGTGTATATCCGGCATATGAAAAAATTACAGGAGAAACAGAGGACATGTCAGAAAGCACGGAGGATACTGTATCAAACGAGGATGAAAGTGAAAAATAGAGCATGAAGGAACGTATTTTAAAAAGGGCAGCATATCAAAGACATATAATTCGCTGGAGAAAGAGAGAAATGATATGCTCCAGCGTATTACTGTGTTACAGGCAGTCCGGGAGATTGGAGCCTTTCGGGCAGATATATATGCAGATTCTCCTGATATAAAAATTGAGGAAGATGCGGAAACCATTCTGACAACATACTTTGGCGGGTATTCCGTAGCAGAAGAAAGCGGCAAGTTTGTATTGGATGAGACGAAAGGGGAAGCTATAGGCAAGGCAGCAGAAGGTTTGGCATCTTATGCGAAAAAGGCCGGAAAAACCGGAATGAGCAAAGCGATAGGATATATTCCGCTTGTAGGAGATGTTACATCTTTTGTGATAGATACTGCGACGGACTATGAAGAAACAAAAGAAAATGTGAAAATAGTAAAGGAACAACTGGATGATGTGAAATCGGCAAAATTGTATAGTGATTTTGGCTATAGTGTAAATTTTGTAGAATATGATACTGCCAGTTCAAAAGAAATAAAGATCGTGGCAAATCATGGAGAAAATACGATCAATATTATTAATCAGGTTAATAGTGATCTGGAACTTGACATATCGGAGAATGAGATATTTGCGGAACCGGATAAAACATATCAAAAAATAACAGATGAAATAAGTGATAATCCGGATAAGCAAAAGGCATATAACGATGCAATAGAAAGTGAAAAATAGAGTATGAAGAAACAGATTTTAAAAAGGGCAGCATGTGTAGTTATTCTGACCGGCATAGTAATTGGTGCCATATGTGGATGGAAATATTATGAAAACGAGCAGAGAAAGAAACAGCCAGCATATTTTACAGACAAGAAGATAACGGCATATGAAATGGCAATTATGGTGGATTTTTATCATGTGAAAAGTACTCCGGTATATCCGTGGGACTTGGATGAGGATAAATGGCCGGACTATAGTTATTGCACGATAGAACCGACAGAGGATACTGAAAAGATTGCTGTCGTGATGAATTATGCGCTTGCAAATGAGCTGTTTACTTATGATGCAAAGGCAATCGAACAATATAAGAAATACGGTTTTTCCGAGGAGAATCCAATAACCGTTGCGTGGATTATGGATAATCCAAAAAAAGCAGTAAATATTATGAAATTTATGGCAGGAGGAGCCTGGCGATACCAGCATTTAGGGGACTGGGTATATCCAACATATGAAAAATTAACAGGAGAAACAAATGAGAATGGAAGTGAGTTGAAATGAACAAAGATGAAAATGCAAAAAAAATGCGGGAATATTATCAGAAATTAGAAGATGAGAGAAATGAATGGGAAAGAAAAGAGAAGAAATTGGATCGGTTAGAGCAAGAAGAAGAATATAGATTAGCACAATCAAAGAGATATATAGAAAATGCAAAAGAGGCATGCGGAAGTAAAGATTTCGGAATCATGCAATTATTAGAGGAGCAAGAGTCAAATTTGCAATCATTAAGTAAAAAGCTGGGCGAGTTCAGGGAAATTTTTAAAGAAGAGATGTGCAAAAGCATGGATGAAATATCAAAAAAGCAGCGAAACGTTCAGCAGGAATTGCATAATCTTTAATACAATTTTGGTAAATACCATAATAATGGTTTTACATATATTTTTTAATTTTGAAAGGAGAAATAGTATTATGGCAACAAGAGTGGAAAGAACTGGAATTGAAGGATGTGTGAAGAAAATCAAGTCCGCAGTTAAGGAATTGAATAGTGCTGCAAAAACAATTGATGACACTATGAATGAACTTCCAGATTACTGGGAGGGTGCAGCTTATGACAAAGCATCTTCAACTTATGAGGATGAGTATAAAACACTTCTGACAACTACAGTTCCGGAAGCAGTAGAGAGTTTCAATGATTATATCGACAAGTGCATGAAGAAGATTATTGAAATTGATGAGAAACTTGCAGGAAACTAGAAAGCGAACAGTAAGGGAATAAAAACAAGAGGTGCCTGCGAATAATGCAGGCACTTTCTTAAAGGAAAAGGTAAAATTAGAATGAACGCAGAAAAAATGGACGATTTGTGGGAAAAATATATTGCGATTGCAGATATAGCAGAGTATCAGAAAAAATATTTGAAAACACTTGGAAAGCTTCTTATGCAGGAGATTTCCTTTTTATATAAAATATATGCTTATGTTCTGGAAGAACATGAGGAAGAAATAAGTGAGCGTAGTGCAAATAATGTATATTTTGAAATAGAAGATAATACTTATATTTTGCGTACCGATAATGGCGGAATTGTTTTAAAGAAAGAAGCCATGCAAAAGCTCATTATAGATATGATAGGGCTGTTTGAGGATATTCTTCCGCTTGGAAGTGTGGTTGATTTAAAAAAAGAGGGAATTATCGAGGATAAAGAAATAGAGAATTTCCGGGTTGTTATTACCAAGCGGTTTCTTGGAACAGGAGAAGGGTGTTATTATCCATATGGGGGTGTGGTATATCCGCTGGGAATTGCAGGATCAGGAAACGTATTGTCATTTACTCCGGCAATGATTGAAAAGGTAATCTATCGCGGTTATGAAGATGAGCTGGAAGAAGTCTTTTTATACCAGATGAAAATGGAGTTAATTATAAACCAGAGAAGAAAGAGCATGGGATTTGCAAATGCAGATGAGAGAAAGAGATTCTTTGAACAAATGCAGAGGGAGAATGTGAAGAATGGGCAAAAAGGTTGAAGTAGATTATCAGGTATTGGAAGATGCGATTCAAGAGATGAATGATGCAAAAGATGAATTTCATAGCTGTGTTGAGAATGGTTTTAAAACAGAATTAGAAAATCTCGATAGTATGAATTCTGATTTTGTGGATAAATTGACCAGAGTGCTGGAGATATCAAAGAAGTGGAATATGGATACGCTGGAGACGAATATGCAACAATATATGGAAGATGCCGATAAAATCAAACAAAACATAAAGGAAATGGACGAAAAGCTTGCTGAGAAAGGGGAAACGAATGGGGGAACTAAGTAAGAGCGATGCAGAAAGCAAAAAAAGTAGTTACATAGAGAGTCTTAAGAATCTTAAAAAAGAGGTAAGAGAAGATTTTACAGAAATGGATTTCGAAAATGCAGATCAGAGAACAGAGGTGGAAAAACAAATAGAGATCATGGAGAGCGCATATGATGATGGCGTTAAATTACTTGAAAGTATGAGTTTTGCTGACTTGAAAAAGTAAATTCCAGTGCAAGAGTAAATTCCATCGGCTTTTAAAT
>OMEA01000220.1_pt1 | contig 30345 bp, 19 predicted proteins | sample 1645321 | NCBI WGS metagenome assembly OMEA01 (sample SAMEA103958151, study PRJEB25191) | human gut metagenome
AAGCGAACGAAATACTGCACCAATTCATATCAACTAATTTTGAACACCTACTTAATCTACCACACATACGTTATGCAAAACGACTTTTTCTTACAAGCACGTCATATCATTAAGCGTTATGCAGCACATACGGCCTTGAACGATGTCAGCATCGACGTGCCGCGCGGCAAGGTGTTTGGACTATTAGGCCCTAATGGAGCTGGCAAGACGACGCTTATTCGCATCATCAACCGCATTACCGCCCCCGACAGTGGCGAAGTATTGTTCGACGGCCATGCTTTTCAGCCTGAAGACGTTATGCGTATTGGCTACTTGCCCGAGGAACGCGGCCTTTATAAGAAGATGAAGGTGGGCGAACAAGCCATTTATTTAGCACAACTCAAGGGACTTTCGAAAGCTGAGGCGATGAGCCGCCTTAAAGTGTGGTTCGAGAAGTTCGGCATCATGCCTTGGTGGAACAAGAAGTTGGAAGAACTCTCGAAGGGTATGCAGCAAAAGGTGCAATTTATCATCACCGTACTGCACGAGCCGCCTTTGCTTATCTTTGACGAACCATTCTCTGGCTTCGACCCCGTCAATGCCGAACTGCTCAAACGCGAGATATTGGCACTGCGCGATAAAGGCCACACCATTATTTTCTCTACGCACAACATGGCATCGGTCGAAGAGGTGTGTGACGAGATTGCCCTCATTAATCATTCGCAAGTAGTGCTATCGGGCAATGTCAACGACATTAAGGAGCGCCACCGCACAGGCGTGTACGAAGCCGTATCGAAAGACGACACGCTCCGTTCGGTTGAAGGTTGCTTTACTATTGAGAAACACAAGCAAATGGGTGCTTGGCATACGTACCTCATTCGCAAGGACGAAACGCTGAACAATTCAGCGTTGATTAGTCAAATAGCCCAACGCATTGAGTTACGCTCTATTAGCGAGCAACTGCCTTCTATGCAAGAAATATTTTTAAACACAGTGACAGCCCCCAACAATCATGAATAAGTTCCTTTTAGTAGCGTCACGAGAGTTCTTGACGCGCGTAAAGAAAAAGTCGTTCATCATCTTAACGATTTTAATGCCCTTCATTTTTGCCGCTTTAGTGTTTGTACCCATTTGGCTGTCGTCAATCAAAGATGACGACCAAAAGGTGGTGGCCGTGGCTGATAAGACGGGCAAGTATTTGGCTAACTTTAAGAGCGATGCTACCTATCGTTTCGAACCCATTACCGACCCCGACAACAATGCCTACTACACAGACACTACGGCCTATGAAGCCGTTATCGACATTCGAACCGACCTGGCCAAAAACCCTAAGGGCGTTGCGATTTACGCTCGCAATGAAGTGCCTGCAGGATTGCTTTCCTACGTTAGCAATGTGCTAAACGAACAGGTGCGACACGACAAACTAACGGCCACGGGCATTGTGGGATTGGACAAAATCATTGACGACGTTCAGACAGAGATTACCATTCCTACCATGAAGCGCAATGCCGAAGGCGACACGACTTCGTCTAACACCGACATTGCCATTGCCGCAGGTTTTATCTTCACTTTCTTAATCTACATGTTCGTCATGTCATACGGTGGCATGGTGATGCAGAGCGTAATGGAGGAGAAGACCAACCGCATCGTCGAACTCATGGTGTCGAGTGTGAAACCCTTCCAACTCATGATGGGTAAGATTGTGGGCATAGCCTTTGTCGGCTTCTTGCAATTAGCCATCTGGGGCATTATGTTAGCAGTTATTCTCACGGCAACGGGCATGATCTTTGGTCTTTCGACGGCCGAACTCTCACAAACTTCAAGCATGTCGGCTATGGGCATGCAAGCAGTTCCTGCTATGAATGCCATGCCTAGTGAGTCGCAACAGATTTTCTCTGCTTTGGTCAACTTGCCCTACGCGGAATTAGGCATTTGCTTTGTGCTTTACTTCATTGGGGGGTATTTGCTCTATGCTTCTTTCTTTGCAGCGATTGGTGCTTCTGTCAATGAGCAGGAGGACTCTTCGCAGTTTATGATGCCCGTTGTACTTATCATGATATTTGGCATATATGCTGCTATGGGGTCTGCTGAGAACACGAATGGGCCTTTGGCTTTTTGGGCTTCTATGTTCCCGCTTACCTCGCCCATTGTCATGATGGTGCGCATTCCCTTTAACGTTCCACTATGGCAAGAGTTGCTTTCATTGGCCATTCTCTTTGCCACTTCTTTCTTCTTTGTATGGTGCAGTGCACGCATCTATCGCGTTGGCATTCTCATGTACGGTAAAAAGCCCAGTTTGAAAGAGATGCTGAAGTGGATGAAATATAAATAGACTGTTCGACAAATTGCAGTTTGAAAACCACGACAGAGACCTCACAATATGTTTCAGAATGCCCTAAATAGGCATTGGGGCTTACGTATATTTTACCCATGATGTTTTTTGCTTTCATGTTTCATTTTTACGTTTCAACTTATTGATTATCAATGCTTTCGAAGGCTGAAACATACGACTTTTATGTTTCACTTTTAGTTTCAATGTTTCATACTAAAAACACTGAGGGAGAAAAACAAAAACACTGTGGGAGCGATTCAAAACCTCTGTGGGAGCGATTCAAAAACACTGAGGGAGCGTGAAAGCGCTCCCTCAGTGTTTTGAAAAATGAAACATGAAACTAAAAATGAAACATAAAAGTCGTATGTTTCATTTTTCTAAATGATTGATATTCAATTACTTTATAACAAAAAATGAAACATGAAAGATAAATCAAAGTTTTTGAAAACGTATGGATATATGTTCTCGCGCTAAGCGACTATAAGCAACCTGCTGCTGCCGCGGGTTGAAAACCCGCCCCCCAATTAGGCAGATAGATTGCAGTTTACGTAAATGCTAATGAGCACACTTATAGTTTCTATAAGACACCTTGTGCCATCATGGCACGGGCAACCTTCATAAAACCAGCGATGTTGGCCCCTTTGACAAAGTTGATTTGACCGTTAGACTCCGTTCCGTAACGTAAGCATTGGTCGTGAACGGCGCTCATGATATGGTGTAGTCGTTGGTCGACCTCGTTTGCAGTCCATGAAATGTGCATGGCATTTTGCGTCATTTCAAGTCCAGAAGTTGCGACACCGCCTGAATTAACTGCCTTACCTGGAGCGAAAGGCATATTGTGTGCAATGAAGTAATCAACGGCTTCGGCTGTACAGCCCATATTGCTCACTTCGGCTACGAGACCAACGCCATTGTCACAGAGTTGTTTGGCATCTTCAAGGTTCAACTCATTCTGTGTGGCGCAAGGCAGTGCAATGTCAACATGTTGCTCCCAAGGCTTTTTGCCAGCGAAGAAGGTTGCTTCAGGATAGCGCTCAGCGTATGGTGACACAATGTCGTTGCCCGACATTCTAAGTTCAAGCATATAATCAATCTTATCGCCGCTCACACCTTTGGGATCGTAAATGTAACCATCAGGCCCGCTAAGTGTTACAACCTTAGCTCCCATTTCTGTGGCTTTTTTGACAGATCCCCAAGCTACATTGCCAAAGCCTGAAACGGCAATGGTTTTACCACTAATATCTTTGCCGTAATCTGCTAACATTTGGCGAACAAAGTAGAGGGCACCATAACCAGTTGCCTCGGCTCGTAAGATAGAACCTCCAAATTCAAGGCCTTTGCCAGTAAAGGTCCCAGTGTGTTGGTGAGTGAGTTTTTTGTACATACCAAACATGTATCCGACTTCGCGTCCTCCAACTCCGATATCACCTGCTGGTACGTCTTGGTCAGGGCCTAAGTTGCGCCAAAGTTCCAGCATAAAGGCTTGACAGAAACGCATAAGTTCAGCTTCGCTTCGTCCGCGTGGTGCAAAGTCGGACCCGCCTTTTGCGCCTCCCATCGGTAGGGTAGTGAGAGCATTCTTAAAGGTCTGTTCAAATCCTAAGAATTTTAAAATGCTGAGATTAACTGAGGGGTGAAAACGTATGCCTCCTTTGTATGGACCAATGGCGTTGTTGAATTGTACACGATAGCCCAGATTGACGTGTACTTCACCTTGGTCGTCAATCCATGGCACGCGGAAAGTGATGATGCGATCAGGCTCAACAAGGCGTTCGATGAGCTTAACCTGTGCAAATTCAGGGTGTTGGTTGTATACATCTTCAATTGATAGAAGAACTTCGTGGACGGCTTGTAAGTACTCTGTCTCGCCTGGATGCTTGGCTTCGAGTTGTTGTATGATGTTTTCTGTTTTCATGATATAATTGGTTGTGTTATCGCTTTACTGTACAAATGTAAGTAAATGAAGCAATATCCGAACTGAATTAAGTGTAAAACATTCTTGTGTTATGCTGTAAAGCATGTCAGAACGAACATTTTTACATTTTAGAGGGATTGTACAATGCGTTTGTAATGACAGAGAAGGCGAAGCTTGTAAGCGTTAAACCGTTGTGAGTGAATAACGAAACGGTGTATTTACATATTAGCGTATAAAAGAAGATTTAGTTTACAAAGTGTAATGTAAAACGATAGAATGTATAGAAATATGAAATTCTTTTAAGCATAAAGCGTTATTTTGAAATGAATATTGTATTTTTGCAAAGGAATAGGAAGTAATACGTAACAAAGGTGAAACTTGTCACAGTATGGCTACCTATTATATAATTTATGGGAAAGTATAAAGCACAATAACATACAAGGACATTATGCAAATAAGTAACAGACTTAACGAAGGGTTGTATCGTTCAGAAAACGAGCACGATGCCTGTGGCGTTGGCATGATAGTCAATATTCATGGCAACAAGAGTCATGAATTGGTTGACTCTGCTTTGAAAGTCCTCGAGAATATGAAGCATCGTGGTGCAGAGGGTGCAGACAATAAGACTGGTGACGGCGCTGGTATTATGTTACAAATACCGCACGAGTTTATATTGCTTCAAGGCATTCCAGTGCCTGAAAAGGGATGTTATGGTACGGGGTTGCTCTTCTTGCCAAAGGACGAGACGACTCAGGAAGACATTCTTCGCGTCTTTATAGAAGAAGTTGAGCGTGAGGGATTGACACTGATGCACTTACGTGCGGTACCTACCAATTCCGAAATTTTGGGTAAGGATGCTTTGTCTACAGAGCCAGCGGTGAAACAGGTGTTTATAACGGGTGGTGATGCAGAGTCGTTGGAGCGCAGATTATATCTAATACGTAAAAGAGTAGAAAAGCGCATAACGAACAAAGACTTTTACGTTTGTTCGCTTTCGTCAAAAAATATTGTATATAAGGGTATGCTCTCTTCTACACAGTTGCGCGAGTATTACCCAGATTTAACGCAACCTTACTTTACGAGTGGTTTGGCTATCGTTCACTCACGTTTCTCAACCAACACATTCCCGACATGGGGGTTGGCACAGCCATTCCGCCTTTTAGCGCATAATGGTGAGATTAACACCATTCGTGGTAATCGTGCTTGGATGGCAGCTCGTGAGTCAGTGCTTTCAACCGAGACCTTAGGCGACATTAGTCAATTGCGTCCTATCATTCAGTCAGGCATGAGCGATTCAGCCTCGCTTGATAATGTGCTTGAGTTTTTAGTGATGTCGGGATTAACGTTGCCGCATGCTATGGCAATGTTGGTGCCTGAAAGTTTTAATGATAAGAACCCTATATCAGAGGACTTGAAAGCCTTCTATGAATATCACTCTATCTTAATGGAGCCATGGGATGGGCCTGCTGCGTTGCTCTTTAGCGATGGTCGTTATGCTGGCGGTATGCTCGATCGTAATGGATTGCGTCCTGCACGTTACCTTATTACGAAGAATGACACAATGGTGGTAGCTTCAGAGGCTGGTGTAATCAATTTTGAGGCTACTGATATAAAAGAGAAAGGACGTCTGCAGCCAGGCAAGATATTATTGATTGATACGCAGGAGGCAAAGGTGTACTATGACGGTGAGTTAAAAGAACAATTAGCAAAAGCCTATCCCTATCGCCAGTGGTTGTCAACCAATCGTATAGAATTAGACGAACTGAAGAGTGGCCGCAAGGTGGAGAATTCAGTAGACGACTTTGATGTTCGTCTTCGAGTCTTCGGTTATACGCGTGAGGACATAGAGCGCACCATTACACCTATGGCAACGAACGGTAGTGAACCTATCGCTTCAATGGGTAATGATACGCCATTAGCTGTGCTGTCAGAGCGACCACAATCGTTGTTTAGTTACTTCCGTCAACAGTTTGCTCAAGTTACTAATCCTGCTATCGACCCCATTCGTGAGGAGTTGGTCATGTCGTTGACAGAATACGTTGGGGCTGTAGGCATGAACATACTCTCTCCCAACGAGAGCCATTGTAAAATGGTGCGTTTGCCACAACCTATATTGACAAACCGACAGTTAGACATACTTTGTAACATTCGCTATAAGGGCTTTAATACTGTAAAGTTGCCAATGACGTTTGAATCGGCAAGGGGAGCGCTAGGCCTTAAGGAAGCACTAGACAATCTGTGCCGCATGGCAGAGCAGAGCGTTAATGATGGTATTAACTATATCATTTTGTCAGACCGTGGTGTAGACGAAAGTCATGCTGCTATCCCATCACTATTGGCCGTAAGCGCAGTTCATCAGTATCTGATTTCGGTACAAAAACGTATGGAGACAGCCCTTGTCGTTGAAAGTGGTGAAGCGCGTGAAGTCATGCACGCAGCTCTTTTGATTGGTTATGGTGCAAGTGCTATTAATCCATATATGGCCTTTGCTGTGCTTGACGATTTAGTAAATCGTGGTGAAGTACAGATGAATTACGAGACGGCAGAGAAAAATTATATCAAAGCTATCTGCAAGGGACTGTATAAGGTGCTCTCCAAGATGGGTATCAGCACCTTGCGTTCCTATCGCGGTGCACGCATCTTTGAGGCTATAGGTTTGAGCGAAGACTTGTTGCGAAGCTATTTTGGCACGGATGCGAGCACGATTGGTGGTGTACATCTTGACCAAATCGCACGTGATTATGTCAAGTTCCATGATGAAGGTTATGCACCTTGTTATGAAGACAGAGAGTTAGAGGGCCTATTGCCTTATGCGGGTTTATTTAGCTACAGAAAGGACGGCGAACAACATGCGTGGAATCCTGAAACGATTTCAACTCTTCAATTGGCTACTCGCTTGGGTAGTTATAAGAAGTTTAAAGAGTTCACCCAATTGGTAGATCATAAGGATAAAGCAATCTTCTTACGTGATTTCTTTGACTTTAAGCTAAATCCAATCCCTATAGACGAAGTAGAGTCCGTTGGCGATATTGTAAAGCACTTCGTAACGGGTGCGATGTCGTTCGGTGCTATTAGTAAGGAGGCACATGAGGCCTTGGCTCTGGCCATGAATAAGTTAGGAACTCGTAGTAATACGGGCGAGGGAGGTGAAGACAATGAGCGCTTCCACGAGACGTTTGATGGCATATCGCTTTGCAGTAAGACGAAACAGATTGCTTCAGGTCGTTTTGGCGTGACGACCGAGTACTTAGTAAATGCTGAAGAAATTCAAATAAAGGTGGCACAAGGTGCTAAACCTGGTGAGGGTGGCCAGTTGCCTGGCTATAAAGTAAACCAGATTATAGCCAAGACGCGTCACTCTATACCAGGTATTTCGCTTATTTCGCCTCCACCACATCACGATATTTATTCAATTGAAGATTTGGCTCAGCTAATCTTTGATTTGAAAAACGTTAACCCCAAGGCTCAGATTAGCGTAAAGTTGGTAGCGGAGAGTGGGGTAGGAACGATTGCTGCTGGTGTAGCAAAAGCAAAGGCCGACTTAATAGTTATATCAGGTGCTGAAGGTGGTACAGGAGCTTCGCCTGCCTCTTCTATGCGCTATGCTGGTATTTCACCCGAAATAGGCTTGTCAGAAACGCAACAAACGTTAGTGTTGAATGGCCTTCGTGGTCAGGTGCGTTTACAGACAGATGGTCAGATAAAGACAGGGCGTGACGTAATATCAATGGCATTGCTCGGAGCCGAGGAGTTTGGTTTTGGCACGACTGTGCTGATTGTCTTAGGTTGTGTAATGATGCGTAAGTGTCATGCCAATACTTGTCCTGTTGGTGTAGCCACACAAAATCCTGAGTTGCGTGAACACTTCCGTGGTCATTATGAATACGTTGTAAACTACTTCCGCTTCTTGGCACAAGAGGTACGTGAATATTTAGCTGCAATGGGCTTTCGCCACTTTAGTGATATTGTGGGCCGTTCTGATCTTATAACGATTCGTGAAGCAGAGGCTAGTACAAAGGCTGCAACGCTCGATTTCAGTCGTTTACTTCACCGCGTCAACAACGATGCTGCGCTTCATCACGTCATTGCACAGCACCATGATATTGAAAGCGTAATGGATCAGTCTATATTGAAAGCTGCTTCGCAAGCTATCGAAAGTCAGAAAGACGTATCACTTGAGTATGCGATAGGCAATACTGATCGATCTGTTGGCGCTATGCTTTCAGGCGTTGTCGCTGCTAAGTATGGTCAGAATGGACTACCTGACGAAACGATAAATATTAAGTTCAAAGGTTCTGCAGGTCAAAGTTTTGGTGCTTTCCTTACTAAGGGAATTAGCTTTAAGCTTGAGGGCGAAGCTAATGACTATTTGGGTAAGGCACTGAGCGGTGGTCGCATATCGGTTATGCCCCCAGTTCGCTCAAGCTTTAATGCAGAAGATAATACCATAGCTGGCAACACTTTGCTCTATGGTGCTACGAGTGGTGAAGTTTATATTAATGGTAAGGTAGGCGAACGCTTCGCTGTGCGTAATTCGGGTGCAGTAGCTGTAGTCGAGGGCGTTGGTGATCACTGCTGTGAATATATGACAGGAGGCCGTGTTGTCGTACTTGGTGAAACAGGACGTAACTTTGCTGCAGGTATGAGTGGCGGTGTAGCTTACGTTTGGGATAAGCATCATAACTTTGACTACTTCTGTAATATGGAGATGGTTGAGCTTTCTTTGATAGAAGACTCAGCATCGCGAAAGGAACTACACGAGCTCATTCGCCAGCATTATCTCTACACTGGTTCACAATTGGCACGTACTATGCTCAATGATTGGAGCCATTATGTTGATGACTTCATTCAAGTAACTCCTATTGAGTACAAACGTGTATTGGCTGAAGAGCAAATGCGTAAGTTGCAGCAAAAGATAGCTGAGGTTCAGCGTGATTATTAATCGTTCAGTAAGTTCCTTTTATTTAAGGAACTTACTAAACGTATCAGTATTCTTACTAAAAAATAAAACATAATAACTCATTAATTCATAACGAGAATTATGGGAAATCCTAAAGCTTTTCTATCTGTTCCCCGTCAAGAGGCTGGCTATCGTCCCATTCACGAACGTGTGGCGGACTTTGGCGAAGTGGAACAAACACTCAATACAAGTGAACGCCGATTGCAGGCATCGCGCTGCATGGATTGTGGAGTGCCTTTCTGTCATTGGGCATGCCCATTAGGCAATCGCCCACCAGAATTTCAAGATGCCATTTACAAAGGTGAATGGCAAATGGCTTATGATATTTTAACTGCTACCAATGACTTCCCTGAGTTTACGGGACGTATTTGTCCTGCATTGTGTGAAAAGAGTTGCGTGCTGAAGCTCTCAATGAATGCACCTGTAACGATTCGTGAAGACGAATGCTCTGTGATTGAAGCCGCTTTTCGTGAGGGGTATATTAAACCACAGACGTTTGTGCGTAATGGAAAGAAGGTGGCAGTCGTAGGTTCTGGACCTGCAGGACTTGCAGCTGCCAATCAGTTAAATCATCGTGGATACGAAGTTACGGTGTTTGAACAACATGAGTACGTTGGTGGTTTGTTATATTTTGGCATTCCTAACTTTAAATTGCAAAAGGCGGTGATTAATCGCCGCATTAAAATTATGGAGGCTGAGGGGATTACATTTAAGGTGAATACTCCCATAGATGTAACTCAACTGCCCGAAGGGTATGATGCCTACTGCATTTGTACAGGCACACCACAGGCTCGCGATTTAAATGTGCCAGGACGTGAACTCAAAGGGGTTCACTTTGCGCTTGAACTCTTGTCACAACAAAATCGAGTACTCGCAGGCCAAACATTTTCAGACGACGAACGTGTAACGGCTAAAGGGAAGCGCGTATTGGTAATCGGTGGTGGTGACACGGGTAGTGACTGTATTGGTACTTCTAATCGTCAAGGTGCAGTAAGTGTTACACAGATTGAAATTATGCCTAAGCCACCAGTTGGACACAATCCTAATACTCCTTGGCCGCAGTGGCCCATGGTGCTTAAGACATCTTCAAGTCATGAAGAAGGCTGCGAACGTCGTTGGTTACTAACGACCAATAAATTTATTGGAACGGAAGACGGACGTGTCTGTGGTGCCGAGGTTGAAGAAGTAGAATGGCAACCTAACCCAGAAGGAGGACGTCCCCTTATGGTACCAACGGGCAAGAAAGAAGTGATAGAATGCGATATCGTATTTTTGGCAATGGGTTTCCTCCGTCCACAACAGCCAGCATTTGCATCAAATGTTTTTGTAGCAGGTGATGCTGCAACGGGTGCAAGTTTGGTCGTTCGCTGTATAGCGGGAGGACGAAAGGCTGCCAAACAAGTGGACGAATATTTGAACCGTAAGTAAGAGATTGTACAAGAAGTAGCTAAACATGGATTGGATTGCTAAACAATACAAGATTCAATAGCTACTCGAATTTTGTTAATGTAAATAAAGTTTCCTTCCCCCATTATTTAGGGGAAGGAAACGTTAGCGTATCCTCGATGCCGCCTTGTCCACTTTTATTCATCATTATACCTTTGCTGCCATTAAATTATCAAGCGTCTTGAGTGATACAAGTGGTGCGATGGCAGTCAAACTGATAAATATATAAGCGTGAAATGGTTGAAATAGCTTAGCTTCGATAAGTCTAACGATAATTTGCGAAACTTCGCAAAAACTCATTGAACTTTCCCAATCTCTTTTGAAAGAAGAGACTTGATATTACTAATTTTCAAACAACAGGCGCAATGCTATCAAACTTTGAAGGCATTATAATTGACGTGAATGTAAAGCGCGTGAAAACTATCCGACTTTACATTAGCCGCAATGGGCAAGCAAAACTCTCGGTTCCAATCTCTTGCCCGAAAGAAGAAGTCATGGACTTCCTACATAAAAACAAAGAGTGGCTAATTGGTGCGCTTGAACGCAGTAAGGCTCGAATTCAAAAAGAAAATCAAAAGACACAACACGCTATGGAGCAGGGCGAGGTCTTTTACTATTTAGGAAAAAAATATGTTCTTCACGTTGAAGAACATAAACAAGTAAAAGAAATAAGCGTAAAAATTGAGGGTGAAAATTTAGTTATAGAAACTCCGAATGATTACAATGCAGACGAAATACGCAACGCTGTAAACAAATGGTATTACAAAGAAATCAAAGCACTTATCACTCATTACGTTGATAAATGGATACCCTTAATGAACGAAAAGCCATTAAGAGCTATACAATATAAATTATGGAAATCAAAATGGGGGACAATGATGCCAACCGCACGCATCGCGACGTTTAACATTCGCCTTATTTTCTATCCCAAAGAAGCAATTGAAAGTGTTGTTGTACACGAACTTTGCCACCTTAAAGAACCTTCGCACAATGTCCGCTTTCATGCACTCATGGCACACTATCTGCCAGACTATAAAACGCGAGAACTTGCACTCAAAAATAAATAACAGATAATCCCCACGAAGGAACCTCCTTCACGAGTATTATCTTTATAAACAAATTTCCACCCTCTTTTTTAGAAGGTGGAAATTTGTAATTAGTAATTGATATTTATCGCTGTGGGATAGATGCGTTGTGGGTCGTAAAAAGTTGCAAGTGATTCTTGCATGTATTTCAAGTCAAGTTGTGGACGCTTATTATAAACTACCTTGCCGTTGACTTTTACTGTAACCTTGTTGGTAAGGTCTACTAAATGCTCATCTAAGTAAAGGACGAAAGAACCGTTTTGGGCATTTGTGTAGCTTTTCTTAAATTTTAATTCTATACCATAAATAGGGTCACGCTCAATGGTTTTATAGCAAACGTTTTCGACGACAATGTTTACTTCGTTGTCGTTGATGTCGACATCGTATCGGGTGCGAAGTTTCGCGTCAGGTCGCTTTATTACTCGCAGATTGTAAAAACCAGTTCGGTGTTCTCCGTCCATTTCAAAGTCCTCCCACGTGAAGTGAGTAGGGTAGGGGTTGCGGGTAAAATGACGTAGCCAGGGAGTTGTTTGATAATAGTCTATGAAGTGCTGACGATTGGCTTCAAGTTCTACCTTATGTCGATAGCCTGCAGGATAGAGTTGTTCCAAACTATCAAGTGATTGTAACGTGTAGCGAGTCAGAAGATTGCGATAGAAACCTGTGTCATTAGCCCCCGTTCGCAGTATGAAACCAATATTGCCCAGATTTTCAGTAGGAGCATTTTTAAGTGGTTCTCCTCCAGCCATAGGGCCTGCTGCAGCCCAATAATCAGCATAATACGAAGCTAAGCGTTGTGACCCATAACCGCCTTCTGATATACCGAATACATATAATTGGTTAGAGTTGATACTATCAGATAGTAAAGCATTTCGCAGCAATGCTCGCCAAGCGTATTGTTTGCTCTTCTGCCACCACCTGTACCATTGGCCTTCATTGGGTATTTGGGGAATAAAGTATGCAGAAGGTGCGTCTTTGAAACTTTGAGCCAAAGCAAGTCCTGTTTGCCATTCTTGTTGCTTGGGACCAGAACCGTGAAGATAAATAAATAGGGGAAAGCCTGCTGTGGGTTTTTCGCCTTTATATCCGTAGTAAAAGGGGAGGGTGGCATTGGGCTCTAAACTATCTGGTAATTGCCAACTTGAGGGATTGCATGTGGCTAAACTCATGAGGTGAGGTAGTGTGATTTGATTGTACTGTCGATTGGTTGCTTGCCAGGCTTGCCAAAGTTCATGACGTTTAGCCGTAATTTGCTTTACAGAGATTCGTTGACTTTGTGCTTGACCTACTTCACCTTTCATTAAGGTTTGATAAAAATAGTCTTTTGCAAATGTGTTGTTTTGTCCGTGTGTTTGTATAAGAGTAACAGATAGAACGAACGCAAATAAATGTCTAAGTCTCATGGAATTGAAATGTCTTTTTTATAAATTTGATAGTACCGCGTCGGTTATCATTGCAATGTCCTCGTCAGATTTATTAGCTGCGTGTAGTAAATCCTTATCATTGTTTAAGAACGCTATGTCAGGATTATCAGCGATTGCTTTACGATAACGTGAGATGGCTTCAGCTATGTTACCCGAAAGCCATGCAGAGTGACCCGCATTGAAATAGTCTGTTGGAGTAGGATTGTCATCTAAAACTTTTGTATAGTACTTTTCTGCTTGAGAATACTTCTGCGTTAACAGCGAACACCATGCGATGGCTCGTTCTGTTACCCGTGTTTTGGGTGCTAAATAGTCTGCCTTAAATAGGTACTTGAATGCTTCTTCATACTGTTTGAGGTGGATGTGGCATTCTGCTTGTTTAAGTGCGATGGAAACATCTTCATTATTTTGTTCCGCCAATTGGTCGTAGTATGTAAGTGCCTTGGTGTACTCTCCCATTTGAGAGTAGCAATGGGCAAGTCGCTTTAATGTCCATTGAGAATGTCCCTTCAATAGATCTGATTGTTTGTAACACTCAATAGCCTTTCTTATGTTGCCTTCGTGTTCGTTACAGATGCCCCACTTTTGTAGCACTTCTGCATCATAGTTGTTAGGTGAGAGCTGTTCAAAGAGTTTGTTTGCCAAGGCATATGATTGGTCTTTAAACACGAAGTTTATCATGCGCAAGAGGAAACTATCATCACGCAGCATCTTGTCAAAAGGTGCGTAATTCACGATAAATAGGTCATGTTGGAAGGGGTTCGTAAATTGTTCGTGATGTAAGAAGAGGTTGCAAAACCTATAAAAGCCTTGTACGTATGAGCGGAGTTCATTCTTAAACAAGGTCTCATCATCAGTTTCGTGATTAGTTTGGACTTCTTCCAATTGTTCAAGCATACTTTCTTGGAACTTGTCATTCTTAAGTTGAGAAGGTATGTGCGTTGACATCATGCACAACGAATATTTGTCAGAGTCGCAAAGTCCCACGTTATTAATCATAAGTCTTGTAAGACGACTTTCGCGCGCACTTTCAGGTACTTCTGGGTGATTTAGCGTAAAGGGCCAAAACCAATTGCTTATGGTGTTGAAAAACGGGAAACGTTGTTTCATTATTTTGAATGAACCCATATACATGTCAGCCCCACGTTGTTGTAGTTCAACAAACTCATGCATATAGTCATTTAGTTTTTTATCTTGCGCGTTATCGCTCCATTCAGGATTAAAGTCTTCTTCACTTAATTTTTCATTTAATTCATCAAGTCCTGTATTGGTATCAATTTTTAGCTTTTCTATGCGTTTCATCATTTGGGGTATAATCTCTTCTTGTAATTTGCGTTCAATGCGCTTTGTCTCAAGGCTTAAGAAGAGTTGCATTTGTAAATGCTCAATTTCTTTTGAAAATCGAGGAAGGTCGCACATTAATTCCAAGCGTGTGTTTACATCTGGATAGAGTGCAATGCGTTCAGAATGAATGATGTGTGTAAAAATGACTCCGACTAATGCGCGGACACGTAGCTTAATGTTCGTTGAGAGTGCGGCATCAATTAGTATACGATACTTTGCGATGTCAAAAAACTGCATTGCGGCTATGGTTGTAGCACTAAGGAGTAAACATTTGTCAATTTCATTGACCGCGTTATTTGCCATATAATTTGCTACCGTTAACTCATCATCTGCAGTCCATGCCGCTGAAAGCCAGATTGCATCAAACTTGTCGCGTAAGGGATACTGGCTATAGAGAATATCAGACAATGTATAATCATTTCCATAGAGTTGGCATAGTGTGCGAAAGCTTGTAGCATAGATAGTCGTGTCGTTCATAAGTAAGCCAACTCTATTGAGTACTTCTGCTAATTCATAGGTGCGACGCCTAAATCCAACGTACATCTTGTTGCGCTCAGGGTCGTCAACACCTTTTGCCATATAGCTTAATAGTATTTGATATGACTCAAGTAATGTGTCAGTTTCTTCTTTCACACTCCATGATTTTAATGTTGTAGCCATACCTTGTAATAACTGTAGGGCCGATAACAAATGCTCCTGTCGCAACGCTTCTACTATATCTTTATACAAATATTGATAAGTTAACTGTTTCATATTTGCCTATCTTGTTTACTACTGAAATGACACGCTTTTAGAATTTTATAGTATCTGCAATGTTTTGCGGTATCTTATAGTCTTTTTGCAGAATGATACTATATGCCTTAGCTCCTTTTATTCGTATTGAGTCGAGTGCTATTTTACGTCCTCTTTCGAGCAAATCCCATTGCTTTTTCTTGTTGGCGTCTTCGGACTTACGCACTTTCATAACAAAGGCACCACAGGACTGACTTTTAGATTGTTGAGCAATACAACGGTGTCCATTGGCTAAGGCTAATGAAGTATAAGGCCACGTGAGTAGTGCTGCATCGACTTGGTCGCCTTTTAGCATCAGAGCTCGGAGGCGTAAGTCGTTAATTTGTGGGAAAAATATATCATCACTATTTATTTTAGCCTGTTTGAGTAGGGTGCTAAACCAAAGTTCTTCGTCTGTTGAACGTGCTATCGCGACGGTGCGCCCAACTAAGGCTTTCAAGGAATTAATACGTAACGTACCACATGTGAATAATTGCCATTGTTGCGTCCCCCGCCATAACACTTTTGTTTGAGTCATTTTTCCTCCATAATGTGCTATACGCGTTAAATCAGCCCATCCTCCGTCGGCGATGCCCATGAGTGTTGTGTCACAATCCATTTGTGAAGGGTAAGATGCTATCTGTATTTTCAGCCCAAGTGAATCGTATATGCCAGTGCGCTTGGCGTAATAGAGGGGTAAACAATCGTGGTTGGGAACTAAGGCTATATGTAATGCAGCGCTGTCGTAGCGTTCTACTCCAAATTTTAAAGGTTCATTAGGCTGTTCCTTGCTGCATGAGTTAGCAAAAATGATTGCTAATATAGTGACGATGAAGAGTAAGTGCTTGTTCATTGATAAAAGAAAGAAGTTTAGAAGTTTAGCGGAAACGTTAAAGCTAAACCTTTAGCGTTTACCTATAAACCTCTAAACTTCCGTTTTAAAAACTAATTCGAATGTAATATCAAGGCATTACATAGAATTGCTTAGCCTTCTATAGCAGCAACACCTGGAAGAGTTTTACCCTCAATTGCTTCGAGCAATGCGCCACCACCAGTTGAGATATAAGAAACCTTGTCGGCCATACCAAACTTGTTGATGCATGCTACAGAGTCGCCACCACCGATAAGTGAGAAGGCACCATTAGCTGTAGCCTTAGCAATGGCTTCAGCAATTGCTTTTGAACCACCAGCAAAGTTGTCAAATTCAAACACACCTGCAGGACCGTTCCAAAGAATAGTCTTTGCGCCTTCAATAGCAGCTGCAAATGATTTGCGAGTTTCAGGACCTGCATCTAAGCCTTCCCAACCTTCGGGGATAGCACCAGCGGGGCAAACCTGTGTATTGCAGTCATTTTTGAAGTCGTCACCTGCGATGCAGTCTGTACCAAGAACCAAGTTTACACCATTCTCCTTGGCTTTCTTCATAACGTCAAGTGCAACGTCAAGCTTGTCGTCTTCACAGATTGACTTACCAATGTGTCCACCTTGTGCCTTGGCAAAAGTATATGTCATACCACCGCAAAGAATCAAGTTGTCAACTTTACCCAAAAGGTTTTCGATGATACCAATCTTTGTTGATACCTTTGAACCACCCATAATGGCTGTAAACGGACGCTTGATGTTGTCAAGTACGTTCTTTACTGCTTGAACTTCCTTCTCCATCAAGTAGCCGAGCATCTTGTGGTCAGCATCGAAGTAGTCTGCGATAACGGCAGTTGAAGCGTGCTTGCGGTGTGCAGTACCAAAAGCATCATTGATGTAAATATCAGCGTATGAAGCTAAAGTCTTAGCAAAAGCCTTTTGGCTTTCCTTCATAGCCTTCTTTGCCTCATCGTATGCAGGGTCTTCCTTGTCAATACCAACAGGCTTTCCTTCTTCTTCAGGATAGAAACGAAGGTTCTCAAGTAAGAGCACCTCGCCTGGTTGTAATGTAGCAGCAGCGTCTTGTGCCTTTGCACAGTCAGGAGCGAACTGAACCTTTACGCCTAACTTCTCGCTTACAGCGTCAACAATCTGTCCAAGTGATAACTTGGGATTAACCTTGCCTTTGGGTTTACCCATGTGGCTCATAATGATGAGTGAACCACCGTCAGCCAATACTTTTTTCAAAGTAGGAAGGGCACCACGAATACGTGTGTCGTCGGTAATCTTACCATTCTCATCAAGGGGTACATTGAAGTCAACGCGGACAATCACTTTCTTGCCCTTAAAGTCGCAAGTTTCAATAGTCATAGTGATATAATAAATTTAAAAAGAGTTTATTGTTCTATTGGTTAAAGTACAAAGATAAACGAAAGGCCCGTTCACCTTTGCTCAGCAAAGTTAATGCAAAGGTGGTTAACACAAAAGTTTTTTGATGAAAAAGTTTATTTTGTATTAGTTTGTACGTATTTTTGCACACCAAATATAAAACCCCAAAAAATGGCTGACGGAAATTTTAATAAAACGCACCTTCCCTATCGTCCGTTTCAAAGCGGTGTTAATGCGGGTAGAGCGCAGATGCACACACTTGCTATAAGTGCTTTTAAAAAATGGATGACTGAACAAAATTTTAGCGACGAAGAGATGGCTCTGCATGAGATGCGTTTCAGGACCTTATTGCCCTTATAATTAAGGGTCTATATTGATTCGTGTAGGTAGCGGTTAGCTCATTCCCTCAAAACTATTATCTTTGAAGTCAAGGATACAAATATGCTTTTTTCAATAGCTCTCAGTTTGTCTTCTCCTTGGAAAGTAGTGAAGAGTGAGTTCCTTATTTCCATAGGTAGTAACGTTCGCGAATTTCATATATAGATAGACTTTGAGAACATGGCTTCGTGCACTCTGCGTGAAGTCAAATCCGTGCGCGATACCATAAGATTCTATGAGGAAGAAATTCTTAACTACTTTGACGGACGTAAGACAAACGCTTCAGTTGAATCGCTGAACTCAAAGATTAAATGCTTTCGCGCACAGGTAAAAGGAGTCATAGACATGCCATTCTTCATGTATCGTTTAGCAACAGTTTTGGGTTAGTATCTGCACAGTCCTCCACAGGGTTTGTCGGGTGCGCCAATAATACTTTCAGTCCTTTTCTGATAATTCACTATCAATCTTTATATTCGCTAAGTTTCTTATCTCATCAATTGAAGCATTGGGATATTTTAGGCTAAATAAAGTTTTTAGTGCATCTGCTGCAAATTTAGCAGCCAGTTCGAATGAATTATTAAAAGCCTCTTTTTCATTTAGCATATATGTACCGATAGCCATGTAAGCATAGATAGAAGGTTGCGTGATATGAATGTGTGGCAATAAATTGTATATGTCATGCCACAAAGGTAACGCATCGCGAAAATATTGTGCATTAACTAATAATTGCAGTATTAACAGCAATTCATTATCCTCTATTTTGGGACTATGTATGGCTTTGTAATAGCAACTGATCGCAAGGGTACTGTTCTTAAATTCACTACAAATATTTCCCATTTGAGTGTAAATGGAAGATAATGAGTTGCCTAACATCGCAAGCGATAGCATTGTCTCTTCAGCATTATCTATGTCATTGCAACTTATATAGAGGTATACAAGGTCGTTGATTATCCTTACTCGATCAGGATTCTCGAGTGGACATAATCGCAGCGCATCTTGTAAAGGGGTCTTTGCCTCGTCTATTCGACCTGCAGCATAAAGTTGTTCACCTGCATACATCCTTATGCTATAATCATCAGGAATAACCTTCATGTAATCCAGACATAGAGCAAGTCCCCGCTTATTATCACTCATTGCAAATGTTGCAAAAACTTTTAAACTCATGGCACGTTGGTTGTTCCTATTGATTGCTAACGCATAGTCACAACTCTGAATACATTCAGCATATTTTTGGCACTTTTGTTGAATATCTGCTAATTGAGTCCATGCATTGGTATCGTATGGATTTGCATCAACTAATCTATTGGCTGCCTTAATGCTTTTAGTATACAGTTGTAATTGGAAATATGCGTCAGCTATCAATTCGTCAACATGTGTCCGTAAGGAATATTTTTGAGGAATCGCTAGTAGATATTTTAATGCGCGTTGTTGATACCCATAGTCTAATAGCATTTCACCCATATCTAAGAACCAATCATAGTCGTCATTTAACATGGTTGGTGGTAGGCAGTCTTTTATTCTCTTCTCTGCTTTATCTAATCTGCCACTTGCAACGTCCCACTCGATATAAAATAGTTGAACATCTTTGTTTTGTTGATTGGGTATATTACGAATAATGTTAAGGCCTTCACTCCAATGTCCCAAGGCTCTCGCTCTATATGCTTTAACAACTAATACTTCTTCACTATTTGGGTGTAACTTTTCTGCGAAACGCATTAATTGTTCTGCTTCATATCGTTTTCCTTGTTTTTCGTAGTACTCTTCTATGTCCATCAGAACTGATGCATCCATATAAAACGTTTTGCCCAGTGAAATGTTTCTTTCGTATTCTTTAATGGCTTGTTCTAAGTATTGATCCATATCGTTCTTATTTTTATCTTTAACAGATATTTGTTCAATAAGTGAAAACATAAAAGGCTACACTATGCTATCAGTTATAACTTCTAATGCAAGTGTAGCCGTTTTTTATATATATATTTGGCTCTCGCACAAAGGTGCTTTCAAGCCTTACATATTTATTTTTGTTTAGCCCAAGTATCCTTTAATCCTACGGTACGATTGAAGATAGGATGTTCAGGCGTAGAGTTCTTATCTGCTGTAAAATATCCTGTGCGTTGGAACTGTAAGTAGCGGTTTCCAGTAGGATTTTCAACAGCAAACTTCTCAACATAACAATTGGTCAAAACAGTGAGTGAATCTGGATTAAGTAATTCGCGGAAATCGCGCTCATCAGCAGAAGGATTCTCAACGTTAAAGAGTCTGTCATACAATCTTACTTCAGCTTTCACGCAGTGTCCGATACTTACCCAATGAAGAGTACCCTTCACTTTACGGTTTGCACCTTCCATACCACTTTTGCTATTAGGATCATATTCAGCATATATCTCTTCAATCGTTCCGTCTGCAGCTTTCTTACAGCCTGTGCACTTGACAATGTACGCATTTTTTAATCGTACTTCCTTGCCAGGAACCATACGGAAGAACTTTTTGGGAGCGTCTTCCATAAAGTCAGAACGTTCCAACCATAGTTCACGACTAAATGTAATGCTATGTGTACCGTCCTCTTCACGCTCAGGATTGTTGATAGCTTCCATTTCTTCGGTCTTTCCTTCTGGATAATTGGTGATGACAAGCTTTACTGGGTCAAGTACTGCACTAACTCGCAGTGCACGAGCATTCAGGTCTTCGCGAGCAGCAGCTTCAAGCATTGCATAGTCATTAAGGGCATCAAACTTGGTATAACCAATCATGTCGATGAACTTACGCACGGCTTCAGGTGAATAACCTCGACGACGCAAACCACAAATGGTCGGCATTCGGGGATCATCCCAACCATCTACCAAATGCTCTTGTACCAATGCCAACAACTTGCGCTTCGACATTACCGTATACGTTAGGTTCAAGCGATTAAACTCGTACTGACGTGGACGATTGTCATCTAAATTTTTATCCTCTTTTAATTCATCAATAAAGTGATCATATAAGGGACGATGAGGTACGAACTCAAGCGTACAGATAGAATGTGTTACGCCCTCAAAGTAATCGCTCTGACCATGTGCAAAGTCGTACATGGGGTAAACCTTCCACTTATTACCAGTGCGATGATGCTCTTTATTGATGATTCTATAAATGATAGGATCGCGGAAGTGCATATTAGGATTTGCCATATCGATTTTGGCACGAAGTACCATGGCTCCCTCAGCAATTTCGCCCGAATTCATTCTCTCAAATAACTGTAAGCTTTCTTCGATAGGGCGATTTCTGTAAGGACTTTCAACACCTGGTTGTGTAGGTGTGCCCTTTTGAGCTGCAATTTCTTCGCTCGTTTGCTCATCAACATAGGCTTTGCCTTCTTTGATTAGACGAATGGCAAAATTCCAAAGCTTCTGGAAGTAGTCAGACGCATGGTAAATGTTACCCCACTTAAATCCAAGCCATTCAATGTCTTGCTTTATGGCTTCAACATACTCTGTGTCCTCCTTTTGTGGATTTGTATCATCAAAGCGTAGATTGCATACTCCACCAAACTTTTGTGCTACACCAAAATCCATACAAATAGCTTTGGCATGGCCAATGTGAAGGTAACCATTAGGTTCGGGCGGGAAACGTGTCTGAAGTCTACCGCCATTTTTACCTTCTTTCAAGTCATTGGCAACAATTTGCTCAATAAAGTTTAAACTCTTTTTTTCTGAGTTCTCGTTATTTGTTGTTTCAGTCATTTTTTTGATAATAAGTGAAAAAGATAGAAGCAATGCTTTCTCAAGTTGTATTACTTCTTACCAGATCAGATTTATTAATTAGCCATTTCAGATATAAACTTAATGCGAACAAGTCTGATTTCCTCTTCAGTGTAATCAGCTCCCAATTCGTCAAACGCTTCGTCTAAGTCATCGGTTTCGCTTTCTCTGAAATATTGATAGATGTCGTTAATGCTGTCCTCGTCCATTACTTCGTTAATGAAGTAGTCAATGTTTATACGAGTTCCCGCATACACGATCGATTCAATTTCATCTAATAACTCGTCAAATTCAATGCCATTGGCTACTGCAATGTCGTCAAGAGCAACTTTTAAGTCAATGCTATGAATAATTCTATTCTTTTTTTGCGTTTTGTCTGCAACAGTGCGAATGTGAAGGTCCTCAGGACGTTCAATGTCGTTTTCTTCGCAATGCTTTTTTATGAGTTTACAGAACTCAGTGCCATAACGCTTAGCCTTGCCCGCACCAACTCCAGGAATGTTTTGCAATTCCTCAATGGTTTGTGGGTAGAAGGTTGCCATTGCTTCAAGCGAGTTATCTTGAAAAATAACATAAGGTGGAACTTCGAGCTCTTTTGATAAAGTCTTTCGCAAGTCCTTCAGCATGCTATATAATGCAGGGTCAACTGCGATAATTGACTCGTCTTGCATTTCAGATTCAGCTTCTTCGTCAAAATTCCTATCTTCTGTAATTTCGAAGGTTGTGGGCTTCTTCATGAATTCACGTCCTTTATCTGTCAATTTCAGTACACCATAGTTGGTAATGTTCTTTTCAAGATACCCTGAGATAAGTGCTTGACGTATAACTGCATTCAATAGCCGTTCGCTTGTCTCTTCACAGCAACCAAAACACTCTAGCTCGTCATGGTGATAGTCACTAACATTTTCTGTACGATTTCCCAGAAGAATGTCTTTTATATAATCATCAGCGAAGTTTTCTTTAGTAGCTAGAACAACTTCTAAAACATTCAACAATACTTTCTTAGCTTCCACTTTTTCTTTAGGGTGTAAACAATTGTCGCAATTGCCACAATTATCGCGTTCGTAATTTTCTCCGAAATAATGGAGAAGAAGTTTTCGACGACACAGCGAACTTTCGGCGTATGCGGCGGTTTCTCTTAGGAGCTGTCGGCCTATGTCTTGTTCTGCCACAGGCTTTCCCTCCATAAACTTTTCTAACTTTTTTAGGTCTTGTCTTGAATAAAAGGCGATACACTTACCTTCACCTCCGTCACGGCCAGCACGCCCAGTTTCTTGATAATATCCTTCAAGGCTCTTGGGTATGTTGTAGTGAATGACGAACCTTACGTCAGGCTTATCAATTCCCATTCCGAATGCTATGGTTGCAACAATAACATTGATGCGTTCCATCAAAAAGTCATCTTGCGTTCTTGAGCGTGCGGCCGAATCCATTCCAGCATGATAAGCCTCAGCTTTTATATCATTTGCCTTTAGAATCTCAGCTAACTCTTCAACCTTCTTCCTGCTCAAGCAGTAGATTATTCCGCTACACGTTGGTCTTTGTTTAATAAACTTGATAATGTCGCGGTCAATATCTTTTGTCTTAGGCTGGATTTCGTAATAAAGGTTGGGTCTATTAAAGGAACTTTTGTAAGTTATGGCATCTAATATACCTAAATTCTTTTTAATGTCGGTTGCTACTTTTACGGTAGCTGTAGCTGTTAAAGCTATAACGGGAGCATTACCTATACTATTAATTATAGGTCTAATCTTACGATATTCAGGCCTAAAATCATGTCCCCATTCCGATATACAATGTGCTTCATCAACAGCGTAAAAAGAAATTTTTATCGTCTTTAAGAAATCAATATTGCTTTCTTTCGTCAGCGATTCAGGAGCCACATACAACAATTTTGTGATGCCTGATCGAACATCGCTTTTAACCTTTTCTATTTGACCTCTTGTAAGAGAAGAATTCATAAAGTGGGCAACACCATCATTCTGGCTAGAATGACGAATCATATCCACTTGATTTTTCATCAAGGCAATAAGCGGTGATATAACAATAGCCGTACCTTCCATAATAAGCGATGGCAATTGATAGCAAAGGGACTTACCACCACCTGTTGGCATTAGAACGAACACATTTTTTCCTTCAAGAAGTGATTTTATTATCGCCTCTTGATTACTTTTAAATGTGTCAAAGCCAAAGTATTGCTTTAACGCTGTTTTCAACTGTATTTCTTCCTTCATAGCTTTTTTGGTTGCTTAGAGGTTAGTGGCTTACACTAGTATCTTATTTACCTTAATTGGCTTCTAAGATATTGGTTTTATGCTTTTACCTAAGCAAAGGTATAACAAATTTCTTGAAAATAGTATATGTGGTATGCATTTATTTACATGAAAATTCATCTCTTTTCGCCTATTAATATAAAAGCAAAAAGAGATGAATTAAAATTGATGACTTATTTATTTTTTTGTAAATAATCTATATGTATTATTTACAAGCTGTTACGCTTCTCCATTTGTGCTTCAGCATATGCCTTGCTAACTACAAATTTTCGTTTCGATGTAGACGGAATTTCAAACATCGCATCCATCATGATCGTTTCTACGATAGAACGTAAACCACGAGCGCCTAACTTAAATTCTACAGCCTTGTCAACAATATAATCAAGCGTTTCCTGTTCAAAAACAAGGTCAACATTGTCCATCTTGAAAAGTTTAATATACTGTTTTACTATAGAGTTCTTAGGTTCAACTAATATGCGTGCAAGAGCTTCCCTATCAAGCGGATTAAGATAGGTAAGTACTGGTAGACGACCTATAATCTCAGGAATCAAACCAAACGACTTTAAATCTTGCGGTTCAATGTATTTCATTAAGTTTTTTGGGTCAATCTTCTTTGCATTCTGCACAGAATTGTAACCAACCGTGTGAGCGTTCAAACGTTGTGCAATACGTTTTTCAATGCCATCAAATGCGCCACCGCATATAAATAATATATTGCGAGTATCAACATGAATGTAATCTTGATCAGGGTGCTTTCGTCCACCCTTGGGGGGGACATTCACCATCGTACCTTCAAGTAATTTGAGCAAACTTTGTTGCACACCTTCTCCACTAACATCACGTGTGATAGAAGGATTATCAGCTTTGCGGGCAATTTTGTCTATCTCGTCTATAAACACAATACCTCGCTCAGCTTTTGCTACATCGTAGTCTGCAACTTGGAGCAAACGTGAAAGTATACTTTCAACATCCTCTCCGACATAACCTGCTTCTGTAAAAACCGTTGCATCTACAATGGTAAAGGGTACGTCAAGTAGTCTAGCTATAGTGCGTGCAAGTAAGGTTTTACCAGTACCCGTAGAACCAACCATGATGATGTTTGATTTTTCTATTTCAACATCATCGTCCTCGCTCATTTTTTTGTTGTCAGCTTGAGCTAAACGTTTATAATGGTTGTATACGGCAACGCTCATAAAGCGTTTTGCATCATCTTGCCCAATAATATATTGATCTAAGTATTCCTTAATATCCTTAGGCTTTGGAACGTCTTTCAGATTAATCCTTTTCGCTTGCCCCTTTTGCTTAGCATTACCCAATACTTCATCAGGTAAGAATTCCTCAAGCATTTTATAGGCATTTTGAACGCAGTCTGAACAAATGTAACCATTCACGCCTGTTAGCAACATGGGTACTTCGTTCTCAGAACGTCCACAGAAAGAGCATTTTCTTTTTGAATTTGCCATTATTCTACGTTCTTCTTTTTAGATTCAAATATTTTGTCTATCATACCATACTCTTTTGCCTCTTGAGCTGTCATCCAATAGTCACGATCCGAATCGGCCCATACTTTATCAAAGTCCGTATGTGAGTGTTCAGCGATGATAGTGTAAAGTTCATTTTTGAGCTTTTGAATTTCACGTGCAGTAATTTCAATATCCGAAGCCTGTCCTTGTGTGCCACCCATTGGTTGGTGAATCATCACACGGCTATGGGGTAGGGCAGAGCGCTTGCCTTCTTGACCTGCAACCAGTAACACAGCAGCCATCGAAGCCGCCATGCCCGTACAAATGGTGCAAACATCGCTCTGAATAAACTGCATCGTGTCATAAATCCCCAATCCTGCATAAACAGAACCACCAGGAGAGTTAACATAAATAGAGATGTCCTTGCCAGGGTCTGTTGAATCAAGATATAATAGCTGTGCTTGCAATGTATTAGCTGTATAATCGTCAATTTGTGTACCTAAAAAGATGATTCTGTCCATCATTAATCTTGAGAACACATCCATTTGTGTTACATTCAACTGACGCTCTTCTAATATATAGGGGTTAAGATATTGGTTCTGGCACTTGATAACATCGTCAAGAACCATAGAACTTATGCCGGCATTTGATGTGGCAAACTTTTTAAAGTCAGATGTTACATTCATAACTTATAATATTTTTTAATAGCCACTTTTGTCATAGTAGCCTAAGAGTAATAAAAAGTGCAAACACACAAATTCTTGAAAGCAATTCTATAGGACTGATAATCAATGCCTCTGAAAATTGATTTTATAATTTGTATGTTTGCACACTTATTAATAATGTTTGTGCATTCTTTAATGCAAGCAGAGATTACTTGTTCTCTTCAAACATTTTTGCAAAGTCTTCACTTGAGATGCACTTGTGGTTGAGCTTTACAACCTGTTTAAGGGATTCGCCCAACTTTTGATCAACACAACGATCAACGAGTTGGTTAACTTGCTCTTGGTGCTTCAACATCTCCTGAGCGTAGTTTTCAAGGTATTCGTCAGGAATGTTGTTCATGCCATATTGTGCAAATTGAAAGCGAGCGGCTTGTACAGCTGCAGCCTTAATGTCCTTGTCGTTTACCTTAATTTTGTTAGCCTTAACCAACTGTTCCTTGATGAGCTGCCACTTGAGTTCTTCAATGCTCTTAGCATAGTTATCCTCAATGAACTTATCATCCTTGTCCTTATTGTTGGCTTTCATTATTTTCTTCAACAAGTCGTCAGCAAATTCAAGTTCGCCAACCTTTTGTTCCATGTAGGCGCGTACATCGAGCAAGAATTTGTAGTCGCTATCGTTTTGTTGAAGTTCGTTGATGCTTTCTTTGATTTTGTTGCGAGCCTCCTCTTCACTATGAACCTCATCCTTACCAAATACTTTGTCAAAGAACTCTTGATCAAGTGTAGCAGGTACAAAACGACTAATTTCGTTTACTTGGTAGCTAAAGTCGCCTGTATGGTTAGCAACGTCTTCTTTTTCCACCTTCAATAGTGACATTAACTCAGCCTCGTTAGCCTCGTACGCTGTAGTGGGGTTGAAAGTGATTACATCGTTCTTCTTAGCAGCTTCGAAAATCTTCTTTTGATCGTCGTTTTTAAAGTAAGCGGGCATTAAAGATGCTGTTTCAATTACGATGCCATCTTCTTTGGGTTGGCCATTTTCGTCAAGTTCAGCCAAAGTACCACGGAGAATGTCGCGTTCTTCGTATGAGTCAACACTCTCAGGGTGACCAGCTTGCTGTTGGAGTGCACCGAGTTGCTTTGTGATTAAGTCCTCACTTACTTCGATGTCGTAGTAATCGATCGTATCTTCTTCGCTGAGTTCAGCTTTAAACTTAGGAGCAATAGCAATGTCAAAGATAAAAGTGAAGTCATCTTGCTTCTCTATATCTTGAGGCTCTTGCTTATCACTGCCAAGAGGCTCACCCAACATGTTAATCTTCTTCGTCTTGATATAGTCGAAAAGGCTATCCTGAAGTAACTTGTTTACTTCTTCGGCTTTAGCCTGAACGCCGTACATTTTCTTAACAAGTCCAGCAGGAACATGGCCAGGTCGGAAGCCAGGCATCTGTACTTTCTTACCTAAGTCCTTCAATGCTTTGTTAACATTAGCTTCATAGTCAGCCTTTACCATGTTGATTGTAAGCACACCGCTTACTTTGCCAACTTTTTCAAATTGAATATCCATTTTGTTGTTTTCGGTTTTTTTGAAATTCCTTTTTTAGCCCTTTTTATTCGAAATCTGAAACACTTAGGGCATAAGCGGTGGCAAAATTAATATTTTTCTCTGAGAAACAATAAAATTGTAGTCATATTTTTACTTGATAGTTGAAAAACCTCTCTAATCAATACTTCGTTAAATTTTATGCTGCATCAGCAGATAATCCAAATATTTCATTCACCATCTCGTTATTTAATTGCGTGTTGGGGATTAACCCAGACCCACAAGTTATTGAAAAACTGACGTGTACTGAATGCAGACCCTTCGTAAGGGTGAGAAACCATTTATTGCAAAGAATGGTAGCAATACTAACCTAAGTTTCGGATTTAACAAGAGCGGGCTGAACTTGAGTTAATGCAGTTCTAACAAGTCAAAACCAAAGCGTGTAGTTACGCCTTATATGTATATATGTCTGCCCAACCTCTGCCCATCGGGGCTTCCAGTATGGGTATAGACGTTACAAACGTAACACTTTTATCTCGGAAACCATTTTGTTTTGCTGGTAAAGTATGATTTCAAGGTCCGATTTAACATTGTTAAATATAAATATGTCAAATAATTCACTTTCCCGTTATTTTTTCTGCTAAAAAGTTTGTATTATCAATAATCTTCGTATCTTCGCACTGTTAGTCCTCGCCATGCCTCTTAACAATGCTCAAATCGTGCGAGGCGTTTTTGTTTATACACTTTTGAATATGGCGAATCTTATTCCTTTTACAAAACGGTTTGAATCTTTTGAAAATCTCGTTAATTTACTTGAATCTCGAGGTTTGCAGATTTGTGACAGAAACAAAGCCATACAGTACCTTGACAATATTGGTTATTACAGATTGTCTGCTTATATGTATCCTTTGTTGAAGATGCCCAAAACGGCTTACTGACTCTTCTTACTTCTTGGATAGTTCCAGGTTTAATGAAACAATGCGAGCTATATCCAAGGAATACAGCAAATCTAAAGAGGAGTTCATTCTCCATTTCAAACGAACCTACTCAGAACCTTACCCACCATCGTGGATTTTAGGAGAACTGCTTACTATTGGAAACGTCAATGCCATTTATCGCAACATTAAACAAAATCGCATACGCAAGCGTATTGCCAAACGTTTGGGGTTGCCTTTCAATGTGTTTGAGTCATGGCTCACGGTTATTGCTGTTACTCGAAATGCCTGTGGTCATCATTCAAGAGTATGGAACAAGCAGAATGCTATTCAGCCAGCAATTCCCAATAGTCCCGCAGGAGAATGGATGACGCAGCCAACAGATTCCATGCGTGCTTACTTTAATCTTTGCATCATCAAGTACTTTCTTAATGTTATATCCCCCAATAATGATATGCAATCCAAACTAATATGGTTGTTCATTCGGTTTCCTAAAATTGACTTAAAAGCTCTCGGCTTTCCGCAGGGATGGAAAACGGAACCATTATGGAGGGAATAACATGTGGAATGGCTACTGATCATTCACTCCTTCACATGATCTTCTTTGTTTCCTTTTTATCATATTATGGGGTCGGTTCAAACGCCCACATCCAATCCATATCTAAATAATTTTGATGTAACTGAAAGTTAAATCTCACACTTTTCGTATCAACACAGAAACCATACAATATGAAAACATTAATATTTTTTCTGATATTCATAATTAGCACACTTTGCTGCTATAGCCAGACCTCTATGACGGGTGCGCCGCGACAGTTTGCTGCGCCGCGTGCGTCTTTCAATGATATTATTAGTATTGGTGAGCTGATAAAGAGTGTGAAAGAGGGCAACGTTGGTATTAAGAAGATTGCGGAAAGGAGCGGCTATGCGTTTCGCGGGCGCTATCACGACCCTGAGTTGAACGACTTCTATTATGAGGATGTCTACTATAAGAATTGTATGGTGGCGGCAGACGGCAGTCCGATTAAATATGGTAAGGGTAATTCTTCTGTGCTGATAGCAGGAAGCGTTGGCTTCGGACCTTTCGTCTCGATTCGTGTCTACAACAAACGTGCCTATAACTACATAAAATCGGAACTAAGGAACAAGTTCCATTTCAAAACCGCAGAGGTCGATGGAAAGTGGGCAACGCTGAATAAAGGGAATGTGGTTGTTGACGTCTCCGTGGATGGCAATGCCTATGGTTTCACCTTTTACATCAAATAGGCATTGATTAAGGCGTGAACTGAGCTGGGGCCGAGTTAGGACTAATATTTCTCTCCGCCTGGAAGATAGGCTGGCAGATATCGCTTTCGGGAAGCGTATCTGCCAGCCTTTATTGTACTTATACTATGCAGTTTATGGCGATTCTGGGAGATATGGGGATTTTTTCGCTAACAAAAAGTTCGGAGAGATTAGCTTATGATTCGAATTTTTTCGAAGTTTGAAATCCTCTACAAAATGTTTCAGAACGCCCTAAATAGGCATTGGGGTTACGTATATTTTACCTTTGCATATTTTATGCTTCATGTTTCATTTTTATGTTTCAACTTATTGATTATCAATACTTTTAGAAGGATGAAACATACGACTTTTATGTTTCACTTTTAGTTTCAATGTTTCATTCTAAAAACACTAAGGGAGAAAAACAAAAACACTATGGGAGCGATTTAAAAACACTGTGGGAGCGATTCAAAAACACTGAGGGAGCCGTGAAAGCGCTCCCTCAGTGTTTTGAAAAATGAAACATGAAATTAAGATGAGAATTTTCAATCACATGCCCACGAGATAAAAAAGGAACTA
>OMEA01000241.1_pt1 | contig 29250 bp, 22 predicted proteins | sample 1645321 | NCBI WGS metagenome assembly OMEA01 (sample SAMEA103958151, study PRJEB25191) | human gut metagenome
TGCCGAGTACGAGGTTTACACCGTTCTCCTTAGCCTTCTTGATTACGTCGAGAGCAACGTCGAGCTTGTCATCCTCGCAGATAGACATACCGATCTTGCCGCCGAGAGCCTTAGAGAATGTATAAGTCATACCACCGCAGAGAATCAGGTTGTCAACCTTAGTCAACAGGTTCTCAATGATACCAATCTTAGTAGAAACCTTAGAACCACCCATGATAGCTGTGAATGGGCGCTTGATGTTGCCAAGAACTGCGTCAACAGCCTTAACTTCCTTCTCCATCAAGAAGCCGAGCATCTTGTGATCCTTGTCGAAAGAATCAGCGATGACTGCTGTAGAAGCGTGCTTGCGGTGAGCTGTACCGAATGCGTCCATTACATATACGTCAGCGTAAGAAGCCAACTTAGCAGCGAACTTCTTCTGACGCTCCTTCATCTCAGCCTTAGCAGCATCGAATTCTGGAGTACCCTTCTCAACGCCAACTGGCTTGCCTTCCTCTTCTGGATAGAAGCGGAGGTTCTCGAGCAAGAGAGCCTCACCTGGCTTCAAGGCAGCTGCCTCAGCATCAGCGTTACCGCAGTCCTTAGCGAACTTAACGTCTACGCCGAGAGCGTCTGATACGTTCTTAACAATCTGAGAGAGAGAAAGCTCTGGTTTAACCTTGCCCTTTGGCTTACCCATGTGGCTCATCATGATGAGCGCGCCACCGTCTGCAAGTACCTTCTTCAATGTAGGAAGGGCACCGCGGATACGAGTGTCGTCTGTTACATTACCATTTTCATCCAATGGCACGTTGAAGTCAACGCGCACGATTGCCTTGTGACCGGCAAAGTTAAAATCTTCAATTTTCATTTTACCAAATTTTATTTAGTTTATGTACTAATTTATTGTTCTAAACCTTTCTGCTGGTTTCAAAAACCGAAGGCAAAGATACAAATTATATTTGAATCAGCAAAATATAGTAGCGGTTTTTATGATTTTTAGTAGATGAAATCGTCTGTTTGCTATATCGGGTTTGCAAAATTCGTGTTTTGCGCTTCCTTCTGCCTGATTTGTAAAACAAAATGGAGAGAAATGAAATATATTCTTAACAAATTACTTTTTTTTTGGATTTTTCGATAATAAATAGTACCTTTGTGCGCAGTTAAAACGTTATTACATATAAATGAGATAAAATGGCGAAAGATAAGATTGCTTTTGTGTGCAGCAATTGCGGACAGGAAAGTGCCAAATGGATGGGCAAATGTCCTAGCTGCGGACAATGGAATACATTTAAGGAAATTCGTATTGCTGCTGATTCCGGATCGCAGGCTGCGAAGAATGCCGGAATGACCATGCGTCATGGTGGAGCTGCCACGATGTTTGGCGGGCAGCACAGCGAGCACGACGCTGCGCCAATGAAACTTCGCGATATTTCTGCGATTGATGAACCGCGCATCGATATGAGGGACGAGGAGCTGAACCGTGTGCTGGGTGGCGGAATGGTTCCTGGCAGCATTACGCTTCTGGGCGGTGAACCGGGAATCGGTAAGAGTACGCTCACCTTGCAGACTATTCTGAACATGACTGACCGCCGCATCCTGTATGTGAGCGGAGAGGAGAGTGCCCATCAGATTAAACTCCGTGCCGACCGGTTGGCTAAAGGACAGGCGATGCTCAGAGAGGGTTCTTCTGCGGACACTCTGAAAACGGCTTCTCTTTCAGCAGAAGGAGCTTTTGATCATATTACAGTTCTCTGTGAAACGCAGTTGGAGAAAATCTTCAGCCATATTCAGGAAGTGGCTCCACAGCTGATAGTTATAGATTCTATCCAAACTATTGGTACGGAAGAAGTAGACAGTTCGCCGGGTTCTGTTTCCCAAGTTCGCGAGTGTGCTGCCTCCCTGCTCCGATTTGCCAAGACGAGTGGCATTCCGGTTATTCTGATAGGACATATTAATAAGGAGGGAACGCTTGCTGGACCAAAGATTCTGGAGCACATCGTAGATACGGTGATTCAGTTTGAGGGCGACCAGCATTACATGTACCGCATCTTGAGAAGCATCAAAAACCGATTCGGAAGTACTTCTGAGTTGGGAATCTACGAGATGATGCAAGGCGGACTCCGACAGGTGAGCAATCCTTCGGAGTTGCTGCTTACTGAAGATCATGACGGGCTTTCGGGTGTTGCCATCAGTGCTGCCATTGAGGGTGTACGCCCGTTCCTGGTGGAAACGCAGGCTTTGGTTTCAACAGCAGCCTATGGAACTCCGCAGCGTTCGGCAACTGGTTTTGACCAGCGCCGTTTGAACATGCTCCTGGCGGTTCTAGAGAAACGTGTGGGGTTCAAGCTGATGCAGAAGGACGTGTTCCTGAATATTGCCGGAGGATTGAGAGTAACCGATCCTGCCATGGACTTGAGTGTGTTGGCAGCCGTATTGAGCAGCAATGTTGACACGCCTATCGAGCAAGGTTGGTGTATGGCAGGCGAGGTAGGTCTGAGCGGTGAAGTCCGTCCGGTGAGCCGCATCGAGCAGCGTATTGCTGAGGCTGAAAAACTGGGATTCCAGCACATCATCATCCCGAAGTACAACAATCATGGTTTCGACCATAAGAAATATAAGATAGAAATTCATCCCGTAAGGAAGGTGGAAGAAGCATTCCGCTGCCTGTTCGGGTGAAGTAAAAAGTAATCATACAGTTCAAAATTCAAAGTAAAATGAAGGATTCAGTAATCATTGTGAGCGGTGGCATGGATAGCATCACGTTGCTCTACGATAAGAAAGACGAGATTGCACTCGGCATTAGTTTTAACTATGGAAGTAATCATAACGAGCGTGAAATTCCTTTCGCCAAGATGCATTGTGAGCGTTTGGGAATCAAGCATATTACGATAGATTTGGGTTTCATGCATCAGTATTTCAAGAGTTCTCTTCTTGAAGGTGCCGATGCGATTCCTGAGGGGCATTATGCTGATGATAATATGAAGAGTACGGTGGTTCCTTTCCGTAATGGAATCATGCTGAGCATTGCCATCGGCATTGCTGAGAGTAATAATCTGAAGAAAGTTTTCATCGCTAACCATGGTGGCGATCATACGATTTACCCAGACTGCCGTCCGGAGTTTATCAAGGCGATAGATGAGGCTGCCGAAGCAGGAACGTTCGTCGATGTGCGCGTGGTGGCTCCTTATACGAATATTACCAAAGGGCAGATTGCGGAGATAGGTAAGAAGTTGGGCATTGACTATGCTGAAACCTGGAGCTGCTATAAGGGCGGTGAGAAGCATTGTGGAAAATGCGGAACCTGCGTTGAGCGCAAGGAGGCTTTGGCCGAGGCGGGTATTGAGGATACTACCGAGTATGAAGAATAAGGATGAAGATGAATCAGGCGTTCTTCGTTCTTTATATATAATAAGGTGTAATCAGAATAAATATAATAAAAGAAAAATGAAAACAGCGATTTTATCTGCGGCTCTGATGCTTGCATCAACCGTTGCGATGGCTCAGAAGAGCAACTTCCAGTTGAAGGTGGATTTGAAGAATTTCAATTCCGATTCTGTACTTGTTTACAAGGGCAGAAATGTTAAGATGGATACGGTTTTGGTGAAGAATGGCAAGTTTACCTATTCTGCAAACCTTGATAAGGCAGCCGGATACGTTTTCCTCTCACCTGAAGCTTATCGTGGTGCAGGTCAGTTTATGTTCAACCTGCCTTGTGTTCCTGGCGAGAAGGCTGAAGTTAAGGGCGATGCAAAGACCCGCTTCGATATTTCGGGTTCTAAGTTCTATCAGCAGTATCATGAAGTAGATGTTCTGCTGGAGAATGCTAATAAGGAGTTGAGAGATTACGAAGCTTCCCTGAACCAGAGAATCAAGAATGGTGAGACCCAGCAGACCATCATGGCTGAATATGAGCAGAAGGCTTCTGCCCTGCAAAAGGCAAAGGACGATAAGATTTTCGATTTCGTAAAACAGCATCCTGATTATGAGGCTTGTGCTACTATCTTTGAGCAGTTTGATGATGTCAGCAAGATGGAGAAACTGCTGGGCTTGCTCTCTGAAAATGTGAAGAACGGCAGAATGAAGGCTTTCTACCAGCCAATGATTGATATGGCTAAGAAGCGTGCTGAGGCTGAGGAGAAGGCTAAGAAGGTGCAGGCTGCCGGTGTTGAGGCTCCTGACTTCACGCTGAAGGATATTAAGGGAAATGATTTCAAGCTTTCCAGCCTTCGCGGCAAGATTGTAGTTCTCGACTTCTGGGGTTCATGGTGCGGATGGTGCATCAAGGGAATGCCTAAGATGAAGGAGTATTACGAGAAGTACAAGGGTAAGTTTGAAATTCTTGGTGTAGATTGTAATGATACAGAGGCTAAGTGGAAGGCTGCTGTTGAGAAGCACCAGTTGCCATGGATTCATGTTTACAATCCGAAGGACAGCAAGGTTCTCAGCGATTACGCTGTTCAGGGTTTCCCTACAAAGATTGTGATTGATGCTAACGGTAAGATTATCAAGACCATCGTTGGTGAGGATCCTGCTTTCTACACTTTGCTTGATGAAGTGTTGGGCAAGTAATGTTAACATAAAACAATGTCGCCCTGTAAGTGCAAAATTACATTTGCTCTTACAGGGCGATTTTTTGTTTTGTATTTTTTATTTCTTTTTCTTCTTCAATTCCAGTTTCGGAATCTTGATTTTCTGTCCGGCTTTTACGGTGTTTTTACCATTCAGGGCTTCTACGTAGCATTCCATGCCGGAACCTAAATAGCGGGTGCTGATCTGTTCGAGGGTCTGACCGGCGCCAACAGTAACGGTCTGGGCAACTCCTATGATTCGGTAAGCTCCCGTGCGTACGCGAGCATCCTTATCATACTGGGATGATGCTATTTTCGAAGTAGCCTTTTCTTCTGCTTTATCTTTAACCTTTTCTTTCGCTTCAGCCTTAGCCTTTGCTTCAGCCTGCTTAGCCTTTTCTGCGTTAGCACTTTCCTCATCCGAATTTTCAGCCAGTTTTACTGCTTCTGCAGTTTTAGCCATACGGATGCTGTCTTCCATCGCTTTCTGGCGGAGTTTCTGTTCCTGAGAGAGTGGGGCGGCAGCTGGTTTGGCTGGGACTTTCTTGGCTGGAGCCTGATGATACTGGTTTAGCTGCATGGCTAGATGATCACGCTGGGCAGTCATCTGACCATAGTTGAAGGCAAACCATCCCATTCCGCCAATCAAAGCTACTACGATGAGACAGACTGCAACGACCAGATAGCGAGGAATAACAATATGATGAGAATTGGAAGATTCTTCTTCCTCCTCTTCATCTTCAGATTCATCTGATGCAGGTACTGCGGGTTCAACAACTGCTTTCAGGGCTTGCTGTTGCTGGGCTAATTCAAGCTTCTCTTGCTCCAGTCTTTCCTGCTCAAGTCTTTCCTGTTCCAGTCTTTCCTGCTCAAGTCTTTCCTGCTCCAGTCTTTCCTGCTCCAGTCTTTCCTGTTCAAGTTTCTCCTGCTCAAGTCTTTCCTGTTCCAGCCTTTCCTGCTCTTGCTTTTCTTTCTGTATTCTTTCCTGCTCCAGTTGAGCTTGTTTTAATCTTTCCAGTTTAGCTTGTTCAATAGCAATTTGCTTTGCCAGTTCGTCTTCGGCTTCTTTTTCCTTTTCCTTTTCAGATCCGTTTACGACAGCCTCCGGATTTGGAGTTGCAGTTTTTTCTTCGTCCAGAAAATCGATTACTTGTGCAGGAGCATCTTCTGTCTGTTCTTCTCCAAACTTCTCATCTATTTCATCGAAATCTACACCGTCATTTACCACCACCGTTTCAAATTGGGCGAATGGCTTGTTCACGATTTCTTTCAGAATGTTGTCGGGTGTGAAGGTGAGTTTGTCTCTGCCTTCAATGGTGAAGCGCTCGCCCGTGTTCACATTGATGCTCTCACGGTCTTTCGTGGCCTGTACCTTAAAAGTGCCCAGCCATTTTATCTTCACCTGCTTGTCGGCATCGAGTCCCTGGTTGCACACATCAAACATCTTGCGGATGAAGAGTTCTGCTTCCACCTGGCTCAGACCGCTCTTATCAGCAAGCAGTTTTCCGAGTGTATTTAAACTGAATTTGCTCATTGCTCATCCCCTCCATTCTTTAGTTTTTCCTTGACCGAAGCAACCGGTCGGAAACCCAACACCAACTTAGGCGGCACCAGCTGGCGCTTCTTGGTAGTAGGATTAACCACCACTCGCTCCATGCGCTTCTTCACTTCGAAGGTGCCAAAATTGGGGATAGAGACAGCTTCTCCATCCTCAAACTCGGCAATCATAGCGTCTATCGCCTTGCGCACCAACTTCTGGGTGTCTTCCTGCGAATAGCCGGTTTGCTGAGCCAGTTCAGCGATGTATTCCTTATTGTTCATATTTATTTAATATGTAGTCAAAATTTCTAAAACTCCAGGCTATGGGGGAGAGAATGATTATTTCACCACCTTACCATAGAGGTCAAATTCCTCGCTTGCAGTAATTTCTACCTGATAGAAACAACCAACGCGCAGTCGCTTCTCATCGGCACGGATCAGAACCTCAGGGTCTACTTCCGGAGAGCAGAACTCTGTTCGTCCGATGTAGTAATCGCCTTCCTTGCGGTCGATGATGACGGTCATGGTTTTGCCCACCTTGTCTGCCTCAATCTCAGAGCTGATGTCTTGCTGCAGAATCATCAGTTCGTCCAGCCGGCGCTGCTTTACCTCGGCAGGCACGTTGTCTTCGTAGTGGGTGGCGCTGTAGGTTCCTTCTTCCTCAGAGTAGGCAAAGGCACCCATGCGCTCAAATCTCTGTTCGCGTACGAAGTCGAGGAGCTCGTGGAAATCCTCATCTGTCTCGCCTGGGAAACCAACCATCAGCGTAGTGCGGATGTGAATGCCTGGCACGCGTTCGCGGATGGCCTTCAGCAGATTGATGGTTTCCTGCTTCGTTACGTGGCGATGCATGCTGGTGAGCATGTGGTCGCTGATGTGCTGGAGGGCAATGTCGAGATATTTGCATACGTTTGGCTTCTCGCGCATCACGTCCAGAAGATCCATCGGGAACTGGTTCGGATAAGCGTAATGCAGGCGAATCCATTTCACGCCCGGAATATCAGCCATCTCGCTGATGAGTTCGGTAATATGATGCTTGCCGTCAATATCTACGCCGTAGTAGGTGAGTTCCTGAGCGATAATCTGAAACTCCTTCACGCCTTCTGCCACCAGTTCGCGCACCTCCTGCAGAATCTCTTCTTTCGGACGGGAAACGTGCTTGCCGGTGATGATAGGAATGGCGCAGTAGGCACAGTGGCGGTTGCAGCCCTCAGCTATCTTGATGTAGGCATAATGGCGCGGAGTGGTGAGATGACGCTGGCCGTTGCAGGATGAAACTTCCGCCTTGCCGAGTTCCTGCAGGAGCTGCTTGTAGTTGAATTTGCCGTAGAACTTATCCACTTCAGGCATTTCTTCTTCCAGTTCCTTCTGGTAGCGCTGCGAAAGGCAGCCCATTACGTAGAGCTTTCTGAGTCGGCCTTCTTCCTTAGCCTGGATAAACTCCAGGATGGTGTCGATGCTTTCCTGCTTTGCATCCTCAATGAATCCGCACGTATTGATGACGGCTATCTCGCCCTGAGGGCGCTTGGAATCGTGAACGCAATGGTAGCCGTTTGCCTCAAACTGCTTCATCAGTAACTCGCTGTCTACGAGATTCTTCGAGCAGCCCAGGGTAATAATATCTATCTGATTTTTCTTCATTTTCTAATTTTTAAAGAGCGAGTCTACGAATTCTGTCTTGTTGAAGAGCTGCAGATCTTCCATACCTTCGCCCAGTCCGATGTATTTTACAGGCACCTTGAGCTGGTCGCTGATGCCGATGACAACGCCGCCCTTAGCGGTTCCGTCGAGCTTGGTGATGGCAAGCGAAGAGATGTTGGTTACGGCAGAGAACTGCTTAGCCTGTTCGAATGCATTCTGTCCGGTACTTCCGTCGAGCACGAGCATTACCTCGTCTGGTGCTTCAGGCATTACCTTCTTCATCACTTCCTTTATTTTCTTGAGCTCATTCATCAGGTTCACCTTGTTGTGCAGTCGGCCTGCCGTATCGATGAGCACCACGTCGGCACCGTTTGCCTTGGCGCTCTGCAGGGTGTCGAACGCCACGCTTGCCGGGTCGCTTCCCATCTGCTGTTTCACTACAGGCACACCCACGCGCTCGCCCCAGATGCAAATCTGTTCTACGGCAGCGGCACGGAAGGTGTCGGCAGCTCCCAGAACAACCTTCTTGCCAGCCTTCTTAAACTGGTAAGCCAGCTTGCCGATGGTTGTTGTCTTGCCCACGCCGTTTACGCCTACTACGAGGATAACGTAAGGCTTATGGTCGGCAGGAAGTTCCCAGTCTGCCAGGTCATCGCTGTGATTCTCGGAGAGGAGAATGGCGATTTCCTCGCGCAGAATGCGGTTGAGCTCGCTGGTTGAAACATATTTATCGCGGGCCACACGTTCTTCGATGCGGCGGATAATCTTGACCGTGGTTTCTACACCTACGTCTGAAGTGATGAGTACCTCTTCGAGATCGTCGAGCACATCATCATCGACGGTAGACTTTCCGGCAACGGCGCGCGCCAGTTTGCCAAACACACTCTCCTTGGTTTTTTCAAGTCCCTTATCGAGAGTTTCCTTCTTTTTGTTGCTGAATAATCCGAATAATCCCATAATCTTGTTTTTTATCTTCTGCAAAGATACTCATTTTTTTTTATTTTATGGCTTTTTCACTTGCTTTTTCGCCCTTTTCGAGAAAAAAAGTAAAGATTTAGAGGGTTTTATGTCATAACAGAAGGGTTTTCGCCGATATTGTGGGTTAATAAGGTTTAATAAATTAATGTTGTCTGCTACAAAAAACAATTCGCCCTGCAAAGGGACAGAAGCGGTTTGGCTTCTGGACCCTTGCAGGGCGTTCTGTTTATTTCTTCATCATTTCCTTTACGGCTCTTTCGAGCTGGGTATCATGGCCATTGATGAAATCTTCCGGACTGTTGTAAACCTCGATGTCTGGGTTCAGCTGGGTGTTCTCGCCGAACACACCACGCATGTCGCGGCAGCCTACCTGAGGAATACCGAATACCAGCGTGTTGTCCATCAGCGTTTCCCACCATACGGCTGTCATGGTTCCTGCTACAGGAGCACCGATCAGCTTGCCGATTCCGAGTTCCTTGTAAACCCATGGGAAACCGTGACCGTTGCTGTAATCGTTCTCGCAGATCATGACGCAAGATGGCTTCACCCATTTGTTGAACGGATCGCGGCCAACTACCTTTCCGTGAGGTACAAACTCCTGATACTGCTTGCCGTTGAGCAGGGTGCAGAGATCATCGTGCAACCAGCCGCCACCATTATGGCGCTCGTCTACGATTACAGCGTCTCTGTTTCGGTTCTTGTCGCTCAGCAGTTCGCTGTAAACGGTGCGGAAACTCTCCGAATCCATCGCCTTAACGTGAACATAAGCGATGCGTCCGCCCGAAATGCTGTCAACGAAAGCGCGGTTGCGGTCTACCCATCGCTTGTAGAGCAGGTTGTTGAGTTTGCCCTGAGAGATAGCCTTCACCGTAACCTCCATCTTCTTGCCCTTGGCGTTTCTGATGCCGAGGCGTACATTCTTGCCAACCTTTCCGTCGAGCAATGGGAAGTAGTCCATTCCGGCTTTAATCTCCTCGCCGTCGATGCTCTCGATGATGCTGCCGGCTGTAACGCCCGTATTCTTCACATCGAAAGGACCACGCTTGATAATCTCCTGGATCTTCAGGCCGTCGCCCTGGTACTGAGGGTCGAAGAATACTCCCAGGTTGGCGGTGGTAAGCGCACTGTTCGAAGCGTAGTAGCGGGCTCCTGTATGCGAAGCGTTCAGCTCGCCAAGCATTTCGCTCAACATCTCCTGGAAGTCGAAATTGTTGTTGATGTAAGGCAGGAACTTCTCATAGGTCTTGCGGTAACCTTCCCAGTCAACACCATGAATCTTAGGGTCGTAGAACTTGTCTTTCACCTGTCGCCATATGTGGTAGAAGAGATACTGGCGCTCCTCGGCTGGCTTATAGTTGAAGTTAGCCTCAAAGCTGATGTCCTTGGTGCTGAATCCGCTCAGATCCACCTTCTTGATGCTGCTTCCGTTGCAGATGAAGAGGTTCTTCACATCCTTGTCGGTCTGCAGGTTGCCCTGGCCTACGCCCTTCATCACGAGCTTGGTAGAGCCGTCCTTCAGGTCGTGCTGCCAGAGGTCGTAATCATCCTCGAAGGCTGCCTGGTAGTAGAGCTTGTCGCCGTCTTTAGAGAGCACAGCATCGCCCATGTGCGAAGAGTTTGCGGTGAGGCGTACGATTCTGTCGCGGCAGTTTTCGATGTCCAGTTCCAGTGGCTTCACTTTTTCCACCTCTATCTTTCCGGTCTTCTTCTGCTTTTCATCAGCCTTCTTTTTAGCTTCTTCCTTCTTTTCGTCTTCCTTCTTCTCCTTTTCGTCCTTGTTGGCGTCAGCCAGTTCTATCTCTTCCTTGCTCATGTTGAAGCGGTTGTAGGCGTCCAGGTCGAAGAACATGATGTAGGCATCGTCTTCTGCTCCCCAGCTTCCATGACTGCGGTAGCCGGCTCTGTCGCTCTGAAAGAGCATTGCCTTGCCGTCGAGCACCCATTTGCCGTTGCTGTCGCTGTAGCCGGAATTGGTCAGATTGTGAACCTCTTTGCCGTCAGCCTTTACCAGTGCAATATCCTGGTTGTTCCAGCCGCCGTTGCCGATATAGGTTGAAAGGAGCCATTTGCTGTCTGGCGACCATTCGAAAGCGATGTCTCCATCGCTGTAAGAGTAGACGTATTTGCCATCGAGCACGGTGCGGATTTCCTTCGATTTCAGATTAATGATGCGAAGTGCAGCGCGGTCTTCGAAGAAAGCCACTTCCTTGCCGTCAGGAGAGTATTGAGGATACTGCGATGTAATGCCTGTTTTCACCAGCTGCTCTTCCTCGATGTCGGTAGCGTAAGTGAAGTTCTTCTCTTTCTTGTTCTTGATCTTAGACTGGTAAATCTGCCATACGCCATTGCGCTCGGCTGCATAGACCAGGGCTCTGCCGTCTGGCGAGAAACTCAGGTCGCGCTCCTGCTGCGGTGTGTCGGTAATGCGCTTGGTAGTGGTGTATTCTACAGAAGTTACGTATACGTCGCCATGCATCACGAAAGCCACTTCCTTGGCGTCTGGCGAAACGGAAATCTCTGTAGCTCCCCAGCTTTTAATCTGACGTACGAGGCTTGGAGCGTCATTATCCGTTGTAATGGAGATGTTCACCTTCTGAGGCTCTCCACCTTTTTTCACGGTGTAGATTTCGCCATCATATCCGTAGCAGAGCAGGTCGGTGCTGGATGCAGTGAGGAATCTTACCGGATTGCCTTTGTGGTGGGTAATCTGCTTGTCGCTTGAACTGTTGAGGCTGCGGCGGTAGATATTGAATGTGCCGTCCTGCTCGCTCAGATAGAAGAATGATTTCTCGTCTGATGTCCATACTGGCGAGCGGTCTTCGCCGGCAAAGGTAGTCTGCTTGGCAAACTTTCCGTTACTCTTCAGCCAGATGTCGCGTGCGATAGGTGATTTCTGGTGTTTGCGCCAAGGGTCTTCGTATCCCTTTTTGTCGTGGTAGAGAATGTCGCCGTTCTTGGCGATGCTGATATTCTCCATGGTGAGGGTAGAGAAGAGTTCCGGTCTTCCGCCCTTGGTGCTTACCTTATATACTTGTGGGAATGTGTTGTCGCCGAAGATGATGCTCTGGGCTGTAGGCTGCAGACTGGCTGAGTAGAGCACATGGTCGTTGTCTGCAAAGGCAATAGGTGTTTCGCTGCCGCTGTTGGTGGTGAGTCGGGTAGGAGCACCGCCTTTTGCATCGATTACGAAGATGTCGAGACTTCCTTCGCGGTTAGACTGGAAGGCGATTTTCTTGCTGTCAGGGCTCCATACAGGATGCGAATCGAAGGCTGCATGGGTTGTGAGCTGTCGTGCTTCACCGCCGTTGACAGAAACACTGTAGAGGTCGCCTTTATAAGCGAAGGCGATGGTTGTGCCATCGGGCGAGATGGCTGGGTAGCGCATCCAGAGCGGATGATCTTCTGCGCTGGCAGAGAGTGCTGCTGAGAGCAGGGCTACTGAAAAGATTAACTTTTTCATTTGCGTATGTTTTATGTTTGAATATGCGTTATAAAAATCTCTTCTCTTTCGGGGTCAGAATGCTGTTTCTTGCTCATAACGGATGCAAAGGTAGTTATTTTTTGCGATATTTAAGCATAAAAAAAGAAAAAAGTGAGAAAAAGTTTGGTGTATTCAAAAAATATATGTACCTTTGCAGCCGCAAATAAGAAAAGTGGCTGATTGCGTTATTGGTTAGCTGGTTTGCGATTTGAAAAGTGTTGGTTCCGTAGCTCAGTTGGATTAGAGCAACAGCCTTCTAAGCTGTGGGTCTTGGGTTCGAACCCCAACGGAATCACTATAATGAGCAAAATGAAACTTATTTGTACAAAAATAGAGTGAGAGAACAATGGCAGTAAGTTACTTATTCATAGGTACTTATCTCTGTTGTTTTTTTTGTTTTTAAATATATTTTATCACTTATTTCTCTTTTATGTACTCTTTTTGTAAATAACTGTTAATCAGTATGTTATGAATTTGATGTATTGAGAAATCATCCATGTGTGTTACAAATGTGTTATCAAAAAGCGCTAATGTGTTGCCAGAATAGAGAAGTTGAAATCCTTAATGACCGGAAATGACCGTGACCTTAATGACCGGAAAACGGCCCTAAACATTTATTTGTTTTTCTGATGAAACTCTTTCCTTGTCTTAACCATTGCTTCCGTAGCCCTATCGTGGGTCTCTATCAGCAGTGGACTCTTGTGACATTGCACGATTTTGACTCCGACTGAGTTGTGCCTTTTCTTTTCCTCGATGCATTGAACAATCAAGTCGGAGTTGGCTCTCGCCTTCCTCCCTCGCGACTCGGCAGAGACTGCAAGCGAGCTTGCATCTTTGCTATCGCTGCTCGTTCGGTTGGCTGAATTAGCCGTTGGAGCCTTGTTAAAGTTCTGAATATAGGCGGCATTGGTCAAGAAGAGAATGTCGGAACCTTCCGGTATTTCCTGCATTACCTTCATCATGAGGGTTAGCATCATGCGGAACTCAGTGGTGTGTAGGTTGCTGATTACATCACGGCTGATGATGTTGCTGTTATGCTCAATCACAACGGCAGCACCACCAGCTCGCTCTTTATGACCATAATCACATGAGTCACCTATCCAAACGTAATATGTAGATGTATCTTGTGTCATAATTATTTTATCTTCAATGTCCGCAGATATTCCTTCTGCTCGGGCGTGATTCTGTAGCTCTCGATGGCCTTCTGGATGGTCTTGTTGTGCGTCCAGGGAGCAAGGCGGTTTTGCTCGATGTAGGGAATCGCCTGATCCCATTGCTTGGCAAGGGCGGTGGCGAAGAACCAGGCAACCATCATCTTTACGTAATACTCTTCGCTCCTTACTGATGCAGGAATTTCAAGATATTCTGCCTTGAAGTCTTCGTCCAGGTAATGAGACATAAGTGTCTCTATTCCAAAACGACAAGTATAAACGTGTAATGATTTGCTCCAAGTCTTGATTTTCGCCAACAGTTCCTTCTTATGTTTGGCAAACACCTTTGGAGACATGATGTCGCAAACTGCCCAGTTGTCCACGAATGGGAGGAAACGGTCTGTCAGCTGGATGCATTCCTCGTAGTCCTTCACCTGAGAGATAAGGAGTCCGTGAAGCATATTCTCATCGTAGTATTCGTGAGGAAGCTGATGCAGGAAATCCTCGCATTCTGCCTCCTTTGTAAATTCTTTTGCGAACTTGCGAAGCACGGGCACACGAATGCCTATGAAGCTTTCCATAGGCACTCCCGGTGTCAGTTTGGCTTGGAAAGCAGCATACTGCTTATCCTGCATGGCGAACAGCCTTTCTTGAAGTGAAGTCATATCAGGACTAAAGGGAATGTTGTAATCCAGTAAACAGTCAGCGATGTGTTCAAGACTTGGTTATAGAGCCTTTATTTCGTCTCGTGAAACGCCTTGATTTTTCACCCAGGATTCCATCAGTGGAAGAAGTCGTTGCTCTACTTCATTGATCATATCCTTCGCACCTGCATATAAGGACTCTTTATCTTCATTCTTATCTATGACAAGTCTATAGCCACCAGTTTCGCCCTTATCCCATTCTATATAAAGATCATGGTCATAAGCACTGAACACAACACGGAAAGGAAAATCGGTATGAGCACAATAGTAAACCAACTTTACTGGCGAATCATTCTCTTGACGACTTTCATAGCTAGGACACCATGATTGTTCATCGATGAGCTGGCATATGTACACCAACACAGAGTCATGGCACTTGCTTGCAAGTGTGTAACCTTCTGCCATAATCACATGTCCTTTTAACTCACCCATGATATGCTTCTGGTTCTTTTCATATATCATACATGGATTTTGACAAATTGCCCATACCCAGTTTTTAATATCAGACTGTGCTATATTTAATACAAGTCCTTCACAATAGTCTTTGATGGTTTTATTTCCATCAGCAATCCAACCATCAATAAATTCTTTGTATATTGCGCCCTTCGTGTTATTCGCATTATCTGAACGCAAACAGCGTTTTACACTGTGGTATCGTCCTTTGTTGAATTCAAATAATTTGCAGTCTGCTCTCCACGCATTCTCATTATAAGCATGCATTGCGGCAAACAACATATACCAGCCAGTTTCATTAGGATCTTTGCCATAATGAATGAGTTGTGAAAGTCGTTCCTCATATATTTCAAACTGTGTCAAATCGCCTTTAGACCAATCAAGAAGAGCACGTATCTGACCCCAAAGATACTCATTGGCTTGAGCCTTTAAAATCAGTGTGCGCCACTTATCAGCATCATTGGTTTCACCTGATGCATAGAGTTTGGTCTTCTCTATTTCCTCCTTCAATGAGGCATTATCGATTTGCTTGTATGTCTTTGATATACGACTGATAGCAAGAGGTACATCTGTAACGTTAGTATTGAAATTCTCGTCGATCAGTTGTTGCAAAGATTCTACAACAGCAACAAGTTTCCACTCTTTATCAATGAGGTCATTGTTATTGTTGTTACTTAGCAAATTACGTGAGAAACGAGTCCAATCCTCCAACAAAGAGATATGTCTTGCATCACCGTTTCCGGGATGTTTCCTCAAGAAGAGAATCAATCCGTACCACATCGCCATCAAATCACGTGGGAATTTTTCATCAACCAACAGTTGGAAATAGCTGATATCTTTCTTATCACCATCCCATGAGACCAGGTGGCTAAATTTTGCAGTTATATCATCCTCGGATTCACCTTTAACATCGAGAACAATAAGATGTTGAATATCTTCAATAAGTTGTTGGAAATCAATACGCACTATATCGTTAGGGACTTCGCTACGTTCTTTGTCGCTTCGCCAGTTTGCAAGCTGATCTTGATAAGCTATGAACATGTCGTTCAATACGTCAGCATTAAGCCTCTCTGCACGACTTCTTAATTCTGTTTCACCAGATTTAGCAAATAGCTGCATGCCAATAAGTCTAAGAATTAATCGCATCATATATGTTTCCACTTGACGTGCAGCTATGATACGAGCTTTCTTATCCTCATCAGAATTAGTTGCATGTTCTACCATGGTATTGCTGGCATATTTCTTCCAGAAAAGGTCCACCCAATTGCCGTCCATCAACCCACGCCATTGCTTTTCTGTTTCAATAAGCAGCTGTAGCTTCTCTGCGTCATGCTCTTCTGCCTTTTGCAATTGTATCTCTTCTTCAAGAGTAGATTTCATTTTATCGAAAGCTCCCAATTGTTTGCCACGTGCATTCATTTTGATATAGAGGTCATCAGACATACCTAGGTCTTCCAACTCTTTAAAATCAAATGTAATATTATCGAGGCAATCTTGTGCATGTCCTATAGCATTTGTATCTGTCCAATCAAAATCGTCTCCCATGCTCTTGATAATCTCATCTATCATGACGAGCATTGACAAAACAGAGGGGTCAAAACGCCATGACCACTTAAACCAGTTGCGGTCTTTAATAATTCCGCTAATGGTTTCTTCCTTCAAACAATCAGGGTTCAACTCCTGCCTATTTTCAGAAGCTAAAGATTTTAATTCTTGATTCTTTTGCACATTCTCCTTTGCCTCAAGAATATAGTTGATGGCGGTGTGGTGTACCAACTCATCGCAGAATTCTTCAGTTGTAGCACGTGTTATATATGTTAAGGCCGCTTTATCATCTTCGGTCTTAACACATGCAACATTTAATATCCAATGTAAGAGGAACAGAGTCGTTAGACGCTGCTGACCATCAAGAGGTTCAAAGGCATTTTGGCTATTAACAACCTGTTGACTGCCATAGATAAAGTCCAACTTTATGCCACTTTCTTTGCCCTTGACAACCAGGAGCAGACTGCGTACGAAATTCTTGCGAATATCGTCTACAGTTGATGTCTTGCGTCCTTGAACATAGTCGCGTTGAATCTTGGGTATTCTTATGCGCCAACTCTTACACAGTTCAGAGAAGGTGTGAATGTCCCGTATATTGTTTGAACTTGTATTATTCATGAGATTTCTTTATATGTTTGTTTCAAAAATTGGATCTACCACTTTGTGAATTGCTGCTAGATAGTTGTCTTGGTCCTGCTTGTTCCAACGCATAGAGTCTAGGAATGAGGCCGAGGAATTTGAATTTGTATAGAACTTTAAGAACACATTTTTTGTACACATAGGGACAAACTTGTCACCCCTCAGGTCAGTATCCATTACACACTGGCGCTTATAGGGGAAAGGAGCATCCTGGTAGCTGCGGTTCAATGCTGTATCTAGCAAAGTCAGATTACCTAGCGCATGCTTGTTTCCCTGCTGTTCGCTAATTTTGCCAGAATAATGCTCTACGACTTTGACATAGAGAGTAGGATAAATACTATCAAGTCCCTTTACATCCTTGTCCTCTATAGCACCATTTTCCGTTTTCTCGCGGACAACACTTGTTAATTCTTCGGCAAGAGCTTTAGCTTCCTTTTCATTTGGTATTGCATGATGCTCCTTCATAAGAATGTCACTCGTGAGTCTCATCCAACGAAGGCGGTCTTCTGAAGCACGAAGTCCCGTAGCTTCATTCTGTGAGTCGATGTGTTCTATATCCCATTCCTCTTTTATGTATGAATGGAATGGGAATCTTTGATATTTTGTCTGCTTGTATGTTTCAACGTTCATCAAAAGTAGCAAACCTCTGATGTCATTGTTGCCATTGTAGGTCCAGCCATCTATATCTTCTGGTCTAACAGCAGTCATCTCATTAAACGTTTGTGCCATGAGGCGTTTAAGTGCAGTTTCTATATGTTCACGAGTCCAAGGCTTGATTTCTTCACCATTCTCATCTTTCTTTGCTTTCTCGATGCCTGTAACAATGTCATGCAGAGTCTTACCCTGAGTAGTGAGGAAACCAACGTAATGGTAATACATAGAGTCTTCGTACCATGCAACTAACGTGTCATACATACGCTTCACTTCAAGCCACGCCTCACGCATGGTTGGGTGAGTTAGCTTTTTCCACAGTGTATCTAGTATCACATCTTTACCAGCCTTTAACTCAAAGTCGTAAAGGTTCTGAAATTTACGATATGAGAAGTCTGCATCATCTTCATCACCCTTTTGAGTCATGAAGTCGAACAGAATGTCGATACGGTCTTGATATTCTTTTCCGCCACTAATAAAAGCCCAGAAACTTTCGTCCTGGAATTGTCGTTCCATATAGTTCCAGTCTATAGCTAGTTGCTCACTAGAATACTCCTTGGAACGTTCGGCATCCATGATAAGCAAAGCTTTGATAAGCTCAGCATTTGTTAAACCTATTTTCCCCTTATTTAGACGGTTGAAGATACGAATGCTATCAAGATCTTGTGAATCTTCGTTCACAATATATTTGATGAAATGAGCCTGCTTATCCGAATCTTCAAGGATTAGGCAGCTCTTGATCTTGTCTGCAGCATCAGACAAACCTAATGCCCCAAACCATTCTTCGATTGCCTCTTTTGCTTCAAAGAGGTAGTAGCTATCGATATTGTCCTCACACTTAGGGTTTTTGAAATCAAGCTGAGGGCGAATAGCATAAGTGATGTCGTAGATAGGATGTTCATCAAAATATTTTTGTTCAGAACGTTTGAGTTCATTTTCAATGATATACTGCAACAACAGGTACATTGTTGTCAAACGTTGCTGGCCATCCAGAACTTCCCAACCATCAATATTGTTGCCGTCAGCGTTTTTCCACGAGGCTTTCTTTATAACAATAGGTTGCAGATAGTAACAGCTGTTCTTGCTGTTACCATCTGTAACAAATTGGTGCAAGTCATTAAGCAGGTCTGTTACCTGCTTACGTTCCCAGCGATAGCCTCGCTGATAAGATGGTATAATAAAGTGTGGTGCCTCTTTGATGAGGTTTGCCACAGAAATTCTATCGAAGTTACTCATTTCTGTACTAACTGAGTATGTTTTTACTTTTCCTTAATTCCGCAACACTATTATAAATTAAACTTTTTAAGTCCCTGAGCAACAAAAAGTTGTCCATGGTCTTGTCATGTCGAAGAATTCACTTATCTTAGTGTTGCGAAAAGAAAACAAGAAAATCCAACGACAGACATGGCTAAGATACAAATTTAATCTGAGAAACTCACTCTTTTTGGAGGAAATTTTCAATCATCTCTCGTCTTTAATATTTTTTAAGATAGGTACTTGCGTATAAGAAACGAGTAAGAAGTGAATTTTGGGAAAACTCAAAAATCCTCTGATAAGATTCCTGGGGACTGCGGTTGCATTGGCAAGCCTCCCTGCCATAGAGATCTTCGGGAGTATTGAGCAGCGACCATCCCCAGCCATATTCATGATTGTGCTTGTCACGAGGGTAGATGAAATCCTCGGTCACGATGTAAGTCGCCATTTCCAGTCGGGTGAGATAACCGTCAAACTTGCTTCTCATTCCCTTGCCCGTGAAACCGCAGGCTGCCCGAAGTTCTCTCGTGATGAGACTGCCCGATGATTGAAGCGTACTGAGAATGGCTCCTTCTATCGATTCTTCATCCGGACGGGGGTATTTGCTTCTTCTGTAGTTGCAGAAGTCAGGCCACCATTCTTGGCTGATGAATCCTGCTTTCTTGTTGAAGAACTTTCCGTACATACATGGCATTTCCTGCACAATCTCGCCCTTCCATTTCCAAAGCGGCCAGTCCCAGCCGCCTTCAGGAAGTCTTACGTAACCGCAGTCTTCCGCCACGATGTCTTCGGCAGAGAATCCTTCAATGCCGCTATCAAGGAGAGGGAGGAAGCCGATTTTCTGAATCAGCTCCATCATGCCTGTTGCTGAATATACTTCTGGAAAATTCATGTTCATCTATTTTTATCCGTTGAACTTAAATAATCTTGACGTTACATCTGTCTTCTTATGTATCGTGCCAGTCCGTAAACATATCTTCGGCAACCTGGGCGATAGTGGAGCAGGCGGTCGAACCATGCAAGATGCTTGTTGAATAGGCGAACTGTAACACCTACATAGACCATGGCGAAGAGCGTTCCGATGCCCACGATCTCCCATTTCCATGAACCGAGAAGCAGGAAACAGAACAAGACGGCCAAGACCACGAGCGTGATGTCCACCCGAATCTTGGCTTTAGGGAAAGGCCAGCCGGTAACCTTGTGAATGGCAATGGAAATGCCCTCGCCAGGCATGGTTACTGAGCCGCACTTCACCTCCATGGCAATTCCGAAACCGAGGATGGTGCAACCGGCAATCTGCACAAGGGCATTGACCAGGATATTTTCTGAAAACATCCACTGTGTAAGCACCATATTGAGGTCTATGAACATTCCGAAGATAAAGCCGATAGCTAGCTGGAAGAGTTGCACCCACTCGAAGTTTCTTCTCAGAATCAGAATCTGCAGCACCACAAAGATGGCATTCATCATGATGGTGTAGCCGCCGATAGTCCATCGGGGAATGTAGTCAAGCATTGTTCCTGCTGAAGCCATCACGTAAGGGATGGTGGAAATAACGCTTGAACCTAACTGACTTCGCACACATGCTGCGACTCCGAAAGTCATTACATAGAGCGAAACGAGCAGCAAAATATGCTGCCATACAAAAGATATAACTTCTTCTTTCTTAATCATTTATGTTGTTTAATTAATCAATTTATTCAGTTTATCCTCTCCCATAATCTTCGGCTGAGCCTTACCAGCGAGAATGAGAATCTTCTTGCCGTTACGATAGATATGAAGCTGTCGTGAGCGAACCGCGGCAGTCAACTCCTCATCATTCTGCATGGCTTGCCAGATAGGATAATATACTCCCTCAGGTTCAAACAACTTCTTTTGAAGATGTGAGCAGAGGTTTGTTGTATCAATAGTTATTGCCATATTTCCTTTTAACTTCTTCTTATCACTTTAAAATCCCAACTCCACATCCTTGCCGAATGGTGCGAGCGAAAGCGCGGCCATCTTGAAATGCTGTTTTCCCCAAGGAATGCCGATAATGGTTATACATAAGAGAAAGCCGAAGAACAGATGCATGAGGCAAGCCCACAATCCTCCGAAAATCAGCCAGAGTAAATTCAGCGGAATGCGAATGCAACCAGTTGGACTATTCGATTCTCTTACCGTAGAACCAAAAGGCCATAGGCAGAGCAGACCAATCTTGAATGTCTGTATTGCAAAGGGAATGCCGATGATGGTACATGCAAGAGCCAGACTTCCGGTGAAATAACCGATGGCAGCTTCGAGACCTCCGAAGAGCCACCAAAGTAAGTTTCCTATTATGCGCATAAGATTATTCTTTTATATTTTTGATTATATCAAGAATGGATCAAGCGTAGCCAGCAGTTCGGCTTTATCTACCACACCGCTTGTGCGCCACAATACTTCTCCGTTTCGGAAGAGCATCAGCGTAGGCACGGATTGGATGCGGTATTGGCTTGCTGTTACGCCGTACTTGTCCACATCCACCTTGATGATTCGGATGCGGTCGCCCAATACACTTTTCACCTGCTCCAGAATGGGGTGCATCGCCTTGCAAGGTTGGCACCATGTAGCAAAGAAATCGACCAGAACAAGCTGGCCACTGTTTATTACATTATTGAATGTCTCCATAATTATTTATCTATTTCTGTGAAACGATTAAAAGTTCTGCCGTCCCTCGTAACTTTCCCGAAGAACATATCTTCCGGTCTTACCCAATAGGCTTGGTCTCCATAGAGAGCCTGATAAACCACCATGCGCTCCTGAGTCTCGGAGTCGAAGGCAGAATGTATGAACCTGTATTTGCCTCCTTTAAAGTGCTGGAAATATCTTTCTTCCTTTGCTGAAAACTCCATCAACATTTTCTGGGCGAGGGGAGCGTACCAGGTCTTTACCTCCTGCTCTGTAGGCGTATGACCGCCAGGGAAATGGAAGGCTTGATTGTAATGGTGCAGGAAGACAGGGGAGAAGTGAGCCAGGGTGTCCTGCTCACCAAAAAGTCCCCACACACGATCCTTATAATAGGGGTTGCAATGGTCAAACTGCACGGCTTCCAGCTCCGCAAACTCCTCTATCAGCGCCTCGTCAATCACCAGCCGCTGATTGCCGTCCCTTCTCGGTGCCTTGTATTCATGCTCGCCGATTCGCTCCTTCAGAAACTCCGTCATCATGAAATACGGATTGCCGAGCAGGGCAGGAATGCCCACCACCGGAGCCAGCATCTGGGCGAGGAAAGAGCCGCAGCTGTTGCCCAGAAGCAAGTCGGGCTGCTCCCGGTCGATGATGGAGCGAATCTCCTTCAGTGCCTCCTTGGGGTGCAATGGGAGGTCGGGAGTCAGCACCACCGCCGTCCCCTCAAACGCCTCTTTCAAGGCTCTTGCCATCGGACAGCTGCCCGTGGCGAAGAATCCGTGTAGGAAAAGTATTTTCTTCATTCTTATAAATTATTGTCTGTACCTTTATGTTGCAAATTGGATGGATGCAGGATTAGTTTTTGTTTCATTCCTTTTTCCTTACTTCCCAATGACCGCTATAGCCGCTACCTACATACACAATATGAGGCATTTTGGCGATACGACGCTTGATAGTTATAATGCTTTTCCCTGATAGTTGAGCCAGTTCACCTGTTGTTATCTTAGGATAAACAGCTACTTGATATTCTATCCATTTATCTAAGTCTTTTCCTTGAGTGCCACCTTGAGGGACATCTTGAGTATCACCTTGAGTATCACCTTGAGTATCACCTTGAGTATCACCTTCATTTTCCACAAAGTTTACCTCAATATTTGGATGAGATTCCTGCCATGCTAAAATCATATTGGGAAATGTGACAGTAAACTGGGCACGGTCGGAGAAGAAGCTTGGAAGCATCCTTTCCTCAAAGTAGGGAAGTGCTTTGATTGGATTGATGATTTTGCCCATACCCGAACCTTTACGCTCCATATAACCCAACTGAGCAAAGATATCTGCGATAACCGGATTGCGTCTGACAGAAGGAATATCTTCTAAGTTCATCGTCTGGATAAGTCTCCCTTCTGGCATGGAACCTGGAGAGTAAATCACCATACGGTCATCGTACATATCCACATGCACCTCGCTGCCTTGAATCAGATAGTCACGATGAGCCAATGCATTCACTACAACTTCCATCACACAACGTTCCATATATTGAGGAATCTCGATGCGCTGCATCGGTTCTTTATACCAAAGTGTACGGTTGTTGCGACGGATGAAGGCCATGGTGTCTTCGAGAAGAGTTACAAGTCCGCCTGTAATCTCTGCGCTGTCGAGAGCATCGATGCTTCCTCCTGCTTTTGTCTTGCCGTTCCATCTTGTGCAGAATACACGGCTTTGGCGCAATGGACATTCGTCTGCCATCAACAGACCGGCATAGGTAAGTATTCCCTTATTGTCAACCAAGCCAAACGAACGGTAATGTTTTTTATCGAAGCTCAGACCATTCCAGGCATAGTAGCGACTGCGAAGCTTAGAAAATGCATAATCTTCAAACATTTCATCGCTTGGGCGTGCATCGAATGAAGAGTTGCGACCTCTTAGTACCAGACGCTTATGTTCGGTACTATCAGCCACAACCGATTCGTTGCCAATGCGCACAAAGGTTTCAAGAACGCTGTCGCCTATATAATAATAGGGTGTATCTTCGCCTCCATGCACATGAAGAATGAGCAATTCCTTGTCTTCTACACGCTCTATCTTCAAGTCGATTTGCGGCATAGGATCAATGCGCTCCTTGATTTTCTGGCTGATAAATTCGGCATCAGTCTTGGCATCGGTCAACCCTATGATAGTATCGTCATCGGCAATACCAAACAATAGGCAACCGCCACTGCCATTGGCAAAGGCGCTGACGCTCTTCAGCCAACTTTTCACTTTACGGCGTTCCACTTCCTGCTTCTTATCGTATTCAGTAGTCTCACCTATATATTTTGCCATGTCCATATTTACTTAATTTTTGATTATTCATTATGCGCCTGTAATCTAGGAGGATAAGCCATGCTCAATTCCCATATTAGCGCAATATATCTGCAAAAATACAAAAAAATATTCAGAAAAGTGATTTTATGGATGGATTTTGTTGGCAGGGCGAACTTGATTTAACCTTATTTTATAAGATAGAGGGATATTTTGATAATCTGAAATCCTTAATGACCTTAATGACCTTGACCTTAATGACCGGAATCTTTGGGGTTTGAAATTGATAATGACCCTTAATGACTTTGACCCTTTATGACCTCTTTAAACAAAAAGGTGGAAGGTATGGTAGATATAATCTTAGTAAAATGTAGAGTAATTTGCATTTTTTTTCATAATCATTCGTGTTTCTAACATATTTTACCTATCTTTGTGCCTTAAAAAATAGAAGTTACAAAATGGAAAAGTATGTGGTAGAATTACAGGCTGTACTAGACAAATATAGAAGTCTTGGTATTTCGCAGCAGATAGATTACGATAAGTTCTATCTGTATTCCATCATTACACACTCTACTGCCATAGAAGGTTCTACTGTGACGGAAATAGAGAATCAATTGCTCTTTGATGAAGGTATTTCTGCTAAAGGTAAACCCTTGGTAGAGCAGTTGATGAATCTTGATTTGAAGCATGCCTATGAGCAATCCATTCGATGGGCTAAGGAGCACAAACCTTTTTCTGTAGAAATGCTTAAGCAATTGTCAGCATTGGTGATGAAGAATACCGGCAGCGTTTATAGCACGCTTCAGGGGGAATTCGATTCTTCTAAAGGTGACCTCCGTCTATTAGGTGTCACAGCGGGAGCTGGTGGACGTTCCTATATGAACTTTCTGAAGGTTCCTGCAAGGTTGGCTGATTTCTGCAATGAGATAAACCGCAGGCGTGAATTGCTTCTTGAAAACCCGAGTGAAATGGATGCATATTTGTTGAGCTTCGATGCTCATAACATCCTTGTCAGCATCCATCCTTGGGTGGATGGAAATGGCAGAATGTCGCGTCTCATCATGAATCACCTTCAGTTTGAATTTAATCTTGTTCCGACAAAGGTAATGACTGATGATAAGGCAGCTTATATTGAAGCTCTTAATGCATCTCGAGAAGAAGAGTCGATGTTACCATTCCAGTCTTTCATGCTTCAAGAACATATCAAAAATCTTAAGGCTGAGATAGAACAGTATGAAAAATCTATGGATGATGATGTCGTGATAAATGTCGGGAAAGATTTTAAAAATGTCGGGAAAGAAAAACTGATTGAACTTTCTGAACGTCAGCAGAATATCATTTCTGCTGTTAAACTTCATCCGGCAATAACGATTCCGGAATTGGCGCAGAGAATGTCGGGAAAGAAAACAGTTACGACACGTACTATTGAAAGAGATATTGCTGCTCTTCAAGCTAAGGGAATCTTGAAGCGTGAAGGCGGTAGAAAAAGTGGTAAATGGATAGTTGTAAACATTTAAAAAATAGAAACAGATATGGCTACAAAGTCGAAACATAGCATAGAAGAGAAAATTGAGGATTGGTGTAAAAAGCAATTCAAAGGTCAAAAGTATTATACCAAAACAGAAACTATCAATTCTGAAATAGATTTCGCTCTAGAGAAAGCACCAAGTAAACAGGGTGGTTCTGGAAAGAACTACCCTGATATCAAGTATTTGCTTACCTCCGATAACAGTAGAAGAATTCCTGTTATGATTGAGGTTAAAGGCAAGAAGGGGGATTTGATAAAGGTGAATGAAAAAGGTGAGATCGATAATCTCAAAAAGAATTCAGACTCTAATTTTCAGAATATAGCAAAATATGCAGTTAATGGTGCTGTTCACTATGCTAGTGCCATACTTAACTATGCTGAGTCTTATAAGGAAGTTTTAGCTGTTGGTGTAAATGGTTATGAAGAAGCTGGTGATACAATTCACGAAGTTGATGTTTGGTATATTTCTAAAGATAACCTCTTTGTGCCAAAACATGTTGGTAGCTATGAAGATATTTCATTCTTGCTGGAAAAGAACGCAAAAGAATTTGTTGAGAAACTTGACTCCCTTGCTCTTACCTCAGAAGAACTTGAAGAACGTAAACTTGCACTTGAAGATGATATAGAGCGCAAGTTGAAAGCTCTGAATCAGAGCCTGCATGATGAACAGAACATTCTGGTTGGTAAGCGAGTACAGCTTGTGGCTGGTATGATCATGGCTGGACTTGGAGCAGATGGTGTACAACCTCTTCGTATTGAAGATTTAGCTGGCAGAGAAGATGAAGAGAATAATGACGGACAGGTGGTTATGAGTAAGATTCGAATGTATCTTGGACATAAAAAACTGCCCGAGGAGAAAATTGAAATGATAACAAATATTCTCAAAGTCGTATTCACCCAGTCAAATCTTCAAATTCCTGTTAACGGAGAGAGTAAACTCCACACGATTTATGCTAGTGTGAAGCGAGACATACTTCCGTATGTTACAGGAGAGCTGCATAATATAGACTTCACTGGTCGTTTGTTTAATGTAATGAATGAGTGGGTAGATGTGCCTGATGGTGATAAGAATGACGTTGTTCTAACTCCTCGCTATGTCACAGAATTGATGGCAAAAATGTGTGAAGTAAATATGAATTCATACGTCTGGGATTTTGCTACAGGTTCGGCAGGATTCCTTATATCTGCCATGCACCAAATGATAGAAGATGCAAAACAAAAATATGCCAATAGTCCTACTAAATTAGAAGAAAAAATTGTAAAGATTAAAATGGAGCAGCTTCTTGGTATTGAGAAGTTGCCTGATGTTTATATGCTTGCAGTTTTGAATATGATTTTAATGAAGGATGGAAGTGCTAATATCATTCAAGAAAATTCATTGGAATATGATGGAAACTACAAGCAGGGTAAAAAGAAAGATAAGCCTTTCCCTGCCACTGTATTCCTCCTTAACCCTCCATATTCCGCTGATGGTAAAGGTTTTATTTTTGCTGAAAAAGCGTTGGCAAAAATGACGCATGGTGGCCGTGCAGCAGTCTTGATTCAGGAAAATGCAGGTAGTGGTAAAGGCCTGCCGTTTACGGCTAATATACTTAAGGGTAATACTTTGCGTGCATCAATTAAAATGGCTGATATTTTTTGTGGTAAAGCAAGTGTGCAGACTAGTATTTATGTATTTGAGGTGAATCGACCTCACGATGCAAAGAACGATGTTGTGCGATTTATCGATTTCAGTAATGATGGTTACACCCGCATGAATCGAAAGAAATCAGGTCAGAGTATTAACCTGCGTGATACGGATCATGCGAAGGAAAGATATGCTGAAGTTGCAAATCTAGTTCGTTATGGCAAGGGAGCTGGTGATAAGAATCTGCACTATTTTAAAGGTTGTTATACTGAAGATTATATTACCCTTAAAGGCAATGACTGGACATACGGACAGCATCAGAAGATAGATTCTGTACCAGCAGAAGAAGATTTCCGAAACGTGATTAAAGAGTATCTTGCATGGAAGGTAGGGCAAGTTCTTAAGGGAGATTCTTGCCTGGGAAAACTATAAGCCCTCACTTAGCTGAAAAAAAGTTTATTAAAAGTGGGGGCTATTTTGAGACATGTAATATTGAGAATTTGTTTATCATAAAGGGAAATCCTCAGTTAGATAAGGAAAAACTTAGTTTTTCTAAGGATTCTTCATACCCGTATTTTACACGTACTGTTTTCAATAATGGTATATACGGTTATGTTGATTACTATGATGACAAGCATCTTGTTAAAGGTAATTCAATAGCTGTTGGAATGATGGGAATGCAGTTCTTTTACATGGCTCATGATTTCTATGCTGGGCAATTCACAAAAACTGCCTTTCCAAAATTTGAGGGTTTTAATTGGCGAGTTGCACTTTGGTTTATTGCATGGTTTAATAAATCTAGTAAAAAATATTTAGGCCTTCTGGTCCGTGATTTTGAAAAAGCTTTTTTGGAAACGGAAATATCAGTTCCAAGAAACTCTGATGGTTCTTTGGCTATTGAATTTATGGAATCTCGCATCCGCGAGATGGAGGAATCTCGCATCCGCGAGATGGAGGCTTATCTAAAAGTCTCTGGGTTTGAGAATTGTGAGTTGACGGAACATGAGAAGTCTTCTTATGAAAAAATGAAACAAGGACAGGTGAAATTTAAGACCTTCTATGTGACAGATGACAAAAAGAATAAAAGACATAATGGAGTTTTCAATGTTAAAAATTCACATAATATTCTGCAGAGTTCAATCGTTGCAGGCAGTGGTACAACTCCGTACGTAACAGCAGGGGAAGGGAATAACTCTATCTATGCGTATATTTCATATGATGAAGACCAAATAGAAGAAGGAAATGCTATTATGATTGGTGGCAAAACTATGGTCGTAACATATCAGGCTGAAGATTTCTTTTCAAATGATAGTCATAATTTAGTGTTATATGCTAAGGATGATAAATTGAGAAATGAACTTATTCAGTTGTTTATGGTAGCGTCTTTAAATAAAAGTTTGAAACCTATCTATTCATGGGGAGATTCTGTCTCAAAGACTAAAATAGTAAAGGATAAATTTCAGCTCCCTGTCACAGATGCAGGTTTCATTGACTATCAGTTTATGGAAACATATATTCGTGCAGTTGAGAAGTTGACTATTCAAAAAGTTTACGATTGGCGAGCACAGGAGGTTAAAACAACAAAGGCTATTGTCAATGATAGTGTAAAATACCCTACTGTGTTACAACAGAAGTCAATTCCATATTTATTGCCGGAAGATAAATCACCAAAGATGGTAGCCGAAGATATCTATATTCCGTGCAGTATCGAGATTAGGCTTCAGAGTACCAAGCGAGAAGAACTGTTATGTGGTAATCTAAATTTGGTTTTGATGTATGCTATCGCTCCAATAGCTAGACATAAAACAGAATCTGCATGTAGAATTGCATTAGGTATCAAGGAAGATCGATTATCTGTCGAAGCAATCAAAGCTTTCGAAAGTGTACGTTATATTATGTTTCATTATTGGAAGAATGCTGAAGCTACGCCTTTTGAACTGGTTGCGCCTACATGTCTTGTAGATAAGAAGGATATTCCTGAAGGATACCTGATTAGACAGGAAAAAGATGCTAAGCAATTTCTGCTTATAGAATACAATGCAGAACAACCTGCGAATATTTCTGAATATAACATTCTAAAAGTTCAGAGGAAGGGCAATAGCCGTTATATTCCTTTTGTGTGTAAGTTAGATAATATAAAGGTAGATTTAATTGAGTAACTTTGCATGGAAGAGGTGTATTTCAACCCTAAATTTGGATGGTAGAATGGGACATCAAATTATACGAAATCCTTAATGACCGGAATCTTTGGGGGGTGAAAATGATGATGACCCTTAATGACTTTGACCCTTCATGACCGGATTTTAGGTAGAAACAAAAAGGCCGCTTTCCTCATAATGAGGTGAGCGGTCGATTTTCATTTTATGACTGAGTCTGCTTATAATAATAAGGTAGACTCCATGTTCTTTATCCCATGCAGCTCGTTACTCCGAGCGTAGTAGCGATAGCGGTCAGAATGCTGATGGCTATCTGCAGAATTGTTTTCCAAGTGTTCGCTTTCATTATTTTTGAATGTTGAATGTTGAGTGTTGAATGTTGAATTTTTTGTGGGCGGATAGG